>Ga0134123_10001404_pt1 | contig 15691 bp, 12 predicted proteins | sample KB303_FD_96460 | JGI IMG/M metagenome (GOLD analysis project Ga0134123, IMG submission 96460) | Terrestrial soil microbial communities without Nitrogen fertilizer from Kellogg Biological Station, Michigan, USA - KB3-0-3 | ecosystem: Environmental > Terrestrial > Soil > Unclassified ...
AACATCCTCGCCAACATCGAGCAGGCTTCGGCCTGGCTCACGCCGGGTCTCGGCGGCGAACCCGCGATCATCATCACCGCGCTGCCGCTCTATCACATCTTCTCGCTCACGGTGAACTGCCTGAACATGATGAAGGTCGGCGGCCTCAACGTGCTGATCACCAACCCGCGCGATATCCCGGGCTTCGTCAAGGAGCTCGGCAAGCATCCTTACAACGTCATCACCGGAGTGAACACACTGTTCAACGCCTTCCTCAACAACCCTGACTTCCAGAAGCTGGACTTCTCCAAGGTCAAGCTCTGCGTGGGCGGCGGGATGGCGGTGCAGAAGGCGACCGCCGAGCGCTGGAAGCAGGTGACCGGGCTGACGCTGCTCGAAGGCTACGGCCTCACCGAGACCAGCCCCTGCGCGACGATGAATCCGCTCGATCTCAAGGAGTACAGCGGCTCGATCGGGTTGCCGATGCCGTCGACCGACGTGATGCTGCGCGACGACAGCGGCAAGGAGGTGGCGCTCGGCCAGCCGGGGGAAATCTGCATCCGCGGGCCGCAGGTGATGAAAGGCTACTGGCAGCGTCCCGACGAGACGGCGAAGGTGATCAGCGCCGACGGCTTCATGATGACGGGCGACATCGGCGTGATGGACGAGAAGGGCTTTGTCCGCATCGTCGATCGCAAGAAGGACATGATTCTCGTCTCCGGCTTCAACGTCTATCCGAACGAGCTGGAGCAGGTCGTGGCGATGCATCCCGGCGTCCTGGAGTGCGCCGTGATCGGGGTGCCCGACGAGCACTCGGGCGAAGTGCCGAAAGTGTTCGTGGTGAAGAAGGATCCGCAGGTTACCGAGCAGGACATCCTCGAGCACTGCAAGAAGGAGCTCACCGGCTACAAGCGGCCGAAGTACGTCGAGTTCCGCGCCGAGCTGCCCAAGACCAACGTCGGCAAGATCCTGCGCCGCGCGTTGCGCGAGGAAAAGAAGGCCGCCTAGGCTACGTCACGCTGTTCGCGTGACGAGCACCGTTCCGGCGACGATCATCAAGCCGCCGACGATGATGGCGAGGGTGATCGACTCGCCGAGGAACACCGCGCCCCACAGGAGGCCGAACCCCGGTACGAGGAGCGACACCGTCTGCGTGCGGGTGACGCCGATATCGGCGATCAGCCGGAAGTAGAGAAGGTACGCCACGCCGCTCGCGAGCAGGCCGAGGGCGAGCAGATTGGCCAGCACGACGCCGGTGAGCGCGCCCGGTGGCGGCACGATGGGCAGCAGCGGAAGAAGGATGAGCGCGCCCCAGAGTTGCGCGCCGACCGAGGTGCCGCGGGACGGAACGTTCTTGCCGTAACGCCGCACGATGAGCGCCGTGCTCGCGTAGGCCAGCGAGGCGCACAGGCAGGCCGCGGTCGCCGGCAGCGCCGCGGTGGACGCGAGGCCGGTGTCCGCGGCGCCCTCCATGAGGAACCACACGCCGGCCGACCCGACGATCAGGCCCGTTACCTTCGACCAGGTGATGCGCTCCTCGCGAAGCGCCGCTCCCATCAGTAGCGCGAACATCGGCGTGGTGGTGTTCAGAAAGGCCATCGTCGAGGCGGGGAGGTGCATGCCGGCGTAGCCGTAGAGCGCGAACGGGACCGCGGCGCCGACGATGCCGACCACTGCGTGGAACCGCCAGTCCTTCCGCCAGCGCATATCGACGCTGCTCAGCGAGAACCAGGCGAGGAGCGCCGCGCCGCCGATCAGCAGACGACCCTCGGCGATCCATGCTGCCCCGAGCGCCGGCGCGGCGACCCGGATGAAGATGAAGGCCGCGCCCCAGATCGCGGCCAGCGTTGCAAGGCGGAGGGCGTCCGAGAGCCGCACGCCGCTACGAGGTCATCGGCTCGGAATCACGGGCAGCAGCACATAGGGATCGCGGCCGTCGCCGAAATGCAGCGTCGTGCTGCCGCCGAAGACGGATCGGGGACGATCGTCGGGGTCGTTGTGCTGAAAAGGGCCGGTACCGCGCATCGGCTCGCCGCCCCACGGCGAAGGGATAGGCGGCTCGTCGTTCTCGTAGTCCTTGCCGCGCACGGCGAGGGCGATACGGTAGCCGGCCGGCACGACGATGCAGGTCGGCCAGATTTCGATGTCGAGCTCGACGGGCTCGCCCGGACGCAGGGGCTGAAGCTCGTCGTGCGCGTGATACGGCCGGTAGGGCCGCGTCAGCTCGCGATCGAGCTTGCGGTGCGACGCGCGGAGCCAGCCCATCGCCACCGGTGTGCCGGGGTCGTTCGCGCCGTGGAACAGCACTTCCTTGCCCGACGGATCGAACACGCGCAGCACGAGGAAGAGATCGGCATCCTGGGTCGAGGAAGAGACGAACAGCTTGGCCGCGATCGGCCCGGTGATTTCCATCTCCTTCTCGAGCGGCGGCGTGCTGAAGAGGAGGCCGTCGCCGAGCGCCTCGAACGCGACCTTCGCCTCGCTGCGCGGCGCTTCGATGCCGAGCGCGCGCTTCGCCGGGTCGAGGTAGTAGCGCGTCCACTTGGTTCTCGCGAGCGGCCACTCGTTCTCGTGCCGCGTGACGTACCGCTCCCCGGGGTGACGGATCTGCAGCTGCACCTTCGGCTGGCGGCTCCACCCGGTGTCCTCGCCCTTCAGGAAGTGGCCGAGGAAGCGCTTCTGCAGGTCGAGGCCGTAGTCGGTATAGAAATGCATCCAGTGCGCGTGGCCGTGGATCTCGAGCCACTTCTCGCGCGACGCGGCGCGCACGAAGCCCTCGACGTTGCCGCGCAGGTGCAGCCCGTGCCCGCCCCAGTTGCCCGAGGAGAGCATCGGCGTCGTGATGCGACCCCAGTCCTGAGAACGCTCGCGGTAATAGGTGTCGTCGAGCGGATGCGCCTTGATGTCGTCCCAGATCGGCGCGCGATTCTTGGCGAGGACCCCGTCCGGGAGCTCCTCCGGCCCGGCAACGTGGTCGTCGCTGTTCGCGTCCTTCGGGCCGCGCGAGCCGAGGCCGTGCTGCACTCGGAGGATCTGGCGTGGCTGGAAGTCGCGCGCGAACGTGCAGACGATGCCGCCGTGGTGCGTGGAGTCGCGGTAGCGGTCGGCATAGCCTTCCCAGACGCAGAGCGCGGCGAGATGCGGCGGCTGCAGTCCCGCCACGCGCCACTGGTTGACCGCGTAGTAGGAGATGCCGTTGATGCCGACCTTGCCGTTGCACCAGGGCTGAGTGCCGGCCCATTCGATGCAATCGTGGAAGTCCTGCGCTTCGCGCGGGCTGTGGTTGTCGATCCTTCCGGGCGAGCGTCCGGCGCCGCGGCTGTCGACGCGGACGCAGGCGTAGCCGTCCGGCACCCATTTCTCGGGGTCGACGGTCTCCCAGTTCTGCCAGCGGCAGCTCGAGCCCCGCGCCACTTCCGGAAAGAGCGCCACCATTTGGTCCCACTGCTTCTTGAAGTACTGCTGGAACGACAGGCCTTTCGCGTAGGGCCCATAGGTGATGATCGCCGGATAGCGCCCGCCCTTGACCGGTCGGAAGACGTCGGCGCGAAGGTCGATGCCGTCGTCCATGCGGATCGGCACGTCGCGCTCGATCTTCATCTCGATGGTCACGCGCGCCCCCGGCCGGCGATGCACTCGACCTCGACGTCGACCTTGGGGTTGGGCGGCGCGGCGATCAGCGTCGTGCGCGCCGGCAGCTCCGGCACCTTGGCGAAGAACTCGCGGTAGATGCGGTTGAACTCGGCGACGTCGCCGTCGCGGCGCAGGTAGCAGTTGCACTTCACGATGCGATCGAGCGAGCTGCCGGCGGCGTCGAGCGCGGCGCGCAGATTTTCCAGCGTCTGGCGCACCTGCGCCTCGAAATTTCCCTCGATGATCTCGCCGCCTTTGACCGGCACCTGTCCGGAGACGTAGACGGTGTCGCCGAGGATGCGAAAGCGCGAAAGCGGCGGCGCGGCGTTGGGCTTTGCGGGCATGGGCTTGTCGCTCCTTCTCTCGATGCGACGATTTTCCGCAGCGTCGCGCCCTGCGTCTAATGCAGATAAGAGAGGAGGCCCATATAATTTGACGATGGACCTGAGAAGCCTGAAATACGTCTCCGCGGCCGTCAGGTTCGAGAGCATCACCAAGGCGGCCGAGCACCTGCACGTCGCGCAGTCAGCCGTGAGCCGCGCGATCAAGATCCTCGAGGACGAGCTGGGCGTGACCCTGCTGGTGCGCCACAGCCACGGCGTGAGCGCGACGCCCGAAGGCGTGCGCTTCGTGGAGTCCGCGGAAAAGCTCCTCGGCCTGGCGCAGCACCTGCGCAACGAGATGCGCGCTTCCGCTGCCGAGCCGGCAGGCGAGGTGCGCTTCGGCTTCCCGCCTTCGCACGGGGAGGCGTTCATCAGCGCGCTGGTGTGCGGATTTACGCGCAGCAATCCGCGCGTCAGCTTCGTGCTGCGCGAAGGCCTCACCGGCGAGCTGCGCGACGAGTTGCTCGCCGACCGGCTGGATATCGCCATGATGCTCGATCACGTGCGCCACGAGAACCTCGCGAGCCGCCCGCTGTTCGCCGAGGACACGTGGCTGGTGGGCGCGCCGTCGGCCTGGCCGTTCGGGCGCCGGCCGATCGAGCCCGCCGAGCTCGACGGATTGCCGCTGGTTCATACCACCATGGTGGGCGAGACGCTGCGTAAGGCGACCGCCAAGCAGAAGATCCACTGGCGGGTCGTCGCGCAGGGTGACGTGACGCGCGTCGCGCCCGAGATCGTGCGCGCCGGGCTCGCCTTCTGGCTCATTCCATACGGCATGATCGCCGAGCAGCTCGCCAGCGGCGCGCTCGCCGGCGCGCCGGTGCGCTCACTCGAGATGCGCCGCGCGCTCTTCTGGCGCTCCGACCGCCCGCACTCGCGTGCGGTCGCCGCGTTCATCGACGAGATCGGCAAGGCGGTCACCGCCATGCGCGCCGCGCGGCCGCCGCTGGTGCGCGACGCCGAGTCGGCCTAAAGCTTCGGCAGCGCGTCCCCGGGCTTCCAGCCCGCGAGCTTGAAGATCTGCTCGCGTTCGAACTGGTTCGCGTAGTCGATGAACCGGTTGTCGAAGAAGCGCTGCGGGTCGACCTTGTTCTTGAGCGAGCCGACGCGCAGCAGGTTCTCCTGCATGCGCGACCAGGACTGGAGGCTGTTCTCGCCCCAGCGTTGCTTCGTGAGCTGCTCGCGCGTCGGATTCGCGCCGGCGCCGGTGATCGTGTTCTGCGTCTTGACGCGCGCCATGTTCTGGTCGAACGCGGTCTGCCGGTCGCCGGGCTTTGGCGCCTGGTCGGGATACTGCTTCCAGAAGGCCTCGATGGTCAGCGGCGGCGACACGTGAGTCAGGAGCTGCGCGCGGGAGAAGGCGCGCAGCGTCCGCCGTAGCGCGTCCGCCTTCGTGTCGATCACCTGCTGGGTGGTGGTGCCGATGTACTGGTAGAGACCTTCCTCCCACGACGCCTTGGGCAGGTCGCGCAGCTTCACGCCCGCGTAGCGGTACATCGCGTTCGCATCGCTCCAGTACATGATCGCGTCGACACGCTTCTGCTGCACCGCTGCGATGACTTGCCCGGCGAATCCGGTCGGCACGATCTCGATGTCGTTCACCGACATGCCCTCGTCCATCAGCCGCGCCTTGAGGTAGTCGATGCCCGACTGCGGGCTCGCCATGCCGAGGCGCTTGCCTTTCAGATCCCTCACCGTGCGAATGCCGCTGTCTTCCGGCGTGCTCAGGATGTACTGCGAGACCTGCACGACGTACACGCTTTTCACGTTGGCGCCGCGATCGGCGACGAGCTGGATCACCGGCTCGGGGTTGCAGAAGACCAGGTCCGTCGCGCCGCCGACCAGCAGGCCGAGGATTTGCGGCGAGTTCTGCCCGTGGACCACCTCCACCTTCACACCCTCGCTCTCGAACAGGTTCAGCCCGAGGGAGCTGCTGAGGTAGGGATAAGTCACCGTCATGTTGGCGTTCGCCATCCCGAGTCGCAGGGACGGCTGCTGCGCTCGCGCGAGCATGGGCCACGCGGCGGTGGCGGCACCCACTGTTTGAATGAATCTGCGTCTGTCCATCGGTCCCTCCTAGTACTCGTAAACGTTGTCGCGCAGCGTCTTGCCGCTGTACTCCTTGCGGAACGCGCCGCGGCGCTGCAGTGCCGGGATGATGCGGTCGACGAAATCCAGGATGTACGACGGTAGCAGCGCGTCACGGATCATGAACCCGTCGGCGCCGGTCTGCTCGGCGATCTCGCACATCCGGTCGGCGACCTGCTCGGCGGTGCCGACGATCGGGATGGTGGTTTTCAGCGCCTCGCGCAGGCCGATGTCGCGCGGCGTGGTGTCCGGGCGCTCGTTGAAATACTGGAACAGGATCGACGGCATGCCCTTGAACTTGTGGCCGTGCTGCTCGAGCTGCTGCTTGATCGGCACGTCCATCTCGAACTTGGAAAAGTCGACGCCGAGCGACATCGAGCCGAAGGCGAGACCGCCATGGATGTAGGGCTCGGTGCTGGCGAGCGCGAGGTAGGCGCGCTCCTTTTCCTTCGCCGCCTCCAGGGTTTCGCCGACGATCGGCTGGATGCTGAAGAGCACGCGCGGCGGCCGCTTCTGATATTTCTCGGCGCGTTTCTTCACATCGTCCACGTACTCCTTCATCCCCTTCGTGGAGTTCTGGTTGCTGAGGACGCACTCGGCATGCTGCGCGGCGAACTCGCGGCCGCGCCCGGAGCCGCCCGCCTGGAAGATGAGCGGCGAGACCTGCGGCGACCGGGGGAACGGCAGCGGCCCGCGCGACTGGTACCACTTGCCCTTGAAATTCACCTCGTGCACCTTCGCCGGATCGGCGAAGACACCCTTTCCCCGGTCGAGCAGCACCGCGTCGGGCTCCCAGCTCTGCCAGAGTTTGTGGCACAGCTCGATGAACTCGTCGGCCATGTCGTAGCGCAGGTCGTGCTCCGGCAGTTCGACGCCGAAGTTCTGACCATCGGTCTTGCGCGTGCTGGTGACCACGTTCCAGCCGGCGCGGCCCTTCGTCATGTGGTCGAGCGCGTTCAACTGCCGGGCGAGCAGGAACGGCGGGTGGAAAGTCGTCGTCAGCGTCGCTGCAACGCCGAGGTGCTGGGTCACCGCGCCCATCATCGACATCACCACCAGCGGGTCGCCGCAGATCGCTTCGTTGCCGCTCCTCAGGGCCGCGGCCATGGTGCCGGTGTACGTGAGGTCGATGGAAGGCTGATCGGCAATGACGATGCCGTCGAAGCAGCCGCGCTCCAGCATTCGTGCCGCGTCCATGTACAGCTCGGGGCCGCGGAAGTCGTAGCGATTGCCCCAGCGGGGGTCGAGCCAGCCGCGCGGCTGGTACCCGGCCAGAAACCAGAACAGGTGGAACGGTTTCACGCTCCTACATTCCTCCCCTCATATCGCCCTGTCCAATTGAGAAGATGGATGGGGCTCATGCCGATTCGGCATTCCGCGGCGCGGGGCCTACGACGGAGTGCCGCGCTCGCTTTCGTGCCAGAAGAGCGCCCGCCGCGCGGCAACCCGGATCACCCATGACAGCACGATGCCGAGCAGCGACAGGACCACCAGTACGGCGAAGACGCGCGCGGTTTCCAGCGTGTGCATCTGCTGCAGGATGAGGTAGCCGAGGCCGCCGGTCGCGCCGACGAACTCCGCCACGATCGCGCCGATCACCGACAGCACCATCGCCACCTCGAGGCTGGCGAACAGGTAGGGCAGGGCGAACTTCAGCTTCACCTGCCAGAACGTCTGCCAGCGGCTGGCGCGGAAGACACGCATCATCTCCAGCACCTCCGCATCGACGGAGCGCAGGCCGACGATGGTGTTGATCACCACCGGGAAAAACGTGATGCTGGCCGTGAAAGCCACCTTCGAGCTGACGCCGTAGCCGAGCCAGATGATGAAGAGCGGCGCAATCGCGACCTTGGGGATCATCTGGAAGGCGACCAGGAACGGGTACAGCGCGAGCCGTGTCCACGTCGATTCGGCGACCGCCGCGCCGAGCACGAAGCCGGCGAAGGCGCCGACCGCGAACCCGTACACCACCTCCTGCATCGTGATCAGGGTGTGCTTCGCCAACAGGCCGCTCGTGACGCCGTAGTAGAGCTCGGAGACCACGGCACCGGGGCGGGCGAGCAGCGTCGATGGGATGTTGAAATACACGACGGCCCAGTCCCACAGCGCCAGGAGCAGTACGAGCGTGATCGATGGCAGCGCGATGGCGAGCAGCGCGTCGCGCCCCCACCGCCGCAGCCCGGCCGGGCTAGGCGAGCGTTTCAGCGCCGAGTAGCTCTCGGATTCTGCCGGTGTAGTCATTGAAGAGGTCCGATGCATAGTCCTTCAAGGTGCGCGGCCGCGGCAGCCGGACGTCGATGACGTCGGCGATGCGTCCGGGGCGCGGCGTCATCACCACCACGCGGTCGGAAAGCAGGACCGCCTCCGGCACGCTGTGCGTGATGAAGAGCACCGTGGCGCGCGTTTCGGCGCAAATGCGCATGAGCTCCAGGTTCATCGCCTCACGCGTCATCGCATCGAGCGCACCGAAAGGCTCGTCGAGCGCGAGAAAGGACGGCTGGCACATGAGCGCCCGGCAGATCGAGACCCGCTGGCGCATCCCGCCGGAAAGCTCGAAAGGATATTTCGCTTCGAAGCCGGAAAGGCCGGTCATGGCGAGCAGCGCTTTGGCGCGCTGCTCGTGCTCCGGGCGGCGGCGGTCGCGCAGGTCCATCGGCACGAGGACGTTGTCCTTGACCGTCTTCCAGGGCAGGAGCACCGCGTTCTGGAAGACCACGCCCACGTCGTCGCGCGGCCGGTCGACCGCTTCCCCGGAGACGAGCACGCGGCCGCGCGTGGCGGGGATCAGGCCGCAGACGATGCGCATCAGCGTGCTCTTGCCGCAGCCGCTCGTGCCGACGACCGAGACGAACTCGCCCGGCTGGATGTGCAGGTCGATATCTTTCAGCGCGTGGATCTCCTCCCCGCTCTTGGTCTGGAACGTCTTGGAGAGCTCGAGGATCTGAACGTCCCGCGCCCGGCCCTGCGTCTTCATACCGCATCTTCCCTTCCCGCCCGTGGCGATGTCCATTGCAGTTTGAAGATGCGCGTCATCTAAACTCGCTATGCGGCCTACGGACGGGGCGCGAGCACCAGGCGCTGGACGCCGAGCGCTTCGATGCGGGCGCGGTCGGTAAGCATCGGCACGTACTCGCCGCGCGCCCAGCGCGGCGCGAAATCGCTGTAGTGCGGGGAAAGCGGATTCCCCGATTGCCCGGCCGAGTGGATGAAGAGCGAGGCCTGGGGATCGGCGAGGTCGTAGATTGCACGAAGGCTCGGCGCGTGCCGGCTCGAATACGGATCGGACTCGTCGGCGAAGTCGCTCTGGCCGACGTTCAGCGTGTACGCGTCGCCCGGCGTCGGCGCCCGGATGTCGAAGAAGGGCGCGAGCCAGCGCACGCGCGAGAACGGCCGGTGGCGGCTCCACGCCGCGTGCGCCTCGCCCCAGCGCCAGCGATCCGGATCGTCGCCGTAGCGCTTTCGCAGGTCGGCGAGCGCGCTCTCGAGCGACGCAGCAAGGATCTCGTCGCAGGCCTCGACCTTCCCGGTGCGCGCGTTGTCGCACCAGCGGCCCTGGCCATTGCGGTTGGCGAGCACGTTCGAGACGAACTGCGCCCGCGTCGACCAGTTGGCGCCGAACGCCGGGCCGAGCTCGTCGGCGTAGATCGCGCGCGTCAGCTCGCGCCACCACGCGACGACGATGAGCGGCTCCGGCCGATCCGCCGACATGGTGCCGTCCCACGCGGCGAGCTTTGCGAGCGCGGCGCGCGCCTGCGGCGTGGCGGGCTGCGTCGCGAGGAGGCGCGGCAGCAGCTCGCGCACCGCCGGCGAGACGATGTCTGCCTGCATGCGCGCGAAGCTCTCGCGCGTGTGCTTGGGCGTTGCCTCGAGCAGCTCGGTGATGCGCCCGGCGCGATAAGGCGACTGCCATTCGCTGGTGATGAAGTGCCGGTAGCCCGGCGGCAGGATCTTGTGGTTGGCGCTCACGACCGCGCCGCTCGCCGGATTGAAGACCCGCGGCAATTCGTCGAAGGGAATCGAGCCCGCCCAGTCGTAGCGCGCGTCCCAGCCCGGCGCGGGCGCGAGCCCCTTCAGGTCGTTTGCCGGTTTTCGCACCGGGACGCGGCCCGGCGCGATGAAGCCGATGTTGCCGTCCACGTCCGCGTAGGTCACCGTCTGCTGCGGCGCCTGATAGTCGCGCGCCGCCGCGAGGAAGCTCGCCCAGTCGCGCGCCAGGGGAACTCGGAACACCGCCTGCATCGTCGGGTCGTCCTCCGCGAGCGCGGTCCAAGCGAGGGCGAGCACCTGTCCCTTCGGCAGCGCCGCGCGCGCCGCGGGCTGCGCATCCGAGATTACCGGCCCGTGCCGCGAGATGCGTACCGTCAACTCCTCGGCGTTCGCGCCTTTCACGCGGATCGTTTCCTTGATCAGCGTGAACTCGCGCGGACCGTCGGGCGCGAGGTAGCGGCCGTCGGCCTGCAGTTTTTCCAGGTACAGGTCCTGCACGTCGGGCCCGGTGTTGGTGAAGCCCCAGGCGAGCCGGTCGTTGCGGCCCAGGACGATGCCGGGCACGCCAGGCAGCGTCGCGCCGATCGCGTTCAGCCCCGGCGCGCTGAGGTGCGCGAAGTACCAGACCGGCGGCGCGGTGAGCGCAAGGTGCGGGTCATTGGCGAGGAGCGGCTTGCCGCTCTCGGTGCGCGCGCCGGATACCACCCAGCTGTTCGAACCGCCGCCCGAGCCCGGCGCCGCGGGTGGCGGCGCGGCATCGCCGTAGAGCGACTTCAGTTCGCGGATTCTGAGCGGCGCATCGCCGGGGTAGGGCGGGACGAGCTCCTGGATCCGGGCGAGCGGCAGCCGGCCGGCGAGCTGCATGCGCAGCAGCTCGTTGCGCCAGTTTCCGCCGAGATCGAGCGCCATGACTTTCGTCCAGACGACCGAATCGATCTCGGTCCATGGTTCCGGCGTGAAGCGCGCGATCCAGAACTCGGGCGGCAGCACCGGGTTGGTGGCGAGGAAGGCATTGACGCCGGCCGCGTACGCCTTGAGGAAGCGTCGGGTCTCGGCGTCGTAGCGCTCGAAGTTCGCCTGCGCCGCGCGGCGCAGGCCGAGCGTGCGCATCAGCCGGTCGAAATCCAGGCCGGCTGCGCCGAGGACTTCGGCGATGCGCCCCGAGCCCGTGCGGCGGCTGGTCTCCATCTGCCACAGCCGGTCCTGCGCGTGGACGAAGCCGAGGCCGAAGTACACGTCGGCGAGCGAGCGCGCGTAGATGTGCGGAATGCCGTTCGCCTCGCGCAGGATCTCGATCGGCGCCTCCACGCCGGCGAGGCGGATCTCGCCGTCGACCTGCGGCAGCGAGCGGCGCAGGTGCAGGAATGCGCCTGTCGCGAGCGCGAGGCTGACGGCGACAATTAGTGCAAGAAGACGCAGCGTTTGCCGCATTGCAGCAGAATATCTGCTATAAGCCTGCGGTGCTCTACAGCTTGTACGAGGCTCAGCACACGGCGCTCGCTCCCTGGCGCTATTGGGCGGAGCTTTATCGCGGCTGGTTCGACCATCCGTTCAGCCCCTTCGCCCATCTGCCGATCTCGCGGCGCATCGCCGCGAGCAGCGATCTTTTCCTGCGGCTGACGGGGCGCTACGAAAAGCCGGCCTGGAACCTGGGCGAGTTCGACGTCGCCTCCGACAAGCCGTTCTGCAAGCTGCTGCATTTCCGCAACACCGGCGTGAAGCCGAAAGTCCTGGTCGTCTCGCCGCTCTCGGGACACCACTCGACCCTGCTGCGTGACACGGTTCGCTCGCTGCTCGACGGGCACGATGTCTGGGTCACCGACTGGGTCGACGCGCGCATGGTGCCGCTCTCGGCGGGGCCTTTCCACCTCGCGGACTACGTCGACTACGTGCGCGAATGGATCGCGCAGCTGTCACCCGATCTGAATGTGATCTCGGTGTGCCAGCCGACCGTGCCGGTGCTCGCCGCCGTGTCGCTGATGGCTTCCCGCGGCGAAGTGCAGCCGCGGACGATGGTCATGATGGGCGGGCCGATCGACGCGCGCCGCAGTCCGACCGTGGTCAACAACCTCGCAACCCGCAAGCCGTACTCCTGGTTCGAGCACACGCTGATCCACCGCGTGCCGGAGAAATACCCGGGCTATATGCGCCGCGTCTACCCCGGTTTTCTCCAGCATCTCGGCTTCGTCGCCATGAACCCGGACCGGCACCTCGGCGCCCACTGGGACTACTTCAACCACCTGATGGCGGGCGACGACGAGTCCGCGGAGAAGCACCGCGACTTCTATAACGAGTACAACGCCGTCCTCGACCTTCCGGCCGAGTACTACCTGGATACGGTGCGTACCGTGTTCCAGGAATTCGCGTTGCCCAAGGGCCGGATGTTCGTGCGCGGCGAGCTGGTGCGGCCGCAGACGATCCGCGAGGCCGCGCTGCTGACGATCGAGGGCGAACTCGACGACATTTCGGGCAACGGCCAGACCGAGGCGGCGCACGCGCTCTGCCTCAACATTCCGCGAGACCGGCGCGAGCATTTCGTCGCGCCGAACGTCGGTCACTACGGCATTTTTTCCGGTCGGCGCTGGCGCGAAGTGGTATTCCCGCGCGTGCGCGATTTCATCGCCAGCTACAACTCGTAGCGCGAGCCTTCCTCGCCGAGCACCGAGTGCTCGACGACGGCGCGCGGCAGCTGCGGCGCGAACAGCTCGATGAACTCGTAGGCGTAGCGGCGCAGGTAGGCGCCGCGCTTGATCCCCAGCCGCGTGGTGCTGGACTCGAACAGGTGGCTGGCGTCGATGGCGCGCAGGTGCAGGTCGCGCTTCGGGTCGAAGGCCATCTTCGCCAGGATGCCTACCCCCAGGCCGAGCTCGACGTAGGTCTTGATCACATCGGAGTCCTGCGCGCTCAGCACCACGTGCGGCTCGAGGCCGCGGGTCTCGAACGCTTTCTGCACCAGCGAGCGGTTGGCGAAGGCGAAGTCGTAGGTGACGATCGGGTGCTCGGCGAGCCTCTCCAGGGTCAGGGGCTCCTTGAGCAGCGGGTGCTTGGGCGGCACGACGACCACGCGATTCCATTGGTAGACCGGTAGCGAGACCAGCTCCGGGTAGAGCGAGATCATCTCCGTGGCCACGCCCATGTCGGCCTCGCCGGCGACCACCTGCTCGCAGATCTGCGTCGGGTTTCCCTGGTGCAGAAGCAGCTCCACCTTCGGGTAGCGGCGCTTGAACGCCGCGACTGCCTTGGGCAGCGCGTAGCGTGCCTGAGTGTGAGTGGCCGCTATCGTTAAAGTCCCCAGCTTGTCATTAGCGTACTCCTCCCCTGCACGCCGGAGGTTTTGGGCCTCGGAGAGGATCCGCTCGGCGATGGCGATCACGGCCCGGCCGGGCTCGGTGACGGAGACGAGGCGCTTCCCGTGGCGGACGAACACCTGGACGCCGAGCTCGTCCTCGAGGGCGCGAATCTGCTTGGAGACCCCTGGCTGCGAGGTGTGCAACGCCTCGGCCGCCTCCGAGACATTGAGGTCCCGGCGGGCGACTTCAGTCAGGCAGCGAAGCTGCTGGAGCTTCATGGTCCTATATGCTCAGGATTCATAACATCCTAACACATTAGTCTTTGTAAGAATAACGACCGCCCGTACGATTTCTCCCCAGGACCATGGAACCCGGCCTCCTAGCACTCGTCGTCATCACCTTCGTCGCCGCCTTCGTCAACGGCGCGCTCGGCTACGGCTTCTCCTCGATCACCGTCCCGGTCGGGCTGCTGTTCTTCAGCAATCGCGTCCTCAACCCGGCGCTGGTGCTGATCGAGGTGTTCATCAACCTCTACGTGCTGTTCATCAACCGGGCGAGCATTCCCGCCGTCTGGAAGAGGGTGCTGCCGATCCTCATCGGCCTTGCCCCGGGCGTTGCGCTCGGCAGCTACGTGCTCGCCTCGATCCACCCCGGATGGCTGAAGTTCGTGACCTATGCGCTGCTGCTGCCGCTGCTCCTCGTGCAGGCGGGCGGGCTGCGCTACCCGATCAAGGCGGAGAAGCTGGTGGGCGTGCCGTTCGGCGCCGGGCTTGGCTTCCTCTACTCCGTGACCACGATCTCCGGCCCGCCGCTCGCGCTGCTCTTCAACAACCAGGGTTACGTGAAGCGCGATTTCCGCGCCGGCCTGGCCGTGATCCGCGTCGCCGAGTCGACGCTCACGGCGATCGTCTACTACCACCTCGGCATGTTCACCGTGCAGGCGCTGGGGCTGGTCGAGACCATTCTGCTCGGCGTGCTGGTCGGCATCCCGCTCGGCGCCTTCGCCATCCGCAAGCTCGACCCGGAGACCTTCCGCCGCATCTGCATGAGCTTCGACGTCTGGATCGTCGGCTTCGGCCTGTCGAAAGTCTTGATCGACCTCAAGCTCGCGCAGGGCGCCGGCGCCTATAGTGCGATGCTCGCGGCCGTGCTGATCGACGCATGGCTCCTTTACGCCTTCTTCTCGAAGAATGTATCGCTACGACGCAATAGACCAGCGGCTGGTTGACGACCGCGTCCGGCAGTTCCGCGGACAGACCGAGCGCTTCCTCGCCGGGCGGCTGACGGAGGAGGAGTTCCGCGCGCTCCGCTTGCGGAACGGCCTCTACATCCAGCGCTACGCGCCGATGCTGCGGATCGCCATTCCCTATGGCTTGCTCTCGACGCGGCAGCTGAGGAAGCTCGCCGAGATCGCGCGCAAGTACGACCGTGACTACGGCCATTTCTCGACGCGCCAGAACCTGCAGCTCAACTGGCCGCGCCTGGAGCAGGTGCCCGACATCCTCGCCGAGCTGGCGAGCGTGCAGATGCATGCCATCCAGACCTCGGGCAACTCGTTCCGCAACGTCACGACCGATCAGTTCGCCGGCGTCGCCGCCGACGAGATCGTCGATTCCTTCGTCTGGTGCGAGATCCTGCGCCAGTGGTCGACCTTCCATCCCGAGTTCTCCTATCTGCCGCGCAAGTTCAAGTTCGCGGTGAATGGCGCCAGGGCCGATCGCGCCGCGGTCGGCGTTCACGACATCGGCTTGCACGCCATCAAGGACGAGCAGAACAACGTCGGTTTCAAGGTCATGGTCGGCGGCGGCCTGGGGCGCACGCCGATGGTGGGCTTCGTCATCCGCGAGTTCCTGCCTTGGCCGCACCTGCTCACGTACGTCGAGGCGATCCTGCGCGTCTACAACCGCTTCGGCCGCCGCGACAACATCCACAAGGCACGCATCAAGATCCTGGTGAAGGAGCGCGGCCCCGAGCGCTTCCGCGAGGAAGTCGAGGCGGAGTGGGCGCACCTCAAGGACGGGCCGGCGACCCTCACCCACGCCGAGGTCGAGCGCGTCGCCGGACGGTTCACGCGACCGGACTACGCGTCGCTCGCCAACCAGGATCTTGGCAAGCTCGCCAATGTTCCGGGCCTCGCCGCCTGGGTGAAGCGCAACGTGCACCCGCACCGGGTCCCGGGCTACGCGGCGGTGACGCTGTCGCTGAAGAAGACCGGCGTGCCGCCGGGGGATGTCACCTCCGACCAGATGGAGGCCATCGCCGGCCTCGCCGACCGGTACTCCTTCGGCAAGCTGCGCGTGACACACGAACAGAACCTGGTTCTCGCCGACA
>Ga0134123_10001405_pt1 | contig 15687 bp, 9 predicted proteins | sample KB303_FD_96460 | JGI IMG/M metagenome (GOLD analysis project Ga0134123, IMG submission 96460) | Terrestrial soil microbial communities without Nitrogen fertilizer from Kellogg Biological Station, Michigan, USA - KB3-0-3 | ecosystem: Environmental > Terrestrial > Soil > Unclassified ...
CCAGCGAGATGGTCATCGAGATGATGGTGAAAGCTATCTCCTTCGCCCCATCGAACGCCGCCTGCCTCGGCGTTTTGCCCATTTCCATGTGCCGAACGATGTTCTCCAGCATCACGATGGCGTCGTCCACAACGAAGCCGACCGACAAGGTGAGGGCCATCAGCGTCAGGTTGTTGATCGAGAAGCCGGCGAGGTACATGAAGCCGAAGGTGCCGATGAGCGAGACCGGCACCGCGATGCTCGGAATGACGGTGGCTGGAATGCTTCTCAGGAAAACGAAGATGACGGCGACGACCAGGGCGACGGCGAGCAGCAGCTCGATCTGCACGTCGCGCACCGAAGCGCGGATGGTGACGGTGCGGTCGGTCAGCACCGCGACGTCGACCGCCGCCGGCAGCGACGCCTGCAGCTGCGGCAGCTGGCGCTTGATGCGGTCCACGACCTCGATGACGTTGGCGCCGGGCTGGCGCTGGATATTGAGGATGATCGCCGGCACCTCGTTCATCCACGCCGCGAGGCGCACGTTCTCGGCGTCGTCGACGATTTCGGCGACGTCGGAAAGGTAGATCGGCGCGCCGTTCTTGTAGGCGACGACCACGCTCTTGTATTCGGCCGCCGAGCGAAGCTGGTCGTTGGCGTCGATGTTGTAGGCGCGGCTCGGGCCCTCGAGGCTGCCCTTCGCCCGCTTCACGTTGGCGGCGGCGATCGCGCCGCGCACGTCCTCGAGGCCGAGGCCGTTGGCGGCGAGCGCCTTCGGGTTCGCCTGCACGCGCACCGCCGGCCGCTGACCGCCCGAGAGCGTGACCAGGCCAACGCCCGCGACCTGCGAGAGCTTCTGCGCGAGGCGCGTGTCGGCGAGGTTCTGGATTTCGGGCAGCGTCAGGGTGCGCGAGGAAAGGCCGAGCGTGAGGATCGGCGCGTCGGCCGGGTTCACCTTGCTGTAGACGGGCGGCGCCGGCAGGTCCTGCGGCAGCAGGTTCGAGCCGGCGTTGATCGCCGCCTGAACGCCCTGCTCAGCGACGTCGAGCGGGATGGCGAGGTCGAACTGCAGCGTGATCACCGAGGCCCCGCCCGAGCTCGACGAGAGCATCTGCTTCAGCCCCGGGATCTGACCGAGCTGCCGCTCGAGCGGCGCGGTGACCGACGAGGCCATCACCTCGGGGCTCGCGCCGGGGTAGAAGGTGAAGGTCTGGATCGTCGGGTAGTCGACTTGCGGCAGCGCCGAGATCGGCAGCAGCCGGTAGGCGAACATCCCGGACAGCAGCACTGCGATCATCAGCAGCGTGGTCGCCACCGGGCGGATGATGAACAGGCGCGAGGGATTCACGGCTCCGCCCTGGCTTTGCCCTTGCCCTTGCCTTTGCCGCCCTTACGCGCGGACTCGGGCGGCGGCTTGATCTCCGGACGCGCGCCCGCCACTTCGACCTGCGCTCCGGGCCGCAGGCGGTCCATGCCGTCGACCACCACGACCTCGCCGGCGACCAGGCCCTCGTTGACCGCGACGCGCAGCCCTTCGGCGGGGCCGAGCTTGACGACGCGCTGCGCCACCGTGTTGTCGGGCCGCACCACGTAGACGAACAGGCCCTGCGCGCCGCGCTGCACCGCCGCCGACGGAATGACGACCACGTCGACCAGCCGGTCGAGCTTCATGCGCACGTTGACGAACTGGTTCGGGAAGAGCGCGAAGTCCTCGTTGCCGAACTGCGCCTTCAGCTTGACCGTGCCGGTGGCGGGATCGACCTGGTTGTCGGCCGAGACGAGCTCGCCGTCCGCCAGCTTCTGCCGCTGCTCGCGATCCCAGGCTTCCACCGGGATCTTCTCGCCGGACTGCATGCGGCGCATCACTACCGGAACGCTGTCTTGCGGCACGGTGAACAGGACCGCCACCGGCTGCAGCTGCGTGATCACGATCAGCCCGTTCGCGTCGCCGGCGCGCACGATGTTGCCCTGGTCGACCAGGCGCAGGCCGACGCGGCCGGCGACCGGCGCGGTGATCTTCGTGTACGAAAGCTGCAGCCTTGCATTGTCGATCTGGCTTCGATCGACGCGCACCGAGCCCTCGTACTGGCGCACCAGCGAGACCTGGGTGTCGACCTGCTGCCGGGCGATCGAGTCCTGCTTGAAGAGCGTCCGGTAGCGCTCGAGGTCGAGGCGCGCGTTCTCGAGCAGCGCCTGATCCTTCGCCAGCTGGCCTTGCGCCTGTTCGAGCGCCACTTGGTACGAGCGCGGGTCGATCTCGGCGAGCAGCTCGCCCTCCTTGACCGTCTGGCCTTCCTTGAACAGCACGCGCGTCAGCTCGCCGTCGACGCGCGAGCGGACCGTGACGGTGCGCAGCGGCGTCACCGTGCCCAGGCCGTTCATGACGATATCGACGTTGCCGAGACTCGCCGGCGCGCCCACCACCGGCATCGGCCCGCCCGCCCCCATCGCGCCGCGCCCTTTCTGCGGCGGCATGCGCGTCGCCTGGGAGTCCGGGCTCCAGTACTCGCGGTAGACCCAGTAGCCGGCGCCCGCGGCGATGGCGAGGCAGACGAGGACGAGAACGATCTTGCCGGTGCGCCCCATCACAGCTCCAGCTTGTAACCGACGCCGTAGATCGAGCGCACCAGGTCCGCTCCGGGGCGGATCTCTTCCAGCTTGCGGCGCAGGTTCTTCACGTGCGCGTCGACGGTGCGGTCGGTGACGACGCGGTGATCGGCGTAGAGCTTTTCCAGCAGGCCGTCGCGCGAGAAGACGCGGCCGGGCGCCGCGGCGAGCGCGGCGAGCAGGCGAAACTCCACCGGAGTCAGCTCGATCTCTTTTCCATCCAGCGAAACCCTGTGACTTGCCTCGTCGATGACCAGCCCCGCAGGGGTTGCCGCGCTCGCACGAGGGCGCCGCATCAGCGCCTTCACCCGGGCGACCAGCTCGCGCACGCTGAAGGGCTTGCACAGGTAGTCGTCGGCGCCGGCCTCGAGGCCGATCAGGCGATCGACCTCCTCGACGCGCGCCGTGACCATGATGATCGGCAGGTCGCTGAAGGTGCGGACCTCCTTGCAGATCTCCAGGCCGCTGCGCCCGGGAAGCATCAGGTCGAGCACGACCAGGTCCGGCTGGTTGCTCTTCACCCACGAAACCACCTCGAGGCCGTTCTCGATGCAATGCGCCTCGTAGCCCGCCGCCTTGAGGTAGTCCGCCACCAGCGACGCGAGCTTGGGCTCGTCTTCGACGATGAGGATCCGGCTCATGCGGCCACCGGCAGCGTGATGGTTACGCGCACGCCGCCGAGCGGCGAGGCGCCGGCTTCGATCGCGCCGCCGTGCGCCTCGACCACGCTGCGCACGATCGCGAGGCCGAGGCCGGCGCCGCCGTTGGCGCGGCTGCGCGAGCCCTCGACGCGGTAGAAGCGCTCGAAGAGATGCGGCAGCGTGTCCGCCGGCACGCCCGGCGCCGAGTCCTCGAAGTCGATCGCCACGCGCCCGTTGGCGCGGCCGGTAGAGATGCGCAGGCGTCCGCCGGCATCGGTGTAGCGCGCCGAATTCTCGAGCAGGTTGCGGAACGCCTGCGCGAGGCGATCGCCGTCGGCCATCACTTTCACGCCCGCGTCGAATTTTCTCTCCAGCGAAAGCCGGCGCTCGGCGAGGCGCGCGGCGAAGGGTTCGACCGACTGCTCGAGCACCGCGGCTATGTCAATTCGCTCTTTCCTGTAGCTCAGAGCGCCGACGTCCGCCAACGCGAGCTGGTACAGGTCCTCGACCAGCTTGCCGAGCGCCGCAACCTCGCCCTGCAGCGAGGCGACCGACTCGCGCGTCAGCGGCCGCACGCCGTCCTCGAGCGCTTCCAGCCCGGCGCGCAGCACCGCGATCGGCGTGCGCAGCTCGTGCGAGACGTCCGCCATGAAGCGCCGGCGCAGCTCCTCGTTGCGCGCCAGCGCCTCGGCGAGGCGGTTGAAATCCTCGGCGAGCCGGCCGAGCTCGTCGCGCGAGCCGATCGCGACGCGCGTGGCGTAGTCGCCGGCGGCGAGCCGGTGCGTGGCGTCGGCGACGCGGCGGATCGGCTGGAGGAAGGCGCGCGCCAGGACCAGCGCAATCACTGCCGCGAGCGCCAGCGCGAAGCCGGCGATCAGCAGCACGGCGCGCTGCTGCTCCTGCTGGAAGGAAAGATCCGCTGCGCTGGTGAGGCGGCGATAGGGCGAGCGGGCGATCCATCCGACCGTACGGTCGTCCACCACCACCGGCCGCACCACCTGCTCCTCCGTCAGGTCCGGGTTGCCGACTACGGTACGCCGCTCGGCGTCGAGCAGCGCGAGGCGCTGGATCGGCTGCGCCGGCGCGGCGAGCTCGCGCAGGCGCGCGTAGTCGCCTTGCAGGAAGCTCCAGTTGCCGCTGCGGCGGTACTCGTCGGCGAGACGCGCGGTGAGCGCGTCAAGGCGCTGCGCCTCGACCTGGTTGAGGTAGCCGAGAAATCCCGACTGGAACGACAGGCGGCTCGCCACCGCCATGGCGGCGGCCGCGGTGGCGCTCGCCGCGAGGATGGCGAGGAAGAGCTTGAGGGTGATGCCCGGCTTCACTTGCGGATGGTCCCGCGCCGGCCGGCGGGGATCAATCCGGCGACGCGACTTTCACAATGTATTCACAGTCAGGAAGATGCGGTGCACCAGGTCCGCCACATCTGGCGGTAGAGCGCTTCCATGTCCCGCGCGAAGCGGGCTTCGTCCATGAGCGGCGAGGCGCGCATCCGCTCCCGCAGTCCCTGTCGGGCCTGGGAAGCCTTGCCGGCGAGATCCACCGCGCGAGCGACGTAGTCCTCCGGCGAGGCCGCGACCCAGGCGTCCAGGCCGAGCACGGCGAGGATGCTCGCCGCGCTGCGCGATACCGAGCGCGGCCCGGTCAGGGTGACCACCGGCGTGCCCATCCAGAGCGTGTCGCAGGTCGTGGTACCGCCGCTGTAGGGCATGGCGTCGAGCGCGACGTCGACCTCGCGCAGCTTGCGGAAATAGTCCGCGAGCTGGAGCCGAGGCTCGACGCTCACCGCGCCGCGTCCGACGCCGTGGCGCTCGAACTCGTCGAGCAGCGCCTGCGTCGCCGGCCCGGGTGGCATGCCGACCACCAGCAGGCGCGAGCCCGGCACGCGCTTCAGGATCTCGGCCCAAAGCCGGCGCGTCGTCGGCGAGAGCTTCGCCGACTGGTTGAACGAGCCGAAGGTGACGAAGCCGTTGCGCTCGCGAGGTGGCGCGGGCAGCGGCTCGCCCGCCTGCTCCGAAGCGGCGGGCGGGCGATAGCACCACTGCGAATGCGGCAGCCGCAGCAGCTTTTCGGTGTGGTAGCGGTCGGCGAGCCCGGGCGGGTCGGCGTGCACGTCGGTGACGCGATAGTCGACGCACGCCATGCCGCTGGTCGAGAGGTACCCGAGCCAGCTCGCCTGCACCGGCGCCGGCCGGCTGGCCAGGACGTCCATCGGCGAAATGCCGGCGTATCCGGAAAGGTCGACGAGGATGTCGATGCGGTCGGCGTTGATGAAGTTCGCCACCTGCTGCGTCGAGAGCGCGGAGACGTCGTGCCACTGCGTGGCGCTGGTCCCGATGCGTCGCGTCACGTCGTCGGCCGCCTCGAAAAGCGAGTAGCACCACGCCTCGTAGCGCGAGCGATCGAGGCGCTCGATCAGCGGCGCGAACGTCCAGCCGATGGGATGCTCGCGAAAGTCTCCCGAGATGTAGCCGATGCGCAGCCTGCGCTCCGGGTCGCGCGCGCCGGCGAAGCCGTGGAAGGTCGGCGGATGCAGTCGCTCGACCTCGGCGCCGAATTGCTTGTGCCGCTCGAACAGCGCCTCGGTCGAGATCTTCTCGTCGAAGTTGAGCATGAACAGCTCGCAGGCGTGCGTGTAGCCGTCGCTGTCGAATTCGCGCCCGGCGGCGAGCACTTGCAGCGCCTCGTCGAGGCGCAGCTGATCCGCAAGGATGCTGGCGAGCAGCCGGTAGCCGCCCGAGAGGCGCGGGTTGAGGGCCAGCGCGCGGCGCAGCGCGACCTCGGACTCGGGCAGCCGCTGCAGCGCCTTCAGCATCTCGGCCTGCCGCAGCCACAGGTCGGCCCGGTCGGGCCAGAGCTCGATCGCGCGCCGCATCGCCGCCTCGGCTTCCGCCACGCGGTTGAGCCTCTGCAGCAGCAGCGCGTAGTTGTACCAGGCGCCCGCGTAGTCCGGACGCTCCGCGACCACCTGCTGCAACGTCGCCACGGCGCCTTCGGCATCGGCCTGCGCCTCGAGCACGCTCGCCAGCACCACGCGCGCGTCGGTGAAGTCGGGCTTGCGCTCGAGAGCGGCGCGCAGCTGGCGCACCGCCTCGCCATGGTTGCCGGCGGCGTGCAGCAGCTTGCCCAGGTTGAAGTGCGCGAACGGATTGCCGGGATCGACCTCGAGCGTCGCGAGGTACGCCTCGCGCGCGGCGCGCGCGTCGCCGGCGCCCTCGAGCGCGATGCCGAGATTGAGATAGGCCGGCGCGTGCCCCGGCAGGATCTTCAGCGCCTGCTGGTAGCGGTCGCAGGCCTCGCTGAAGCGGCCCGCCGCCTCGGCGCGATTGCCTTCGGCGACCAGCCGCTCCGCGGCGCGGCGCGATAGGCGGCTCAGCAGGCGGCGCAGCATCGGCTCAGGGCTTGCGGGGCTTCCTGGCGCTGACCGTAATCAGGGTGGCGAGCTCGTAGGTGAAGGTGTCGGCGAAGCTCCTGGTGTAGCCCGCCTCGCGCAGTCCCCATTTGACCTGGTTGGCGAGGCGCGCCCGCTTGTAGAAGTTCGGCCGCTTCTCGGCGGCCATGGTCACGGCGCGCCCGGAGACGAACTCGTTCATGCGGTGAATGCGGTCGGCCAGCTTCTGGTCGGCGGTGCCGAGCGAGTCGGGAGGCATGCGTTGCACCACCTCGTTCACCACCCATTTCGCGAATGCGTCCACCTCGCTCGTGTCGAACCAGCCCATCGTCGGTCACTCCCCTCGCGGAATTACGGCATGCGGAGCGAGTGTACACTCGCCCCCGGCGTGGCTCCGACCGTCGATCCGAACAAGCTGCTCGCCGTCGTGGCGGAGGTTGCACGCGAGGCGCATCCGCATTTCGCCGCCGAGGTCGCCCTCGACAGCTCGCTCGAGCGCGACCTTGGAATGGACAGCCTGGCGCGCGTCGAGCTGGTTCTGCGCCTGGAGCGCGAGTTCGGCGCCAGCCTCGCCGAGCAGGCGCTCGCCGCAGCCGAGACGCCGCGCGACCTGCTTCGCTTCCTCCTCGCCAGCGCCGGCCAGTCGCCCCGCGCCGCCGACCGCACGGTCGCGAGCCTGTCGCAGCGCGAAGGCGTGCGCCCGCCCGCCGATGCACAGACGCTGGTCGAGGCGCTCGCGTACCACGTCGAGCGCCAGCCCGACCGGCTGAGCGTCTTCCTGTACGAAGACCAGTCGGAGATCTCGCTCAGCTACCGCGCGATCTGGGAGGGCGCTTCGCGCTACGCCCTGCGCCTTGCCGAGGCCGGGCTGGCACCGGGACAGACGGTGGCGATCATGCTGCCGACCTCGAGGGACTACCTTTTCTGCTTCTACGGCACGCTGCTCGCGGGCGGCATCCCGGTGCCGCTCTACCCGCCGGCGCGCCTCACCACCATCGAAGACCACATGACGCGCCACGTCGGCATCCTGAAGAGCTGCGGCGCGGCGCTCATGGTCACGGTGCCGGAAGCAAAGCCGCTGGCGTGGCTGCTGCGCGCGCAGGTGGAATCGCTGCGCGCGGTGCTGGTGCCGGCGGATTTCACGGGCGATGGCAAGGACTTCGCGCCGGTGCGCGGCAGCGGCGGGCAGATCGCCTTCCTGCAGTACACCTCGGGCAGCACCGGACAACCGAAGGGCGTGGTGCTGACGCACGCCAACCTGCTCGCCAACGTGCGCGCCATGGGCCGCGCCGCGCGCGCGGGCGCCGGGGACGTGTTCGTGAGCTGGCTGCCGCTCTACCACGACATGGGATTGATCGGCGGCTGCTTCGCCACCATGTACCTCGGCTTCCCGGTGGTGCTGATGTCGCCGCTCGCGTTCCTGTCGCGGCCGAGCTCGTGGCTGCGCGCCATCCACCGCCACGGCGGGACCATCTCGGGCGGCCCGAATTTTTCGTATGAACTGTGCTTGCGGAGAATCCCGGAAGACGAGCTGCAGGGTCTCGAGCTCTCTTCCTGGCGCTTCGCCTTCAACGGCGCCGAGCCGGTCAGCCCGGACACGCTGAAGGCATTCGAAGAGCGATTTTCGAAACATGGCTTCGGAAAAAATGTCCTTTCCCCGGTGTACGGCCTCGCCGAAGCCTCCGTCGGCCTCGCGTTCACGCCGCCGGGCGAGCCCTGGACAGTCGACCTCCTCGACCGCGAGCGGCTGGCGAGCGATGGCGAAGCGGTGCCGGCGCGCGAGGGCGATCCCGCGCCATTGAAGATCGTCGCCTGCGGCCGCGTGCTGGCGGACCACGACCTGCGCATCGTCGACGCCGCGGGGCTCGAGCTGCCCGACCGCGCCGAGGGGCAGTTGCAGTTCAAGGGACCCTCGGCGACCAGCGGCTACTACCGCAACCCGGAGGCGACGCGCGGCCTGTTCGACGGCCACTGGGTAAACACCGGCGACCGCGCCTACCTTTCCGAGGGCGCGCTCTACATCACCGGCCGCGAGAAGGACGTGATCATCCGCGGCGGTCGCAACATCAGTCCCTACGAGCTCGAGGAGGCGGTCGGCGATCTCGCGGGCGTGCGGCGCGGCTGCGTCGCGGTGTTCGGCTCGCGGGATCGCGCGAGCGCCACCGAGCGGGTGGTGGTGCTCGCCGAGACGCGCGGCGAGGATGCCGCGCAGCACCAGGCGCTGAAGCGCAAGATCAACGACCTCGCGCTCAGCCTGCTCGGCGGGCCGGTCGACGACATCGTGCTCGCGCCGCCGCACACCGTGCCCAAGACCTCGAGCGGCAAGATCCGGCGCGTCGCCGCGCGCGAATACTACGAGCGCGGCGCATCCGCAGTGCGGCCGCAGGCCGTGTGGCTGCAGTTTGTCCGCCTCGCCGTTGCCGGGGTCGTGCCGCAGCTGCGCCGCGGCTGGCGCGTGGTGCGTGGGCTCCTTTTCGCCGCGCGCGCCTACCTCGTCTTTCCGCCCTTGATGCTGATCGCTTTCCTCGCGGCGGCGTTCGGCAGCGTGCGCATCGCGTGGAACACCGGGCACACCCTGGCCAAGATGTTTCTCTGGCTCTCCGGTATCCGGGTGGTGGTGCGGGGGCTGGAGAACCTGCCCGCCGGCCCGGCGGTGATCGCCCCCAATCACACCAGCTACATGGACGGCGTGGTGCTGATGTCGGTGTTGAAGTACAACCGCTACGCCTACGTCGCGAAAAGCGAGTTCCTGGGCAACTTCATCATGAAGACCTTCCTCGCCGGGATCGGCTCGGTGTTCGTCGAGCGTTTCGACGTGCAGAAGAGCGCCGAGAACGCCGACGAGCTGGTGGCGGCGGCGAGGCGCGGCGTCTCGCTCCTGCTCTTTCCCGAGGGCACGTTCCGCCACCACGCCGGGCTGCTGGCGTTCCGCACCGGCGCTTTCCAGGTCGCGGCGCAGGCGGGCATCCCGGTAGTCCCGGTGGGCCTGCGCGGCGTGCGCTCGATGCTGCGAGAGGGAACCTGGTACGTGCGCCGCTCGACGGTGTCGGTCAGCTTCGCGCCGCCGATCATGCCCGACGGCAACGACTGGAACGCCGCGGTCAGGCTGCGCGACCGCGTGCGCGCCGAGATCCTGCGGCGCTGCGGCGAGCCCGACCTGCTTTAAGCCGCGGCGGTTGCCGCGGCGGCTTGCGCCTCGAACTCGGCGACCGAGATGATGCGGCGCGCGCGGGTGTCCCAGAGGATGTGGCTGAGCGCCCCCGGTATTTCGGCGAGGCGGATGCGCGTCACGCTGGAAAACAGGTGCTGGTTTTCCTGGTGGCACTGCGCCAGCCGGTAGTTGGGAATGCTGGCCGACAGGTGGTGGACGTGATGGTAGGCGATGCTGGCGGTGAACCAGTTGAGCCAGCCGGGCAGCACCAGGAAGCTGGTGCCCTCGATCGCGGCGGTATCGTAGTCCCAGCCCTCGTCGCCGCTCGCGTACGAATGCTCGAAGTTGTGCTGCACCGTGAAGAGCGTGAGGCCGACCGCGGTGGCGAGCGAGAGGCTGGCGACGTAGACGGCGAAAAACAGCAGCGGGCCGATGGCGAGCGACATCGCCAGCCACAGGCCGAGCAGCACGACGTTGTTCCAGGTCATGTGCCGGTACTCGAGCGGCGAGCTCCAGTAGCGGGTGCTGAACTCGGCCCGCTTGCCCCTCGCGATGTGCCAGAGCAGGCTGGCGCTGCCCTTCAGCCAGGTATAGCGCGGCATGAACAGCGCGTAGACGAAGCCGTGCAGCGGCAGCATCCAGATCCGGCGCAGGAACTGGTAGCGGCGTCGCTGCTTCTCATCCATGGCCGCGTAGTCGTCGACCGTGTCGACGACGAACGGGCCGCGGTACTTCGCCCAGTTGCCGTTGGTCGAATGGTGATAGGCGTGGTGCTGCGACCACACGTACTGCGGCATGCCCGAGACCACGCCGAGCACGAAGCCGAAACCGCGGTTGAGCCGGCCGGTACGGAACAGGCTGCCGTGACCGCATTCGTGCATCAGCACGAAAACGCGCGTCAGGAACAGCACCATCAGCAGCGCGATGCCCGCGGTCAGCCAGTACGAAATCTCGGCGCTCGGCGCGACGGCGTACCAGAGCGCGGCGTACGGCGGCAGCGTATTGAGGATCTGGATGAAGCCCGAGGAATTGTCCGGCTTCGCGTAGCGATTGATGAGCGCGCGCTTCTGCTCTTTGATATGTGCGATAGCCAACATAGGTCCGGTCGCCGACATGGCGCGCAAGTGTATCCGGTTCTCCCGCCAGCGGCTGCTCACTTTTCCTTACTTTTCAATCGCCAGAGTGCCGTCGATGCAGGTGACCGACGGCCCGCCGATGCGCACGCCGTCGGCGTCGACGCGCACCGAGACGCGCCCGTCGCGACCGAGCTGCATGCCCTGCCGCGCGGCATAGCGATCGCCGAAGCGCTTCAGCTCGCCGGTGTGGCGAAGGTACGCGGCGACGCTCAGGTTGCCGGTGCCGCACACCGGATCCTCGGGAATGGCGTGCGCCGGCGCGAACGAGCGCACGTGCATCTCGGACTTTGCCGACGCGGCGAACAGCGTCACGCCGGCGATCTTGAGCTCGTTGCTGGCGCTGGCGAGCGCGCTCATGTCGGGCTTCACCTTCGCGAGCGCATCCGGGCTCGCCACCTCGGCGATGACCCAGACGGCGCCGACATCGACCCTGAGAAAACCCTTGGCCGCCACGCCGAGCGTGCGCGCGAGTCGCGCCGAGTCGATTTCAGCCACTTTCGCCTGGGGCCCGCGGACGAAGATCTCTTCGCCGTCGACGGTGAGCTCCATCACGCCGGCGAGGCATTCCTGCTTGAGCTGCTTCTTCTTTGTCACGAACCCGGCCTCGAGGGCGGCGTGCGCGCTGCCGAGCGTCGGGTGCCCGGCGAACGGCAGCTCCTGCAGCGGCGTGAAGATCCGCAGCCGGTAGTCGGCGATCGCGCTCGGCAGCAGGAACGTAGTCTCGGAGAGGTTGGTCCAGCAGGCGATGCGCTGCATGGTCGCGTCGTCGAGCCCTTCGGCGTCGATCACCACCGCGACGGGGTTGCCGCGAAAGGGCGTTGCGGTGAAAACATCGACCTGCTTGAAGCGTCTCATCGTTCGACCACCCTCTCCAGAAAAGCTTCGAGCGCGCGCACCGGCGCGTCGTCCTCGAACAACCGCTCGCGTGCGCCGCGCAGGCGCTCGCGCAGATTCTGCCGCCGCCCGGCGTCGGTCGCCAGCGCGACGGCAAGCTCGACGTAGCCGGCATCCGAGGTCGCGACCAGCTCGTCGAGGCCGATGTGCCGCAGCATGCCGCTTGCAAGGCGGCCGCGCATGAAGCTTCCTTCGCGCGTCACGACCGGCAGGCCGCAGCGCACCGCCTGCAGCGCGGTGTTGAAGCCGGAAAAGCCGACCGTATCGAGGTAGAGGTCGGCGGCGCCGAGGATCGCCTGGAAGGCCTGCGGATGCTGCCAGGGCAGGAAGGCGACGTGGCGCTCGAATCCCAGCCCCGCTCGCTCGAACGCCGCCCGCAGGCGCCGCTCGAGGCGGAGCGACAGCGCTTCGGGCTGGCTGCGGAAGAACACCAGCTTGCCGCCGGGGACGCGACGCGCGATCTCGACGAGCAGCGCGTCGTGAGCGGCCGCGTACTTGAACGGCGTCCCGGGGCAGAGCAGCAGCACCTCGGCAGCGGGGAGATCCGGTGCTGGCTGCCGCGCTCCCGGCGCCGCGTCGGCGGCGTGCGGCAGCCAGCAACTCGTACCGGGAAGCAGCTCGAGCGCCTCGCTGTAGTGCGCCTGCGCGTCCGGCGGCTCGAGCGCCTGTGCCGAAAGATAGTAGTCCATGGTCGGCAGCCCGCTCGTCTGCGGCTGGCCCCAGCTCGTCGCCTGGACTGGCGCGAGCCGCAGGCAGGCGAGTTTCGCGGTCGCCGGGTCCATGCCGATCTCGGGATAGATGAGCACGTCCATGCGGCTGCCGTGGATGAAGCGCGCCCAGTTCTCCCAGGCGCCCTTGCCGTCGTGGAACGCGGCGGCGAGCGAGATCGCGAGCTCGGTTTCCGCGTCGCGCTTCGCCGAGAGGTGGAAGAGATGCACCTCGAAGCGCCGCGGATCGAGGCGCTGCACCCAGCCGCGCACGAACGCGAGCCAGACCGAGTGGTCCGAAATGTGCGCCGAGACGATGCCGACGCGGATCCTGGAGTCGCGCTTGAGGCGCTCCGGCTTGCCGCGCCCGCCGCGCCGCGGCGGCTCGAGGCCGGCGCCGAGCTGCCAGCCCTGCATCAGCAAGGCGCAGAGCTTTCCGTAGCGCGCCAGCAGGTCGCGGTTCGAGACCTCGTGATAGGCGAGGTAGAACGGCTGCTGCTCGGCGACCGCGCGGAACGCCTGCGGGTCGGTCGCGGTCCAGGCCTCGAGCGCGCCGAGCTCGCGCGCGAAGGCCTGCCGGCGCTCCTCGCGGTCGGTCTCGCCATCGTCGAGCATCGGGATCTGCGCCACCGCCAGCGCCCAGCGCGCCCGCCCGAAGGTCGGAGCGAGGCTCACCGCGCGGCGGAAATCCTCGACCGCGGCGCGCCAGTCGCCCGCGCCCTTGTGCACGTTGCCGAGCTCGAGCAGCGCCTCCGGGAAGGCCGGCCTCAGCGCCAGCGCGCGGTTCAGGCTCTGCTCGGCCTGCTCGAGCTCGCGCCGCTCGCGCAGCAGCGAGGCGATATCGACGTGGACGTCGGCGAATTTCGGCACCAGCTCGGCGGCGCGGCGGTAGGCGGCGAGCGCGGCGTCGGCGTTGCCGACGTCGCGGTAGGCGGCGCCGAGGTTGTAGTGCGCTTCCGGGAAATCGGGCTTGAGCTCGACGGCGCTGCGTAGCGCGACGATCCCTTCCGCCATGCGCCCGGCCTGCGCGGCCGCGGTGCCGCGCGCGAATTCCTCCTGCGCCGAGCGTCTGCCGCCGAACAGGCGCCTGAGCATGCGGCGAATGTTACTTCAGGATGCGCAGCAGATTGTGGTGCGAGTCGGTGAAGGTCGGCAGGTTGCCGCGCTCCTCGATTTCCTCGGCCGCCTCGGCGATGCGCGGCCAGGCGAGCAGCTTCGCATTGCGCGTGACGATGATCTGGTCGGTGGGCGAATACCAGTACTCGGGCCCCTCGCTGCTTTCGGGAACGTCCGAGACGTTCACCGCCTCGAAGCCGAACTCCGAGGCGAGGCGCTTGACCACCGGCAGCAGGTCGATGAAGCGGTTGGTCGCCTGGAAGACGATCACGCCGTCGGGCTTGAGGTGCTTGACGTAGAGCGCCATCGCCTCGCGCGTCACCAGGTGCATCGGGATCGAGTCGCCGGAGAAGGCGTCGATGCCCATCACGTCGTAGCCGCGAGGCGGCTCGCGCTCGAGCGAAAGCCGCCCGTCGCCCATCACCAGCTCGGTCCGCGCCGACGTGTCGTGCAGGAAGGTGAACTCGCGCTTCGCGATATCGACCACGCGCGGGCTGATCTCGTAGAACACCAGCGCGTCGCCGGGCTTCATCCAGGAAGCGATCACGCCGGCGCCGAGGCCGATGACGCCGACGCGCAGCGGTTTTTTCGGGTTGATTTCCCTCAAGGAACCGAAAACGCGGCCATAGCCCGAGCCCGGGCCGAAATAATCGGCCGGCACGTTGCGGAACGAATCGCCCAGCAGCTGGCCGCCGTGCATGATCGAGCCGTGGTACATCGAGCGATAGGGAATCGGGCTCTGGTGATCGACGGTCCGCACCACGCCGTAGAAGTCCCGCTCCATCACCCGCACGCCTTCGCTGTACTCCTGAGCCGCGCGGGTCACCAGCACCACGGTCGCCACTGCCACCGCGATGCCGCCGAGCAGCGCCGCGCCGCGCAGGCGCACCGAAATGAGCAGCGCCAGCAGCACCAGCGCGAGGCCGAGCTCGAAGTAGCCCGACAGCACGAGCGGCGCGACGATCGCCACCAGCACCGCGCCGACGGCGCCGCCGAGGGAGATCATCAGGTAGAAGCGCGTCAGGTGCGCGGGATCGGGCTTGAGGCTCGCCAGCTCGCCGTGGCAGAACATGCACGCCACGAACAGGCCGGCGACATAGATCGGCATCGCCACGCGCAGATCGAGCGACGGCGCGTACCAGGCCATCAACGGCACCAGCACGATCGCCAGCGCGAGGAACAGCGGCCGCCAGTACCAGCGCGGGTGATCGAAGGCGAGGATGAAGCTCACGAGGTAGATCGAAAGCGGCACCACCCACAGGAACGGCACGCTGGCGACGTTCTGCGTGATGTGGTTGGTGACCGCAAGGAGCATCACCGACCCCATCGCCGAAAGCGCGAGCCACTGCAGCTGGCTTCTCGTCGAAGGCTTCTCCCCGGGGAGAGCGACTTTTTCCTCGGCCCCATTTCCGTTCATGGACAGCCATGCCGTCCCCGCGCACAGGAGCGCGAAGCCGGCGAACAGGAACGACCAGCCCCAGCCGAGCGCCTTCAGGTCGAACGCCGGCTCGAACAGCACCGGAAAGCCGAGCAACGCCAGCAGCGACGCCAGGTTGGAAAGCGCGAACAGCCGGTAGGGCACGACGCTGCGGAACCGCCGCCAGTACCAGGCCTGCAGCAGCGGCGTGGTGGTCGAAAGCAGGAAATACGGCAGGCCGATGGTCGCGAGCAGCAGCAGCAGGATGCGCCCGATCGGCTCTTCGTTGCCCTGCGGCTTCCAGGCGGTCGAGGCGAGGATCGGCAGGCAGAGCAGCGAAACCGCGAGCAGCGCGACGTGCAGCAGCGCCTGGCGGCGCGCGCCGAGGCGGGTCGTCCAGTCGGCGTAGGCGTAGCCGGCGAGCAGGATGCTCTGGAAGAACACCAGGCAGGTTGTCCACACCGCCGCCGATCCGCCGAACCACGGCAGGATCTGCTTGGCGATGATCGGCTGCACCAGGAACAGCAGGAACGACGAGAGGAAGATCGGCGCGGCGTAGGGCAAGCTCGCCGCGAGCGTCGAGCGCAATACTTGAGTAAGTATTTGAGGCGTCCTACCGATCGAGAAGCCCGCATTATATGGGACCATGCG
>Ga0134123_10001406_pt1 | contig 15685 bp, 15 predicted proteins | sample KB303_FD_96460 | JGI IMG/M metagenome (GOLD analysis project Ga0134123, IMG submission 96460) | Terrestrial soil microbial communities without Nitrogen fertilizer from Kellogg Biological Station, Michigan, USA - KB3-0-3 | ecosystem: Environmental > Terrestrial > Soil > Unclassified ...
CCTTCGCCATACCGCGCCCAGGCTGCCGGCCGCAGCGCCCCGCTACCTCATGGGCGTCGGCACGCCTGCAGACATTGTCGCTGCGGTCGCAAATGGAATCGACATGTTCGATTGCGTCTTGCCCACCCGCAATGCCCGGAATGGCTGGATATTTACCCGCAATGGCACCATTAGGCTGCGTAATGCGCGCTATCGCGATGACACCAGCCCCCTGGATCCGGCGTGCGCCTGCCATACCTGCCGCAATTTCTCGCGCGCCTACCTGCATCACCTGCAGCGGGTCAACGAGATCCTCGGCGCGCACCTGAACACTCTCCACAACCTGTTCTACTATCAGGAACTGATGCGGGGACTGCGCGAGTCCATTACTGCGGGCGGGTTCTCTGAACACGTCGCCGGCCTGCGTCTGGGACTCGCAGAGCCATGCTAGAATGCGCCACTTTTCACGCTGGGCGCGGCGTTCTGCCATGGCGCGACGAGTCTATCGATTGCGGACCACGGAAATGAGCAACGGCCGCCGCCAATCGAATCCAATCTGCAGGGGAGGAACTACGTGTTGATCAGCAATGCATTTGCGCAAACCCTGCCGGGAACGGGAGGCATGGACTTGTTCGGACTTCTGCCGCTCATCCTGATGTTTGTGCTGCTGTACTTCCTGCTGATTCGTCCACAGGCCAAGCGAGCCAAGGAGCATCGTTCCATGCTCGGTGGACTGCAAAAGGGAGACGAGGTAGTCACTGCGGGAGGCGCCCTCGGAAAAATCACCCGGGTTGGCGACAATTTCGTGTCGGTTGAAATCGCCCCGAATGTCGAAATCCAGGTTCAGAAACCCTCGATCACGACCCTGCTCCCCAAGGGCACAATCAAGACTGCCGGACAGGGTTGAGGAACGACGGACCGTGCGACCCGTGCCTGACGCAGTGCGTGTCACCGACCTTACATGAATCGTTATCCACTCTGGAAATACATCATCATCGCCGTCGCGCTGGTCGTCGGCTTTCTTTACACGCTGCCCAACTTCTTCGGGGAAGTACCGGCAGTGCAGATTTCTCCCGGCAAATCCACCGCAAAAGTCGATGAGGCTCTGCGCGTGCGCGTGGAGCAGACGCTGGCTCAGGCCAATATCGTTCCCGAGGGCGTATTCCTCGAGGCGAACAGCATCAAGGTGCGTCTCGGCAACACCGATACCCAACTCAGGGCCAAAGACGTAGTGCAGAACGCGCTGGGCGAGAACTATGTTGTAGCGCTCAACCTGCTGTCGAGCTCGCCGCACTGGCTAACGAGAATAAACGCGTTGCCAATGTATCTGGGGCTTGACTTGCGCGGCGGTGTGCACTTCCTGCTGCAGGTAGACATGGCCGGCGCGCTGACCAAGGCCGCGGACCGCTACGCGGCGGATATTCGTACTACGCTGCGCGCAAAGGAGGTCCGCTACAGCGGGATATCGCGGGAAGGCCAGATGGTGCAAGTCCGGTTCCGTGACTCAGAAGCGCGCGACAAGGCTGCCCAGGAAATCCAACGCCAGAATCCGGACCTGGTGCTCAAATCCGAAGATTCCGGCACTGAGTTTCTGGTCACGGCTTCACTTAAGCCCGAAGTGCGCAAGAGAATTCAGGACTTTGCATTACAGCAAAACATCACGACCCTGCGCAATCGCGTCAATGAACTGGGCGTAGCGGAACCCATCGTGCAGCAGGCGGGACTGGACCGCGTGGTCGTGCAACTGCCAGGCGTACAGGACACCGCCAAGGCCAAGGACATTCTCGGCCGTACCGCTACCCTGGAAGTGCGGATGGTGGACGAGGAACACAGCGACAGCGCTTCGTTGCAGGCGGCCGTCGCGGGGCAGACGCCATTCGGCGCCGAATTGATGTACGACCGTGAAGGCGTGCCTTATCTGCTCCGGCGCGAAGTGATCCTGACCGGCGATCGCATTTCCGACGCACAACCCGGATTCGACAATCAGACCGGCGAGCCGGCGGTCCACATCAATCTGGACGGTCGGGGCGCAACTATTTTTCAGCAGATCACACGCGAGAGCGTAGGCAAACGCATGGCGATGGTGCTGGTGGAAAAAGGCAAGGGCGAAGTGGTCACGGCGCCGGTGATCCGCTCGGAGATTCCGGGCGGGCGGGTCCAGATCAGCGGCCGGATGACCACGACCGAGGCGCGCGACGTGGCACTGCTGCTGCGCGCGGGCGCGCTGGCGGCACCGATGGAGATCGTCGAGGAACGGACAGTTGGCCCGAGCCTGGGCGCCGACAATATCAAACGCGGCTTCGATTCGACAATGATCGGCTTTACCGCGATCGCCATCTTCATGATCCTGTACTACAACGTGTTCGGTGTGATCTCTGTAATAGCGCTGTCAGCCAACCTGATGCTGCTGGTGGCGCTGTTGTCCATGCTGCAGGCGACCTTGACGCTGCCGGGAATCGCGGCGATCGCCTTGACGCTGGGTATGGCTATCGACTCCAACGTTTTGATCAATGAGCGGATCAGGGAGGAACTGCGCAACGGCACGACGCCGCAGGCGGCGATATCGGCCGGTTACGAGCGCGCCTGGGCGACGATTCTCGACTCGAACATCACCACCCTGATTGCAGGCATCGCGTTGTTCATGTTCGGCAGCGGACCGGTGCGAGGCTTTGCGGTGGTGCACTGTCTGGGCATCCTGACCTCGATGTTCAGCGCGGTGGTCATTTCCCGCGGCATTGTCAACCTTGCTTTTGGGGCTCGCCGCAAGTTGGAAAAGCTGCCGATCGGCAACACCAACTGGTACAGGCGCCAGCCGGCAGCATGAGCATGAAGCCCTCAGGACTTTCAGCGGGGACCGCGTAGATGGAATTTTTCCGCATCCGCAAAGATATACCGTTCATGCGCCATGCGCTGGTGTTCAACATCGTCTCGTTGATCACTTTCATTCTGGCGGTGTTTTTTCTGGTCACCAAAGGCCTGCATCTCGGAGTCGAGTTCACCGGCGGCACGGTGATGGAGGTTAACTATGGTCATGCGGCCGAGGTCTCGAAGATTCGCGCGACCTTGAATCGGATAAACCTGAGCGACGCGACGGTACAGAGTTTCGGCAGCACGCAGACCGCGTTGGTCCGGCTGCCAAGCAAGCAGGGCGTAACCAGCGCACAACTGTCCGAACGCGTCATCAAGGCGCTGCGCGAGGATGACCCCACGGTGGAACTGCGCCGGGTGGAATTCGTAGGATCGCAGGTCGGCAAGGAATTGGTGGAGAACGGCGCGCTGGCGCTGTTGCTCGTGTCGATAGGGATCGTCTGTTATTTGTGGTTGCGCTTCGAATGGAAATTCGGAGTCTCCGCGATCGTTGCGAACCTGCACGATGTAGTGATCATTCTGGGATTCTTCGCCTTCTTCCAATGGGAGTTTTCCCTGCCGGTGCTGGCTGCGGTGCTCGCGGTGCTCGGGTATTCGGTGAACGAGTCAGTAGTCGTTTTTGACCGCATCCGCGAAAACTTCCGCAAGATGCGCAAGGCGGATACACCGGAGATCATCAACAACGCGATCACGCGTACCATGTCGCGCACCATCATCACCCACGGGTGTACGCAGCTCATGGTGACCTCGATGCTGATCTTTGGCGGTGAAACGCTGCACTATTTTGCGCTGGCGTTAACCATCGGCATTCTGTTCGGTATCTATTCCTCGGTGCTGGTGGCGAGCCCCCTGGTGATGTGGCTGGGTGTAACTCGCGAAGATTTCATCCGCCCGGAAAAGAAGAAAGAGGAGGCCGTCGTCTAGCGCGTCGGGGCCGCGATGGATCTGATCGCAGGCTTCTTCGATCTGGTCGTGCACCTGGACCAGCATTTGCGCGCGCTCGCGCAGAATTACGGCAACTGGGTCTATGCCGTGATGTTTCTGATTGTTTTTCTCGAGACCGGCCTTGTCGTCACGCCGTTCCTCCCCGGAGACTCGTTGCTGTTCGTTGCGGGGACGCTGGCGGCCGCGGGCGAACTTCATGTGCATGGGCTGGTGGCGCTGCTTGTTGTGGCCGCGATCATTGGCGATTCGGTCAACTACGGCGTAGGCCGCTATCTGGGCCCGCGAGTATTCCGCTTCGAGGATTCGCGCTTCTTCAAACGCGCCTATGTGGAACGCACCCACGCCTTTTTCGAAAAGCACGGCGGCAAGACCATCATCATCGCCCGTTTCGTGCCGATCATCCGCACCTACGCCCCCTTCGTCGCCGGGATCGGCGCGATGAGTTACCGGCACTTCCTCATGTTCAATGTAACCGGAGCGATACTCTGGGTGACGTCGCTGACCTACGCGGGCTACTTCTTCGGCAATCTGCCCGCGGTAAAGGACAATCTCACCCTGGTAATTGTCGGCATCATAGTGCTCTCGATCATGCCGGGAATCATTGAGTTCTGGCGCGCGCGGCGCGCTTCCTAAGCGCAAATCTTCAGATGCGCTTCGCCAGTTCTGCGGCAAGCCCGGTGTAGCTGGCCGGAGTGAGCTTGATCAGGCGGTCTTTCTCGGAAGAGGGAATGGCCAGTGTCCGGATGAACTGGTGCAGCGAGTCGCGGGTGATGCCTCCCTTGCCGCGGGTGAGTGCCTTCAATTGTTCGTAGGCGTCTTCGATCCCGTATCGCTTCATGACCGTCTGAATCGGTTCCGCCAGCACCTCCCAATTGGCATCCAGATCGGCGCCGATACGTTTCGGGTCCGGCTCGAGCTTGTTCAAGCCCCTGAGGCAGCCATCGTATGCGAGCAGGCTGTAACCGAGCGCGACGCCAAGGTTGCGCAGTACTGTAGAGTCGGTGAGGTCCCGCTGCCAGCGCGAGACCGGCAACTTCGAAGCCAGGTGAGCGAGCAGGGCGTTGGCAAGACCGATATTACCTTCGGAGTTTTCGAAATCGATCGGATTTACCTTGTGCGGCATGGTAGACGAGCCGACTTCGCCATCCATGATTCTCTGTTTGAAATAGCCGAGGGAGATGTATCCCCAGAGGTCGCGGTCGAGGTCTAGCAGCACCGTGTTCACGCCCGCATAGGCAGCCGCGAGTTCGGCGATGCAGTCGTGAGGCTCGATCTGGGTGGTAAAGGGGTTGAACTCGAAGCCAAGCTTTTCGACGAAGTTGCTGCAGAATTTCTCCCACTCGAAATCAGGGTAGGCGGCGAGGTGCGCATTGTAATTGCCGACGGCGCCGTTGATCTTGGCCGTGAGTGCAACACTGGCGACGCGATCGCGTTGGCGTCGCAGGCGATGGACGAAGTTCGCCAATTCCTTGCCCAGGGTGCTGGGCGTAGCCGGCTGCCCATGTGTGCGCGAAAGCATCGGCAGTTCGGAATTGGCGTGCGCCAGGTTTGCGACTTTATCCACCACCGCGTCGATGGCGGGCAGCAACACCTGCGCCCGGGAGTCGCGCAGCATGAACGCGTGACAGAGGTTGTTGATGTCTTCGGAAGTGCAGGCAAAGTGGATGAAATGGGTGATCCCCGCTATTTCCCGGTTACCGGAGAGTTTGTCGCGTAGCCAGTATTCGATAGCCTTGACGTCGTGATTGGTCCGAGCTTCTATGGCTTTGACGGCTTCGCCGTCGGAGACCGAGAATGCGGCCACCAGCTCGTCGAGTTGCGCGATCGTTCCGGCGGCAAGGGGTTTGATCTCGGCAAGCGGCTTGGCGCCCGCAAGTGCCTTGAGCCACGCGATCTCGACAAGTACGCGATAACGGATCAGGCCATATTCACTGAAGTATTGCGCGAGGCCGGCCACCTTGTCCCGGTAACGGCCATCGAGCGGGGACAGGGCGGTGAGAGGAGTGGGGAGAGTCATCCAAGTACCTAATCAGTATGAATAATTTTAACACGACGGTCGTCACGGCCGGCGTTTTTCGATAACCCGCAGGACTGCCACGATAATGGCCTCTATTCGGCGCGGAGGACGCGAGTTGGAAGCATTGTTAAGTCAAGCCCGCGCCTGCCGCGCATGCGAAGCGCACTTGCCGTTTGGTCCCCGGCCTGTGCTGCGCGCCTCGGTTACCGCGCAGCTGCTGATCGTCGGTCAGGCCCCGGGACGTCGCGTGCACGAAAGCGGGATTCCCTGGAACGATCCGTCGGGCAACCGGTTGCGCGATTGGTTACAACTGGATCGCAAGCGCTTTTATGATCAACGTCACATTGCGATTATCCCGACCGCGCTCTGCTACCCCGGAACCGGTCTCCGCGGGGACCTCCCTCCGCGCCCGGAATGCGCTCCGCTGTGGCATCCGCGCCTGTTGGCACATCTGCCGAAGGTGCGTTTGGTCCTGCTGATCGGCAGCCATGCGCAAGCGTATTACCTCGGCGGCCAGCGCAAGGCGACGCTGACCGACACCGTGCGAGCGTGGCGCGAATATCTGCCAAACTGCTTGCCGCTGCCGCACCCCAGTCCTCGCAATCAGGTGTGGCTCAAGCGCAACCCCTGGTTCGCCGGCGAAGTCATTCCCTTCCTGCGCCGGACCATTCCCAATGTTCTCGAGGGCTGAGGAGGAAACTCGCCAAGAGACGGCAATCACTATTCCGGCGTTGCCGCGCTTTCGATGATTCCGCCGCCGAGACAAACTTTCGATTCGTAGACTACGACGGACTGCCCGGGCGTGACGGCCCATTGGGGTTCGGCGAACTTGACCTCGCAGTGCTGCAGGTCGACGCGTTCGACCTCGCAAGGGCCATCCTTCTGCCGGTAGCGCGTTTTGGCGCCGTAAACCCAGTTGCAGTGAGGTTGCGTGCCGCTGATCCAGTTCAAGTCGGTTGCTGTCAGCGCGTCCGCCAAAAGCGCCGGATGGTCGTGCCCCTGCACCACGATCAGTCTGTTTTCGGTCATATCCTTGCCTGCCACGTACCAGGGCTCGCCTTCGCCATCGCGGCGCCCGCCGATACCCAGACCCTGACGCTGGCCTAGCGTGTAATACATCAGGCCGACATGCCTGCCAACGGTCGTCCCCTCCGGCGTCACCATGTCGCCGGGTTGGGTAGGCAGATAGCGCGAGAGAAACTCGCGGAAAGGCCTCTCGCCGATGAAGCAGATGCCCGTTGAATCCTTCTTGTCATGATTCGGCAGCCCGACTTTTCTTGCCAGTGCGCGCACGTCGCGCTTGTACATCGCGCCCAGTGGAAACAGCGTCTTCGAAAGCTGTGCCTGATCGAGCCGGTAGAGAAAATAACTCTGGTCCTTGGTGCCGTCCTCGGCCTTGAGCAGTTGGAACAGATTGTCAACTTGCCGCACCTGGGCGTAGTGCCCCGTGGCGATCCGCTCGGCGCCAAGCTGAAGCGCGTGATCCAGAAAAGCCTTGAACTTGATCTCGGCGTTGCACAGTACATCCGGATTCGGAGTGCGGCCCGCCTGGTACTCGGCGAGGAAATTATTGAAGACCCGGTTCTTGTACTCGGCGGAGAAATTCACCGCTTCGATATCGATGCCGATCAGGTCGGCGACCGAAACCGCATCGATCAGATCCTGGCGCGAGGTGCAGAACTCTTCGTCGTCGTCGTCTTCCCAGTTCTTCATGAACAGGCCCACAACTTCGAACCCCTGTTCCTTGAGCAACCATGCGGCGACCGACGAGTCCACTCCGCCGGACATCCCTACCACGACACGGTTTTTGGGCATCAGAAGAGCGATCAGTCGAGATGCACCAGCAGGTCGAGCGGCATGCGGGCCCCGCGCTGATAGTCTTCAACGCATCGAACCACCAGGGGACTGCGATGACGTTCGCGGCTCGCGCGCACTTCCGCCGCAGTCATCCACAGCGCCCGCACGATCCCTTTGTCCAGGGCATGATCAGGGTGATGCGCGCCGAGCGTGCCGGCAAAGGCGAATCGCAGGTAAGTGACCTTGCGTGCCGGATTTCTCCAGCTGTACACGCCGACAACGTACTCGGGTGTGAATTCGTACGCAGTTTCTTCCATTGTTTCGCGAACTGCGCCCTCCACCAGAGATTCGTTGGCCTCGAGATGACCCGCCGGCTGATTGAGCATCAGTCCGTCGTCCGTTTCCTCCTCGACCAGCAGAAACCTTCCTTCGCGCTCGATTATCGCGGCGATTGTCACGTTCGGCTTCCACACCCGCTCGGTCATTCAGATCAGTTTCGGAAAGAGTTCGATGAGCCCGCGGTAAACATACTCTACCGCGATCGCCGCGATTATCAGACCCATAACGCGGGTGATTATGTTCATGCCGGTCCTCCCCAGACGTTTCGAAATCCGGGCGGCGGCAACTAGCGTTGCCCAGACCGTTACTGCAATGATCAGCGCCGGGATCAGAAGTTTCAGGTGGTAAGCGAAAGACGGCGACTGATGTGTGGCGATGATCATCGTACTGATGGCTCCCGGCCCAGCAAGCAGCGGTATTCCCAGTGGCACCACGGCAACCGCGTGCCTCTCTGCTGCCTCCTCGGCTTCGTCCGGGGTCTGCCGAATCCTGCTTTCCTTGGCCTGCAACATCGAAATCGCCATCATCATCAGCACCAACCCACCGCCGATCAGAAAGGAGGGAATGCTGATTCCGAAAAAGTGCAGGATTTCCGTGCCGACCAGCGCGGCCACGGCCAGCACGCAAAATACTGTGATCGCCACAATCCGGGCGATGCGTGCCCGCTGCTCGTGGGGCTCACCGTCAGTGGTGGTCAAAAACACCGGTATGCTCGCAATCGGATCGACGATGGCCAGCAACGCGACGGTCAACTTCAGCAGGTCGGTCCACTCACTCATTCAGGGATTCAGTACCGCTCCAAGCTCGAAGGAAAATGAAAAAGGCAGGGATATCACCCTGCCTTTTCCGCGAGGCTGCTGTCGACGTTACTTCGCCGATTCCTTGCCTTCCTCGCGCTGATCCTTGCTGTCCTCTACGGGCGGTTTCGGTGGCGCAATCTTGGCGCCGGATTGACTCATCGCGGATGCTCCGGAATTCGGTGCGACACCGGCCAATGCCCCCGCAGAGGTCACCGCAACTGCAAGCGCCATTGCAAGAAGTGTCGGGGTTCTCATGGTGGGTCCAATTTCTTTGGTTGTCGAGTATGTGGAGCCTGGCCCGATCGCCAAGCGATGAGGTCGCCGCAGAGGATAAGGATATTTTGCAACAGCGTCAAACGCGGGGAAATGAAAAAGGCAGGCCCCGTGGCCTGCCTTATGGAGCCAAAACGTGTTGGCAGTTTACTTCTTGGCCGGAGCAGCAGGCTCTTCGACCTTCTTGGCCGACTTCTTTTGATGTTTCTTGGCGGACTTGGTGGGTTTGGCCGAATCAGCGGGGTTGGCGGTGTCGGCGGCAACGGCAGAGAATGTCACCGCGGCAAACAGGGCGGCGATCAGGGCAGCAAATAGCTTCTTCATATCGGAACTCTCCATAGTCTGGTTTTACCGGGGGTATAGACACCCTGCGGGCGTCAGGAGCAGTAACGCCGTTCATCTGCGACGGTTGACACACTTTGTTACAACCCGGCTAAGACCGCTCCAGACCCTAATTGAAGGTGGATTCAATCAACCGGAATTGGCCCGGCGGGATACCGTCCAAGGTCCAGGAGCCGATCCGGCAGCGGATCAGGCGCAAGGTTGGATAACCCACTGCCGCGGTCATTCTCCTTATTTGCCGGTTCTTGCCTTCATGCAGTTCCATTTCGATCCAGCTGGTCGGAATGCTCTTGCGGACTCGAATCGGGGGATTCCTCTCCCAAAGCCTGGAGGGTTGCTCGATCCGCCTTGCGCCAGCCGGAAGAGTTACGAAATCGCTTAGGTCGATGCCCGAGCGTAACCGCCGCAAATTCGCTTCCTCGGGCACGCCCTCAACCTGGACCCAGTAGGTCTTGGGCAGTTTCTTCTTCGGGTCGCTGATAGCGTTCTGTAGCGCCCCGTCATCCGTCAACAGCACCAGACCTTCGCTATCGGCATCAAGCCGGCCGACTGGGTAGACGTCCGCGACCGGTATGAAGTCCTTGAGCGTGCGTTTGCCCGCGCGGGGACTGAATTGGCAAAGCACGCCGCAGGGTTTGTTGAAGAGGACAACCCTCGGCATGAAAATGGGCCCTCGGATCCAGGGCCGAGCCGGTTCAACGGTGCTCGTGGGCGATGAGGTGGTCGTAAGCCGGCAGAGTGAGGAACTCGAAGAAGTCTTCGTCCAGCGTGAGTTCCTCGAACATTTTCGCACCCTCTGGATATTTGCCGCCCGCATAGCCCTTGTCGCCGAGCATTTGCCGGACTTTTTCGAGTTCCTGCGGCACCAGTTCGCGGAATAATTCCCTGGTGACCTTGCGGCCGTCGTCCAGAATGCCCAGCGGACTGCGGATCCAGTGCCAGATCTGCGCGCGCGAAATTTCAGCAGTGGCGGCATCTTCCATCAGGTTGAATATGGGTACGCATCCGGTGCCGGCGAGCCAGGCGCCAAGGTACTGGATGCCGATATTGATGTTGGTACGCAAACCCGCTTCCGTTACCGGTGCCTTGGGCTGGAAATTGAGCAGGTCTGTGGCGCTGACGTTTACGTCGTCGCGCTTCCTGTGGATCTGGTTCGGTGTCTTCATCACCTTGTCGAAGGCTTCCCTCGCGATCGCGACCAATCCAGGGTGTGCTACCCAGGTTCCGTCATGGCCGTCGTTGGCCTCGCGTTCCTTGTCGGTGCGTACTTTAGCGAGCGCGGCCTCATTGGCTGCGGGATCGTTCTTGATTGGAATCTGGGCGGCCATGCCGCCCATGGCGAACGCACCCCGCTTGTGGCAGGTCTTGATCAGCAGCAGGGAATATGAACGCATGAAGGGGCTCACCATGGTCACCAGATGCCGGTCGGCGAGGATGAAGTCCTTCTGCTTCCGGAATTTCTTGATGCAGCTGAAGATGTAGTCCCAGCGACCGCAGTTCAGCCCTGCGGAATGTTCTCGCAATTCGTACAGGATCTCTTCCATCTCGAAGGTCGCGAGAATCGTTTCGATCAATACCGTGGCCTTCACTGTGCCTTGCGGAACGCCAAGTTCCTTCTGCGCAAACACGAAGGCGTCGTTCCAGAGCCGGGCCTCCAAGTGCGATTCCATTTTCGGCAGGTAGAGATACACGCCCGAACCCTGCTTGAGTCTGGCCATCGCGTTATGGAAGAAGAAAAGGCCGAAGTCGAACAGCGATCCCGACATCGGTTCGCCATCGACCATCAGGTGCTTTTCGCCGAGGTGCCAGCCGCGCGGTCGAACCAGCAAGGTCGCGGTCTTGTCGGAGAGGCGGTATTGCTTGCCCTCGGAACTGGTGAAGGAAATGCTCCGATCTAGCGCGTCGCGCACGTTGATCTGACCCTGCAACTGATTGTCCCAGGTCGGCGTTGACGAATCCTCGAAATCGGCCATGAACATGTTGGCGCCGGAATTCAGCGCGTTGATGACCATCTTGCGATCGGTAGGTCCGGTAATCTCGACGCGCCGATCCTGGAGATCCTGAGGAACCGGAGCGACCTGCCATGCCGCATCGCGGACGTGTTTTGTCTCCGGCAGGAAATCGGGCAGCTCGCCGGCGTCGAGTTGTTTCTGGCGCTGCGCCCGGCGCGCCAGGAGTTCGAGACGACGGCCGTTGAATTTCCGCTGCAACCCGGACAGGAAGGCGAGCGCTTCCGGGGTAAGAATCTGCGCGTATTCGGGCGTGATGGGTCCGAGCACTTTCATACCGGCGGGGAGGCTCTGCGGAGTCATGATGGCTTTCCGGGGGGGGTCGAGATTTTGCTGGGTAAAAAAATAATTCCGCGAAATGATAAAAGTGAAAGGCCGCGGCGGCAAGCAAAGCCTGCCAGACCGCGGCCTCCGGGAAGTAGGTGTGACTAGACGAACTGTTCTTCTTCAGTCGAACCGGTCAGTGCCGTGACCGACGAGTGCCCGCCTTGCACTGCCTGGGTGACATCGTCGAAATAACCGGTCCCGACTTCGCGCTGATGCTTGGTCGCGGTGTAACCGTGAGCCTCGGCGGCAAATTCGGCCTGCTGCAGCCGCACGTACGCGGTCATGTTCTCGGTGGCGTAGCCTCGTGCCAGGTCGAACATGCTGTAATTGAGCGAGTGAAAGCCGGCCAGGGTGATGAACTGGAACTTGTAGCCCATCGCCCCCAGTTCGCGCTGGAACTTGGCGATCGACGCATCGTCCAGGTTTTTCTTCCAGTTGAACGAAGGCGAGCAGTTGTATGCGAGCAGTTTGCCCGGATACTGTCGGTGTATGGCTTCGGCAAACTGCCTTGCGAATGCCAAATCGGGTTTGCCCGTCTCGCACCAGATCAGGTCGGCGACCGGTGCATAGGCAAGTCCCCGGGAGATTGCCTGCTGGATGCCGTTGATCACGCGGTAGTAGCCTTCCGCTGTGCGCTCGCCCGTGCAGAAGGGCTTGTCGTTCTCGTCGAAATCCGAAGTCAACAGGTTCGCCGCTTCGGCGTCCGTGCGCGCGAAAAGCACCGTAGGCACCCCCATGATGTCGGAGGCCAGTCGGGCCGCGGCGAGTTTTTGCACGGCTTCCTGAGTCGGCACCAGTACCTTGCCGCCCATGTGTCCGCACTTCTTCGCAGAAGCCAGTTGATCCTCGAAATGCACGCCACCAGCGCCGGCTTCAATCATTGATTTCATCAACTCGAATGCATTCAGCACGCCGCCGAAACCGGCCTCAGCGTCGGCAACGATCGGAGCGAACCAGTCGATCTCGTCCTTGCCTTCGGCGTGATGGATCTGATCGGCACGGATGAACGTGTTGTTGATCCGGCGGACCACCGCGGGCACGCTGTTGGCCGGATACAACGATTGGTCGGGATACATTTCTCCGGAAAGATTGGCATCTGCCGCCACCTGCCATCCGGAAAGATAGATCGCCTTGAGCCCGGCTTTCACTTGCTGCAAAGCCTGATTGCCAGTAAGCGCGCCAAGCGCATTCACGAAAGGCTCCTGCTTGAGAAGTCGCCACAACTTTTCGGCACCGCGGCGCGCAAGCGTGTACTCGACAGCCACGGTGCCGCGTAAGCGGTAAACGTCCTCCGCGGAGTAGGGACGCTGCACGCCCTGCCAGCGCGGAAGATCGGACCAATCCTTCTTGATTTGGACGATTTGGGGGTGGCGGATCATCGACTTTCTCCTTTGGACGGCGTCAGGCAAAACTTGGTAGGCACGGCTCCGTGCGTGCGGCGCATGGGAGCGTAAGCAACATCGATCTCTGGATAGCCCGGCATTTGATTTCGCATCGCTGTTGATTCCTGGTGGTCAGCTTCGGTCTGTCATGCGAACAGCCGTCCCGGCGACAGTACATCAGCATTTTCATGCGCCGCAACAGTGCTAATAGGAAACAAATTAATTATAAAAATCATACAATTATAATTCTTGCGTGTTGTCCATTTTGCAATGTGAAGTCAAGTTTCAAGAACTGCATCCCAGTCGCGCCGGCGCCAACGCCCGCAGCCAGACAGTGCTTGCCGGTGAAATCCCATCCTAATTAATCCCGCACCAGTGCTCGATCAAAGGGCCCGAGTGTGTCCCGGGCAAGGCTTGCTTTACAATTGACGCCTTTGGCTACTTGCCATTTACGGCTTGCAATTCAATTACATCGATCAACCTTCGCAATCGAGGCCCACTGCATGTACCAGCACATCACGGTTCCTTCCGCCGGAAAGAAAATCACCGTCAACAAGGACTACACGTTGGACGTCCCGGACCATCCGATCATTCCGTTCATAGAAGGTGACGGTACAGGAGTAGACATTACGCCGGTCATGCGGAGGGTGGTCGATTCAGCGGTCCAAGTGGCCTACGGTGGCAAACGCAAGGTCATATGGATGGAAATGTATGCCGGCGAGAAATCCTGCAAGGTCTATGGCGAAAACGTCTGGCTTCCGGAAGAAACATTGCAGGCTAGCAAGGAGTTCGTGGTTTCAATCAAGGGACCGCTCACTACGCCGGTGGGAGGCGGCATCCGCTCGATCAACGTGGCGCTGCGCCAGGAACTCGACCTTTACGTGTGCTTGCGCCCGGTGCGCTATTTCAAAGGCGTTCCGAGCCCGCTGAAGCAGCCGGAAAAAACCGACATGGTGATTTTCCGCGAGAACTCAGAGGATATATATGCCGGTATAGAGTGGGCCGCTGAGTCGGACAATGCACGCAGGGTCATCGATTTCCTCGTCAAGGAAATGGGGGTCAAGAAAATCCGCTTTCCAAAAACGTCGGGGATCGGTATCAAGCCGGTTTCACGCGAAGGCACCGAGCGCCTCGTCCGCAAGGCCCTCCAGTACGCGATTGCCAACAAGCGCCGGTCCGTCACCCTGGTACACAAGGGCAATATCATGAAGTTCACCGAAGGCGCTTTCCGGGACTGGGGTTACGCGCTCGCCAAGCGGGAGTTCGGGGCGGAAATGCTTGACGGCGGGCCGTGGATGAAGCTGCCAAACGGCATGGTCGTCAAGGATGCAATCGCGGACGCCTTCCTGCAGCAGATTCTGCTGCGACCGGACGAGTATGACGTCATTGCGACGCTCAACCTGAACGGCGACTACATATCCGACGCATTGGCCGCGCAGGTTGGCGGCATCGGCATTGCTCCAGGCGCCAACTCCAGCGATTCAGTGGCGATGTTTGAAGCCACCCACGGCACCGCGCCCAAGTACGCCGGCAAGGACTACGTCAACCCGGGTTCGCTGATTCTCTCGGCGGAGATGATGTTGCGTCATATTGGCTGGGTAGAATCGGCCGACCTTATCCTGAGTTCCATGGAGGCGGCTATTCGCGACAAGGTGGTGACGTACGACTTTGCCCGTTTGATGACGGGTGCGAGTCAGGTCTCCTGCTCCGGTTTCGGCGACGCCATGATCGAGCGCATGACGCATTGAGGACCTGGCAAAACAAAAAGCCCGCGATTTCGTCGCGGGCTTCGAATGTTCTGAACCTGCGGGCGGAATCGTTTATGCCGCCCGGCAGCTGTTAGGCGGCCTGGATATTGGAGGCCTGTTTCCCCTTGGGTCCTTGGGTGACTTCGAAACTCACCTTCTGGCCTTCTTTAAGCGTCTTGAAACCGTTCATCTGAATGGCCGAAAAATGGGCAAACAGATCTTCACTGCCGTCGTCGGGCGTGATGAATCCGTAGCCCTTCGCGTCGTTAAACCACTTTACAGTACCAGTTGCCATACTCCCCGCTCCCCTTCCCCTGATGAAAAACGCGGGCCGGAACCCGCCGATTGTTTGAGTTTCAAGTCCGCGTTATCGGCAAAACCGGTACTGCAGTATCCTTGAAGCCAAACACCTATCCACTTTTTAGGTCATTTATTTTGGGAAGTCAAGTACGCCAAAAGCTTCGCAAGCATTTGTTGCAACGCGTTTTTAGGAGCATGCCGATTCGGCAGCCGGGTCCGGATTCTGCACTTGTAATTTCCCTGGTTATCAGCAAAATTAGGTCTTGGTGAAGGCAGTGGAAGCGAGACAGCAGGTTATGGCGACGGGAACTCGCGACAGCACGCTCCTTGAGGTCGAAAAGAGCAAGGTCAAACCCCCGCCGCTGTTCAAAGTCCTGCTGTTGAATGACGATTACACGCCCATGGACTTTGTGGTTTCCGTTCTGCAAACGTTTTTTTCGATGACGCGAGAACAGGCGACCCAAATCATGCTCAAAGTACATAGGGAAGGCATGGGCGTGTGCGGGGTGTATCCTAAGGACGTGGCCGCCACCAAGGTCGAGCAGGTTATCGCTTTTTC
>Ga0134123_10001407_pt1 | contig 15680 bp, 14 predicted proteins | sample KB303_FD_96460 | JGI IMG/M metagenome (GOLD analysis project Ga0134123, IMG submission 96460) | Terrestrial soil microbial communities without Nitrogen fertilizer from Kellogg Biological Station, Michigan, USA - KB3-0-3 | ecosystem: Environmental > Terrestrial > Soil > Unclassified ...
AATTCGTATCAGCAGCACGATCTGTGGACCGCCGATGCGTTCCTGATCCTGTTCTTCCTGATGTACGTCGCGGTCTCGATCCTCAACTGCGTGCGGCAACCGCCGAACCTGAAAGGTTACGTGTCAGGCTCGCTCGTCTTCGGCCTGCCGGTCGTCGCGTTCACGATTCACGCGACGATGATCGCGCGCATCGAGTACGGGTTGGCCTGGAGCGCATTTGCGCTCGGCGCGTTCTATCTGCTGCTCGGCTGGATCCTGTACGCCACGCGCCGCCCGACGTTCCGTCTGCTCGTCGAAGCTTTCGCCGCGCTCGGCGTGATTTTCGCGAGCCTCGCAATCCCGCTCGCCTTCGATACGCGCACGACTGCCGCGATGTGGGCGGTCGAAGGCGCAGGACTGCTTTGGCTCGGCATGCGGCAGGAGCGGAAGCTGCCGCGCCTGTTCGGCATGCTGCTGCAGGCAAGCGCCGGTGTCGGGTACCTGATCGGCGTCGAATCGATGCGCTCGACGCAGCCGATTCTCAACACTGCGTACCTCGGCGCCGTGATGCTGGCGGTGTCCGGTGTCCTCAGCGGCTACTGGCTGTTCCGCAACGAAGCGCGGCGCGCGACGTACGAGGCTGGCCTGACGGTCGCGTTCACGTTCTGGGGAATCATCTGGTGGTTCTTCGGCGGCGCGAACGAGATCGCTCGTTACTATCCGAGCGTCATGCTCGGCTCGCTGCTGGTCTACACCAGCATCACTGCCGCGATCCTGACCTGGCTGGGCATCGCCCGGCAGTGGCCGCTGCCGCGCTGGATCGCCTTGTTCCTGCCCGCAGTTGCCGGCGCGTATGCGTTCGTCCATGCACAGCCGCTCGACCATCCGTTTGCGCAATGGGGCGCGCTCGGCTGGCTCGCGATCTTCGTCACGCATTTCGCGCTGCTGAAAATCGCCGAGCCGCAACGGCACGTTGCGCTCGAATGGCTGCACGGCGGCGCCTGCTGGGCGCTCGCGCTGCTGTTCGCTTGGGAATTGCACTGGCAGGTCGCGGAGCGCACGGCCGGCGTTTGGGCGAGCCTCACGTGGGGCCTCGTCCCTGCACTGATGCTTGCTTGGCTCGGCCTGCGCGAGCTGCGGCCCTCATGGCCGGTGGCGCAACACGCGATTGGCTACCGGCTGTACGGTGCCGTGCCGATCGCTGTCGCGTTGTGCATCTGGATCGTCGCGATCAACCTTGGCAGCAGCGGTGATCCAGCGTGGCTGCCGTACATTCCGCTGCTCAATCCGCTCGACATCTGCGTCGCGCTGGCAATGGCGGCGCTGGCGATGTGGTGGAGCGCGCTCGATCCGGCGCAGCGTGAGTCGATGTGGCAGCTGGATATTCGTGCGCTGATCGCGATCGCCGCGGGTATCGTGTTCCTGTGGCTCAACGCTGCGTTGATCCGCGCCCTGCATCACGTCTGGGGCGCGCCGATTACCGCGTCCGGTATCGTGCACTCCACGTTCGTGCAGTCGGCGCTGTCGATTTTCTGGGGTGTGCTCGGGTTCGCAGCGATGATGACGGGCGCGAAGCAAAGATGGCGCTACGTATGGATGGTCGGCGTAGGTCTCATGGGCGTCGTGGTGGCGAAGCTGTTCTTCGTGGACCTGTCGAGTATCGGCACGGTCGCGCGGATCGCATCGTTCATCACCGTCGGGCTGCTGCTGGTCATCACCGGCTATTTCGCTCCCCTTCCTCCGAAGCGAGACGCGTTGCGATGACCCGAAATCTGCTGATTGCCGTCTGCCTGCTGTCGGCCGCGAGCCGGGTGTTCGGCGCACAGCCGCCGACGATGCAGGATTACGCGCAGGGCATCGAAATCTACGCCCCGGACGCTTTGCCGCTGGTCGAAGCGCCGCTGCCGGACGCCGTGTATCAGGGTGCGACGCGCGCTGATCTCACCGACGTGCGCGTGTTCAATGCCGACGGCCAGCCGGTTCCGCACGCATTCTGCGCAGCGCCGGCGACCACGGAGCCCACGATCACCGAGTCGCAGTTGCCGGTAATCAAGCTGAGCGAGGCGCAGACAATCGCGACCGGCGGCGCGCGCGTCGAATTGCAAACGGCGGGCGGCACGCAGGTCAATGTGACCGAGCCCGGTCCCGGCCAGCCAGTGGTCACCAACGGACGAATTCACATCATGGACGCGCGTGCCAGCGAAGATCCGGTGCGTGCGATCCGGTTCGAATGGCAGAGCCCGGACGGCGCGTCGCAGGCGCAGGTCAGCATCGAGGCAAGTGACGATCTGGATCGTTGGCTTGTGCTGGTGCCGGCCAGCACGCTGCTGCTCGCTACTCACGGTGACGACCAGCTGCGACGCGAGCGCATCGAGCTACCGCCGCAGCCGTACCGTTTTCTGCGCGTGCAGCGCACGGACGGCGGCCCGCCGCTCGCGATCAATCGTGTGGTCGCGGAGCGCGTCGGACAGGTGCTGGAGATCGAGCCCACGTGGTTTCTGGCCACTGCGCTTGTGACGGACGACATCCAGGTGTTGTTCTTCGATACCGCACGGCGCGCGCCGGTGAGCTACGCGCGCTTGCGCCTGCAGCAGGAAAACAGTTCGGTGCGTGTGACGCTGCACAGCCGCGACGACGGCAAGGCGCCGTGGACCGAGCGCTGGAGCGGCGAGGTGTATCGGATCGTCACCGACAAGGAGCGGCGCGAAAGCCCGCCGGCGCATTTCGCTGCGACTTCGGATCGGTACTGGCGCATGCGGATCGCCACCGATCCGCAGTTGTATCGCGGCACGCAGCTGGAGCTGGGCTACCGTCCGGCCAGCCTGCGCTTCCTGGCGCAGGGCAAGGGGCCGTTCACGGTTGCTTTCGGCAGCCGGCGTGCGCAGAGCTCGCCGGCCAGCGGCTGCGATGCGCTGCTTGCTGATGTGAAAGCGGATGAGCGAGCGAAGCTGGTGAGCAAGGGGATTGTCGGGGCGCCTCGGTCGCTGGCCGGTGAGGATGCGCTGAAGCCGCTTCCGCGCGAGACGCCGGCACGCCTCGTCGTGCTGTGGTCCGTGCTGATAGTGGGAGTCGGATTGCTCGTCGCGATGGCGCTGGTGCTGCTGAAGCGGGTCCGCAGACCGGAGTCGGGCTAGAGCCCGACTCTTGTTCCGACCTACAATACCGCCCCCCTGAACCGGGCCGATCCATGCGCTTTCCTGAGGAATTCGACGTCATCGTCGTTGGCGGCGGGCACGCCGGCACCGAGGCCGCTCTGGCCGCGGCGCGCATGGGTGTGCGCACGCTGCTGCTGACGCAGAGCATCGAGACGCTCGGGCAGATGAGCTGCAACCCGGCGATCGGCGGTATCGGCAAGGGTCATCTGGTCAAGGAGATCGACGCGCTCGGTGGCGCGATGGCGCAGGCGGCCGATCGTGCCGGTATCCAGTTCCGTATCCTGAATGCGAGCAAGGGCCCCGCCGTTCGAGCGACGCGCGCGCAGGCCGATCGCGTCCTGTACAAGCAGGCGATCCGCTCGATGCTGGAGAACCAGCCGAACCTCACGCTGTTCCAGCAGGAGGTCGCCGATCTGCTGGTCGAAGGCGACGAGGTTCGCGGCGTCGTCACGCAGACCGGCATCGAGTTCCGCGCGCGGACGGTAGTGCTGACCGTCGGCACGTTCCTCGGCGGCAAGATCCACGTCGGCTTGACGAACTATCAGGGCGGTCGCGCCGGCGATCCGCCGTCCAACCGCCTGGCCGAGCGACTGCGCGCCTTGCCCTTCCGCGTCGGTCGACTCAAGACCGGCACGCCGCCGCGCATCGACGGTCGCACGATCGACTACACGGGACTCGCGGTGCAGCCCGGCGATGAGCCGGTGCCGGTGTTTTCGTACCTCGGCCGGCGCAGCGATCATCCGCGCCAGATCAGCTGCCACATCACCGCGACCAACGAGCGCACGCACGAGATCATCCGCGCCGGTTGCGATCGCTCGCCGATGTTCACCGGCGTGATCGAAGGCGTCGGTCCGCGCTATTGCCCGTCGGTCGAGGACAAGGTGCATCGCTTCGCGGACAAGACTTCGCACCAGATCTTCATCGAGCCGGAAGGCCTGACCACGCACGAGGTCTATCCGAACGGCATCTCGACCAGCCTGCCGTTCGACGTGCAGCTCGCGCTGGTGCGGTCGATCGCCGGATTCGAGCGCGCGCACGTGACGCGGCCCGGCTACGCAATCGAATACGACTACTTCGATCCGCGCGACCTGCAGTACAGCCTGGAGACGAAGTTCATCGCCGGCTTGTTCTTCGCGGGCCAGATCAACGGCACGACCGGCTACGAAGAGGCCGCGGCGCAGGGCATTCTCGCCGGCATCAATGCGGCGCTGCGTGTGCAGGAGCGCGCGGCGTGGTGGCCGCGGCGTGACGAGGCCTACATCGGCGTGCTCGTCGACGATCTGATTACGCGCGGCACGAGCGAGCCGTATCGAATGTTCACCAGCCGCGCGGAATACCGCTTGCTGCTGCGCGAGGACAACGCCGACCTGCGCCTGACTCCGCGCGGGCGCGAGCTCGGGCTGGTCGGCGACGCGCGTTGGGAGCTGTTCGTCGCGAAGCGCGATCGCACGGCGGCTGAAGTCGAACGTCTGGAGCGGACCGTGGTTCATCCCGCCGATCTGCCGACGCTGACGCGCGAGGCGCACGCGTTCGATCTGCTGCGCCGGCCGGAGATCTCTTACTCGGCACTCACCGCGCTGGCGGCAGTCGGGCAGCCGGAATGGATGCGCGCTGCAGACGCAGACGAGCGGCTGATCGAGCAGGTCGCTGTGCAGGCGGACGTGATCGCGAAGTACACCGGCTACATCGACCGGCAGCAGGTCGAAATCGAGCGGCAGCGCCGGCACGAGGAGCTGTCCTTGCCAGACGACCTCGACTACGCGCACGTGCGCGGGCTTTCCACCGAAGTGCGGCAGCGGCTGCGCGAGGTGCGGCCTGCCACGCTCGGCCAGGCGGGGCGCGTGCCGGGAGTCACGCCGGCGGCGATTTCACTGCTGCTCGTTCACCTCAAGCGCCATTCCGGAATTCGCTCACAACTCGGTTAGGCGTCCGGTTTACGTAAAACCGGCAACGGCAGCGCCACGCAACGGGTTGTGTGACCTCCCTCATCGTTTCCCGCAAGCGCCAGCTGCTAGGCTGCGCGCTGCTTCCACTGCGTCTTTCTCCGAGCACCCATGACCTGGTTCGTGATTTTTGCTGCGACGGTGTTTGCCCTGTATTTCTGGCGGCAGCATCGCGCGCGCGCGCGCGAAATCAACAGCCCGCTCGCCGGCCACCGCTCCGGCCACAGCCACATCGGGCAGGTCGTCGTGCTCGAGCAGGGAATTCAGAACAACAATGGGCGCATCCGCCTGGGCAATCGCGACTGGCCGATCCGCGGCCCGAACCTGCCGGCCGGCGCCAAGGCGCGCGTCACCGGCGTCGATGGCACCGTCCTGCTGGTCGACCGCATCGCTGCGTAAATTCCTGCTCATTTTTTAGTTGACGTGGCGCCTCGCTGATCCAATGCTTGCGCGCCTATGTCGGACTTCTACAGCTTCCGCGTCAAAAGCATCGACGGAGTATCGGATCTGCTCGCGCCGCTGCGCGGCAGTGTCGCACTCGTCGTCAACGTCGCGAGTCAGTGCGGTTACACGCCGCAGTACGCGACGCTGGAGCGGATGTATCGCGAGCTGAAGGGCCAGCGCTTCACGGTGATCGGCTTTCCGTGCAACCAGTTCGGCCAGCAGGAGCCGGGCGCCGAAGCGGACATCATGCGTTTCTGCACTATCAACTATAACGTCACGTTCCCACTGAGCGCGAAGGTCGACGTGAACGGTCCGAACCGCCATCCGCTGTACGCGTGGCTGACCGCGCCGGAGAACGGCTTCGCGGGCGATCTGCAGTGGAACTTCGAGAAATTCCTGATCGACCGCAATGGCAAGCTCATCGGGCGGTACCCGTCGGGCACGAAGCCCGAGGACAACGGTCTGATGCAGGAAATCGCAACGGCGCTGTAAGCGCTATTCGCAGCCGTTCTCTTTCATCGCGCGTGTGCCGCTCTCTGCCCAGAGCGCGTCGAACTGCTTCTTGGTTTCTTCGAGATCCTGGTCGTCCAGGACGCGCGTGATCATCGAGATCGTCTGAGTGAGCGCGAGCGCCGTCGGCACGAACTGATCGCCCATGCAGCCGCTCTCGTTCAGCCGGTCACCGAACAACTGCCAGGCCAGCAGTGTCGGGCGCGGGATGCGCGCCCCCCACGGCATCCGCACCATCGACGGGAATGCAGTCGGTTCGCCGTCGCGAGCAGCGTCGATGCCGAAGGCCCGTGCGGTGAGTGCATCGGCGGGATGGCCGTCGCAGCCGACTGCCATGCAATTGGCGAGATCGAGCTTCGCGCGCGGGATCTCACGACCCGCGATCTTCAGCAGCTCACGGATCTGGCTCACGTTCTCGGTCGTCTGGCCGCGCTGCACGGCGATCAACAGGTTCGTGGCCACCTTGTAGACCGCCGGCGGGTATTGCTTCTTGACGGCGGTCTGCAGCATCTCTTCGCGCTTGGCGGGGTCGCGCAGGAATTGAGCGAGCTCCGTGGCGCTCGCCGGGTCGCCGGCGGCGGCAGCCGAACGCAGACGTGCCTCGACGCCTTTGTAGTCAAAGGTAGAGAGGGCCTTGCTGCAGCTGGCGCGCGCCCGCTGCATGTATTCGACCTCCGCGTACATCACGCCAGCGACGCGCGCAGCTCTCGCATCGGGCTGGCCCTGCACCAATTTCGCGATCTGCGTCTTCGGATCGCCCGCGCGTTGCTGAGCCACGGAGGCGCACCAGTGCTGAACGTGCACGAGCGCGATGTTTGCGTCGTTGCTGCCCTGACTGGCAATGCCGTTGAGCGTTGCAACGGCTTGCTCGGCGTCGCCACGGCCGAGATCCGCGATCACGCTGGCCGGAATCTTCAGCCCGCGCAACGCGCGATAGGCTGTCACGCGCTGGACCTTCTCGTAGAACGCGCGTTCGTCGGTCGGCGTGACCGTCAACTCCGGCGGCGGCGCTTCCTTCTTCTCTTCCGGCGCGGCCTGCGGCTTGGGAGTTTCGATCGCCTGCGCCACGCCTGCCGTCAGCCACAAGACGGCGAGCGCGCCGGCGCGTGCGAGCGCTGCTGCGTTCATTGGGGTATCAGATCGTATTGCACGTTGACGGTTGCGTTGAACGTCATCTCGCCGCTCTGGTACGGCGCGCCTCCGGCCGCTTTCGCTTCCATCGCCATCGCGCGCACCATCGGCACGGGCGGCTGGCTGAACTCGGTGTTCGCATTGATCGTACGCGCGTTGCCGAGCCTGGCGCCCGCAGCCTTCGCGATGACTTCCGCGTTCTGGCGCGCATCGACCACGGCCTTGGCGAGCGCTTCGCGGACCAGGTCCTGGCGCTTGCTGGAATCCAGGCGCGGGTCGCCCATCTGGTTGACGCCGAGATCCGTGGCGCGCTCCAGCAGCTGGCCGAGCTTTTCCAGGTCGTGCAGCTCCACTTCGACCTGCCGCGAAACGAAGTAGCCGATGAGCGTACGCTCGTTGGCGTTGTTCGCGCCCCAGTTGTACTCGGGCTGCACGTTGATGCGCGTCGAGCGGACCTGCTTCGGATCGATCTTCAGCTCGCGCGTCAGCTTCAGGACTGCGTCGACGGTCTTCGCGACTGCCGCACGCGCATCCTCGAGCTTCGGCTTACGGGACTCGACGCCGAGCGTGACGGTCGCGCGATCCGGCTCGGCGCGCACTTCGCCCTGGCCGCTGACGCCGATCGTGCGCGGCGCTTCGGCCTGCTGGGCATGCGCCGCTGTGCAGGCGAGCAGGAGAGCAAGAGCAAGCGTCGAGATCTTCATACTAATCCTCTAAGACAGGAGCCGGGCAAGCAGTTCCCGCAGCTCGGGACGATCGCGCCGCAGATGCTCGCCCTGGCCGGTCACGATCGATTCCAGGTCCTGCGTGGCGCGCTCGAAGTCGTCGTTGACGACGATATAGTCGAACTCGTTCCAGTGCGACAGGTCGGCAAGAGAATCGCGCAACCGGCGCGCGATCACTTCGTCGCTGTCCGTGCCGCGGCCGCGCAGTCGCTGCTCCAGCGCCTCGCGCGAAGGCGGCAGCACGAAAATGCTGCGGCATTCCGGCAGCGCTCGGCGGATCTGCTGCGCGCCCTGCCAGTCGATCTCCAGCAGCACGTCCTGGCTTGCGTCCAGCAGTTGCTCGACCTGCCGGCGCGAAGTGCCGTAGTAGTTGTCGAACACGCGTGCGTGCTCGAGAAACTCGCCGGCGGCGACCATGCGCTCGAACTCGGGCTTGTCGACGAAGAAGTAGTCGTGACTATGGCGTTCGTTCGGCCGCTGCTGGCGCGTCGTGTACGAAATCGAAAAGCGCAGCGCCGGCCGACGCTGCATCAAGGCGCGCACCAGCGAAGTCTTGCCGGCGCCCGACGGCGCTGCGATCACGAACAGCTTGCCGCGCTTGCCGCTCATCATCACTCGACGTTCTGGACTTGTTCGCGCATCTGCTCGATCGCGACCTTCATGTCGACCGCGGCGCGCGTCGTCTCGCTGTCCTGCGACTTGGAGGACAGCGTGTTCGCCTCGCGATTCAGCTCCTGCATCAGGAAATCGAGCCGGCGACCCGCGGGCTCGGAGGAATCGAGCACCGCGGCGACTTCGTCGAGGTGGGCGCCGAGACGGTCGAGCTCCTCGTCGACGTCCATCTTGTGCGTATACAGCACCAGCTCCTGTTCGAGCCGTTCGACATCCGGCGCGACGCCGAGCTGCGAGATGCGCTCCACGATACGCTCGCGCAAGCGCTGCGAAACCTCGGGCAGCCTCGTCTTCACCGCTTGCACGCTCGTACGCACGGAAGTGCAGCGCGTGAGCAGCAGCTCGCGGATCCGCTGACCTTCGCGATGGCGCGTGTCGTTCAACTCGGTCAGCGCCTCGCGCAACACCTCGAGCGCGGCGATCAGCACCGGTTTCGCATCGAGCTCGGCTTCGCGCACGACGCCGGGCCAGCGCAGCAATTCCAGCGGGCTGACCGGCGCAGCATCGGGTAGCCGTGCGCGCACTTGCGCGACCCGCGCGAGCACCTCATCGAGCAACGTGTTGTCCAGCTCCAGCGAACGCTGCGAGCCGCTGGCCGCCTTGAGGTACAGGCTGGCGTCGACCTTGCCGCGGCGAAGCGCCGCCGCGATGGCCTGGCGCGACTCGTTATCGAGCGCCTTGAGCTCGTCCGGCAGCCGCAGAGAAACCTCCAGGTAGCGGTGGTTCACGGTCCGCAGCTCGCAGACCAGCGTGCCCCACGGCCCCTGGCGCTCGCGCCGCGCGAACCCTGTCATGCTCCGGATCATTGACTTTCAGATTAAGGCAAACGCTGTCTTACACGGGTGTGCGCGCGGTGATATAAAGCGCCGCGCCCGGCCGATCGGCCGTGGCGAAGTGTAGCAGCTGACAGGCCTGGCGCCGGAGCCCGCTTGCGGATCGAGTATGCAGAGCTGAGTCTCGTCGGAGACCGCGAAGACAACCAGGACCGCGTCACGGTCTCGGCGAAGGAGCAAGCCGCTTTGCTGGTGGTCATCGACGGCATGGGTGGCCACTCCGACGGCAGCCGCGCCGCGGACACGGCGCTCAAGAGCCTGCTCGAGTCGTTCCGCCAGACCTCGCTGCCGATGTTCGATCCGCTCGGCTTCCTGCACATGGCGTTGAGCCGGGCGCACGACGACGTCGCGAAGCTCGGCAACGGCCAGACGATCGACACGCGGCCGCGTGCCACCACCGCCATCTGCCTGGTACAGGAAGGCGCAGCATTCTGGGCGCACATCGGCGATAGCCGCGTGTACCACCTGCGTCACGGCAAAGTCCTCGAGCGGACCCGCGACCACAGCCACGTCGAGCTGTTGCTGCGCGAAGGCAAGATCACCGAGGAAGAATTGCCGACGCACCCGATGCGCAATTTCGTCGAGTGCTGCCTCGGCGGCGATCCGGCGATTCCCGAGATGACTGTGAGCGGCCGGCACGTGCTGCAGCCGGGCGATCTGCTGCTTCTGTGCACCGACGGCATCTGGGCGAATCTGCGCGATGGCGACATCGCGGGGTTCTTCAAGGAAGACAATCAGGAGCTGCGAGCCTGGCTCGAAGCCCTGGGCCGGCGCGCCGTACAGGCCTCCGCGCCGTTCAGCGACAACAGCACTGCCGCCGTGCTGCGCTGGCACGAGTAGACTCACCGTCCATGAAAGCGAGACCCAGCGGGCGCGCTCCCGACGAGCTGCGCCCTGTGTGCATCACCCGCCGTTTCACCCGACATGCCGAAGGTTCGGTGCTGATCGAATTCGGCGACACGCGCGTGCTCTGCACCGCGTCCATCGAAGATGGCGTTCCTGCATTCCTGCGCAACACCGGCCGCGGTTGGGTGACGGCGGAATACGGCATGCTGCCGCGCTCGACGCACACGCGCAGCAGGCGTGAAGCAGCGCAGGGCAAACAAGGCGGCCGCACGCTGGAGATTCAGCGGCTCATCGGCCGCGCATTGCGAGCGGTCGTCGATTTGAAAGCGCTTGGCGAGCGCACAGTCACTGTCGATTGCGACGTCTTGCAAGCGGACGGCGGCACGCGCACGGCGTCCATCACCGGCGCTTACGTTGCGCTCGTGGATGCGGTCGATACGCTCGTGCGCAAGAACGTCATGCGCGAAAGCCCGATTCATGGCCAGGTCGCGGCCGTGTCCGTCGGTATCTGGTCGGGCGTGCCCGTGCTCGATCTCGATTACGCCGAGGATTCGGACGCCGAGACCGACATGAACGTCGTGATGAACAATGGCGGTGGCTTCATCGAAGTGCAGGGCACGGCGGAAGGCCACGCATTTCGCCGGCACGAGCTCGACGAGCTGCTCAACCTCGCAGCGAACGGCATCGGCCAGCTGCTCGCGCGGCAGCTGGAAGCGCTGCACGCCGAGTAGGCCGGGCGGCGCACATGCGTGTCGTTCTCGCGACCGGCAATCCCGGCAAACTTCAGGAGCTGCGGGCGATGCTGGAGCCGCTCGCGATCGAGGCCGTGCCGCTCGCGCAATTCACGCGCGCAGCCATTCCCGAGACGGGACTGACTTTCGTCGAGAACGCGATCATCAAGGCGCGGCACGCGGCGCAGTTGGCGCAGCTGCCGGCCATCGCGGACGACTCCGGATTGGAAGTGGACGCTTTGCAAGGTGCGCCCGGCATCTACTCCGCGCGTTACGCCGGCGAGCATGCGAGCGACGAGGACAATCTGCGCAAGCTTCTCGCAGCGCTGGATGGGCGCAAGGCGGCGGAACGCACCGCGCGCTACTGCTGTGCGCTCGTCTACCTGCGATGGGGTCACGATCCCTTTCCGCTGATCAGCCAGGCGAGCTGGGAAGGGCGCATCGGCGAAGTGCCGCGCGGCAGCGGCGGCTTCGGCTACGACCCGATATTCGAGCTGCCGGAGCGCGCGATGACCGTTGCTGAAATGCCGGCGGCGGAAAAGAACCGGCTGAGCCATCGAGGCCAGGCGCTGCGCGGCCTGGTCGCGCAATTGCAGAAGGAACCGCTTGGCGGCTAGTGCAGATGCAATTGCCACCTCTTGCTCTTTACGTGCACATGCCGTGGTGCGTGCGGAAGTGTCCGTACTGCGACTTCAATTCGCATGCAGCGCCGGAGCAGATTCCGCAGCAGCAGTACATCGACGCGTTGCTCGAGGACCTTGCGATCGATGCGCGTGCTGCGCAGGGGCGCGCGCTCGCCTCGATTTTTTTCGGCGGCGGCACGCCGAGCCTGTTCGCGCCGGATGAGGTCGGGCGCTTTCTCGAAGCTGCCCGGTCGCTCGTGCCGTTCGCGCCCGACGTCGAGGTGACGCTCGAAGCCAATCCCGGCACCGTCGAGCATGGCCGGTTCAGCGGCTATCGCGCCGCCGGGATCAACCGCGTTTCGCTCGGCGCGCAGACCTTCGACGCCGAGCATTTGCGCACGCTCGGCCGTATTCACGGCAGCGGCGATATCGCGAAAGCCGTGGATGAAGTGCGCAGCGCCGGCATCGAAAATTTCAATCTCGACCTCATGTACGGCCTGCCCGCGCAGACGCTGCAGCAGGCACTCGCTGATCTCGACGCAGCACTGGCGCTCGAGCCCACGCACGTCTCGCACTACCAGCTGACGCTCGAGCCGGGCACGGTCTTCTACCATCGTCCGCCGGCGTTGCCGGACTCGGACGCAATCTGGCAGATGCAGCTGGACTGTCAGGAGAAGCTCGCGTCGCGCGGCTACGAGCACTACGAGGTTTCGGCGTATGCACAAGCCGGACGGCGCAGCCGGCACAATCTCAACTACTGGCGCTTCGGCGACTACATCGGTGTGGGCGCCGGCGCGCATGGCAAGCTGACGTGGCTGGCGAGCGAAGAGCGAGCGCGACTCACGATCGTTCGCAGCGCGCGTGTGAAGCAGCCGCGCGAATTTCTGCGGCGCGCGGCCGCCGAGCGCATCAGCGATCGATTTGCGGTCGAGAGCCACGATCTGCCGTTCGAATACATGTTGAACGTGCTGCGCTTGACCGAGGATTTCGGCGAGGCCGACTTCGCAGCGCGCACCGGTCTCGAGTTCGAAACGATCGCACGCGCGATCGCCGAAGCGCAGCGCAAGCGACTGCTGCAGGCGGCGGGACCCGGGCGGTGGCGTGTGACGGAGCTGGGCCAGCGGTTCTTGAACGACCTGCAGGCCCTCTTCCTGCCGGAGCGGACGGACGAAGGGCAGTCGGGGGCAACGACCGCCGCGTAGCAAAAGTTCCACGTCCGATCTGCACTGATGCATGCAAGTTCGTGAACGGGCGCACAAATTTTTCGGCGGCGGCCGTTCGTGCGCAACGGTTGCGCGCGGGGGTTATGCACACGATTGCACGTCTTGCAACAAAGCCGTGCGTCGATGACCGCTTTACAGGCGACACCTCAGCAGCCGCCCGCAAGTCATTGAGCGCACAGGTCAAAAATGACTGGTGAAAAAGTGACCAATTTGACGATGTCACAATTTTGTAGCGATGCACCGTAGCGAGGACCTGGGTCATCCACACACTTATCCACACCTTTTGTGGATAACCGCAGGGGTAACGCCGCCGCTGGCGGCCAAACGGCTTTTCGGCGGATTTTTTCTTGCTAGCACTGACTTGCATCGCTACACTGCGCGCCTTTTTCCTGCAGGCGGCGCACAGCGCCGAGAGTCCATGAAAGACGGAATCCATCCCGAGTACAAAGAGATCACCGTGACCTGCAGCTGCGGGAACGCCTTCCACACGCGCTCGACCCTGGGCCACGACTTGCAGATCGAGGTCTGCTCGAACTGCCACCCGTTCTATACGGGCAAGCAGAAGATCGTCGACACCGGCGGCCGCGTCGACAAGTTCCGCAAGAAGTACGCCCGCTAAGGCGGCGAACGCTGCACGACGGACCCAAAGGGGCGCTCCGGCGCCCCTTTTTAATTGTCCCTTCATTGACCATTCATGCGGCCCCGTTCATGGTGGCCGTCCAGCGCCCCACTGAACTCGCCGGCCGGCGCGCGGCTCCAATGTTGTGGCCCGCTCGAGCGCGGGGTTAGCTTTGGTTTCCGACCTTGGGCAGGGACTGATCATGCCTTTGAACCATCTCGTCAGAGCGGCATTCCTGGCGACCGCTGCCGCGGCCGGGCTCGCAGGCTGCGCCACCAATCCCGTGACCAAGTCGCCCGACCTCGTGTTCCAGAGCGAAGCCGGCGAGATCCAGAAGTCGAAGGAAGTGCACCCGCTGATGCTGCAGCAGTTCGGCGGTCAGTACGACGACCAGCAGATCGCGCAGTACGTCAATGAAGTGGGCCAGCGCGCGGCCAAGGCGAGCCAGCGTCCGGAGCTCGCGTATACGTTCACCGTGCTGGACAGCGAGGAGATCAACGCCTTCACCACGGGCGGCGGCTACGTCTACATCACGCGCGGCATCCTGACTTACCTCAACAACGAGGCGGAGCTCGAAGCCGTGCTCGGCCATGAAATCGGCCACGTGTGCGCGCGCCATCCGGTGCGCCAGCAGAGCAAGTCGACGCTCGCCGGCATCGGCGCAGCGGCGGTCGGCATCTTCACGGGCAGCCCGGATCTCGCCGGGCTCGCGAACTACGCCGGCGCCGCGCTGGTCAGCGGCTACGGCCGCGACCAGGAGCTCGAAGCGGACCGGCTCGGCGCGGAGTACCTGGTGAAGACCGGTTACTCGCCGCAGCACATGGTCGACGTCGTGCGCCTGCTGAAAAACCAGGAGCTGATCGAGATCCAGCGTGCGCGCGAGGAGAATCGTCAGCCGCACGTCTATCACGGCGTGTTCGCCAGTCACCCCGACAACGACTCGCGTCTGCACGAAGTCGTGGCCGCGGCGGACAAGTTGAAAGGCGCGGCCGATCCGCGCGATCCCGAGCGCGACAAGTACCTGAAGACGATCGAGGGCCTGCCGGTGGGCACGAGCCGCGCGCAGGGCGTGCTCAAGGGCAACCGCTTCTATCACTCGAATCTCGGCCTGACGATGGTGTTCCCGAGCGGCTGGCACGTGGAGAACCGCGCCGACAGCCTGGTCGCGATCTCGCCGGACAAGGCCAGCGTCATTCAGATGCAGACGCAGGCACCGCCGCCGAACACCAATCCGCGCGAGTTCCTGTCGCGCATGCTCGCGCAGTACAGCGCCGGTCAGGCGGAGCCGCTCGAAGTGAACGGTTTGCAGGGCTATACGACGATCGTGCGCTCCGCGCGCACGAACTTCGGCATCGTGCCGGCCCGCTATGCGGTGATCTACTACAACAATCTGGCCTACGTATTCTCGGCCGCGACCAAGGGCTCGGCGGGAGCACCGGGGGCCGATCCGCTGTTCATGTCGACGATCAAGACTTTTCGGCGGATGAAGCAGACCGAGTTCGCAACGGCCGAGCCGTACAAGATCAAGATCATCCGCGCCGACGAGAACACGCGTATCGCAGACCTGGCGAAGAAGTCGCCGCTGCCGAAGTACGCGGAACAGCAGCTGCGCCTGCTGAACGACCTGTACCCGGACAAGGAACCGAAGGCGGGTCAGCTCATCAAGGTCATCGAGTAGCCGGTCCACCCGCCTCGTGCCCCCGGCCCCGGCGCGCTGCTTGATTGAAGCGGCGCGCTCGTGTAACTCTGCGCGGCCAACACGGGAACCGCAAATGGCCGAGAAGAAATTCGAGCTGACGAACCTCGCGACCGGCAAGAAAGCGAACGTCGAGGTCAAGAGCGGCACGCTCGGCCCCGACGTGCTGAACATCGCGAATATCACGCGCGACCACGGCGTATACACCTTCGATCCCGGCTTCATGGCGACCGCTGCCTGCGAAAGCCGCATCACTTTCATCGACGGCGACAACGGCGTACTGCTGCATCGTGGGATGCCGATCGAGCAGCTCGCCGAAAAGAGCAACTTCCTGGAGATCGCCTACCTGTTGATCAACGGCGAGCTGCCCACCAGCGAGCAGCTGGCGGAGTTCATGCACGCGGTCCAGTACCACACGATGATCAACGAATCGCTGCTGCGATTCTTCAACGGCTTTCAGTACAACGCGCACCCGATGGCGATGCTGTCGGGCGTGGTCGCTTCGATGGCGGCCTTCTATCACGACTCGATGGACATCCATAACCCGCGC
>Ga0134123_10001409_pt1 | contig 15678 bp, 14 predicted proteins | sample KB303_FD_96460 | JGI IMG/M metagenome (GOLD analysis project Ga0134123, IMG submission 96460) | Terrestrial soil microbial communities without Nitrogen fertilizer from Kellogg Biological Station, Michigan, USA - KB3-0-3 | ecosystem: Environmental > Terrestrial > Soil > Unclassified ...
ACCACAGAGACGCAGAGACGCAGAGGTTTGCACAGAGACGGACATTCAAGATCTGGGAAACCACTCGAATCTAGCAAAGGTTGTCATTCGCCCTTCCGTCCACTAGAATTCCCCTTTCTCGCTATTGCGATATTCTTCGCCATGAGGCGAAACAAGCTAACATTCTCGGAGGCGTGATTCACGATGTTGAAGTTTCTCAGAGGGCGCAAGCGCTCGCGCAACGCAATGTTACTCATCTTTGTGGGCATCCTGGCACTCAGTCTGGTTGGGTTATTCTCGGTAGCCGTGTCAGGCGGCGCTGCCGGATTGTTCCGCGGAACTGGCGGGAACGACTCGGCAGTCGCCAAAGTCGCCAGCTATGAAATCACGGTGAAGGAGCTCAAAGACGCCCTGAACGGATTCAGCCAGCAAATCGCTCAAGGGCAAGGCAAGACCCAACGCCAGGATGCGGCCACCACCTATTCGCAATACGGCCCTCAAGTCCTCGATAACCTGATTCGACAAAAGGTAATCCTCTATGAGGCCGGCCAGCTCAATCTTGAGGCTTCCGACAATGAAGTGCAGGCGCGCATACGCCAGATATTCAGTCCGTGGCCCGGCATTGAAGGTTACCGGTTGAGGCTTCAACAAGCGGGCATCACGCCGGTTGCATTTGAAGAACAGCTTCGCGCTTCGATTGCCGAGCAGCATCTCCGCAGTTACATCACTGCCGGAATCCAGGTGTCGCCACAGGATGTCGAGGCAGACTATCGGCGAACCAACACCAACTACAGTTTCCGGTGGGTTGAAATCAATCCGGAAAACCTCCGCGACAAGGTGACGGTTTCCGACGCGGATCTTCAGGCACACTTCGACGCTAACCGGGATGCGTTCAAGATCACAACCGAACAGCGGCGTGCTCGCTATATCTTTATCGATCAGGAAAAGGCCGGTGAGGCGATTCAAGTCTCGGACGACGAGTTGAAGCAGGAGTTCGATCCGCAGCGGAACGTCAAGCAGATTCGCGTCAGTCAAATCGTGTTTAACGTGCCCAAGGAAACCACGGCTCCGGCCGCCCAAAGAACAACCGGCGGCCCCACCACCGAGCAGAAGCCGAGCGCCGAAGAAGAGTTGAGAAAGAGAGCTCAGGACATTGTTTCGCGGGCGCAAGGCGCCGAAGGCAAGCCAGCTGAAGATTTCGCCAAGCTCGCGCGCGAGAATAGCCAGGACCCCAAAACCAAGGCAAGCGGCGGCGATATTGGATGGGTCAACAAAGACGACAAGCGCGAATCTGATGATCCGATTACTCGCACTTTCGCCATGCAAAAGGACGAAGTCACCCAGCCGATAAAGAAGGGAGATAAGTACTACATACTGAAGGTCACTGACCGCAAGGTCCCGACGTTCGAGGAATCGCGGGCCGAGTTGCTTAAGGCAGCGCGCTCGCGAAAGAGCTATTCGAGGGCGGTTGATATCGCCAAGGAGGCTGAGGAGAAGTTCAAGCAAAGCAAGAACGCTGAAGCGGTCGTGGCCGAGATCAACAAGAACAGCGGAGCGCAGGTAGCTACCGTCAAGGAGACGCCTTTCTTTGCGCAGGACGACAACATTCCCGGTCTGGGCACCGAACTCGAGTTCGACAACGCATTGTTTGACCTCGAGAATATCAACGACGTCGGAGAGAGGATCAACATCTCAAAAGGGTTGGCGATCGTTCAATATCTTGAGAAGCGGGATCCCCACGAACCCGTTCTTCAGGACGTGAAGGCAAAAGTTGAATTTAACTACCGCGCGGAAAAGGCCAAGCAGCTTGCGGCCGACCGCGCGCGCCAGACATCTCAAGCCAAAACTCCTGAAGAGATGAAGAAGATCGCTGATTCGCTCGGGTTGAAGACGGACGAGAGGGCTGGAACCACATCGAGTGAATCCATCGGTCCGCTTGTGACCGAGGGCAATCGAACCGCGCTTTACAAGCTCAACGTTGGGGAAGTAACACACGAGCCAATAAAGGTTGAGGGAAGCGATGTTGTGGTGGTCGCAGCGTTGGTTGCTCGCAAGGATGCGGATATGGGTGAGCCGTTCAAGAAGGAGCGCTCGGCGATCGAGCAGCGTTTGCTTGATGAAAAGCGCAACATCTACTTCTCGACCTTTATCGAAACAACCCAGAAAGAAATGAAGGAGTCCGGCAAGATCAAGATCTACGACGATGTTATTGCGTCGGCCATTGGCGAGCCCTCAACACCGACGGGTCAGCCGCAGATGCCGGCAGGTTTTCCTTCCGGCGCCAACCCGGGCCGAGCTCGCCGAACACCTCAAACACGCACATTGCCGGCGACAAAATAGCCCGGCGACCGACTGAACCGCGCGGCGAAGAGTCGACTTCGCCGCGCTTCCCTCTTTGAGCAAGCGCCGCTTTTGCGCACCCCCAACCCAGCCCGAGACTCCAGCTAGCCGTAAAACAGCCGGACGCTTTAGTGGGGAATAAGCCCGTTAAAACGCGCTCAACAGGGGGCCGCGACACCAGCCGTAAACGGCCGGCCTGATTCCTCCGGTGACTCGTTGAAACGGCCCTTCAGGCAGCTCGATGAATCGGGCTCCGAACGAGAATCTGACGGCCCGCGCAAACCACTGCTTGAACTCAGCTAGCGTTCTGACTATTCTCGCCGAGACAAATCATCCAACTCTCCGCTTAGGAGGCTGAAATGCCGCGTCAAATCTTCCTGTCCTGCGCGTTGATCGTGTTGTTTGGCGCAGCCGGTTTTGCGCAAACCGAAGCCCCGGCCTCGAGCGCCGCTCCCGCGGCTGAAGCCGAGAAAAAACAAGTAACAAGTTATACCTTGACGCCTGAGCAGTATGAGAAAGCGGTCGCGTACTCGAGAACGCAGTACCAGCTTCACTTCGTGGGAACCGCGTACTCGCTCTTGTTGTTGCTGGGCATTCTCGCTTTTCGCGTTGCTCCCAGATTCAGAGATTGGGCCGAACGCGTCTCGCAGCGCCGGTTCGTGCAGGCCCTGGTTTTTGTGAGTCTGTTGTTCCTCACGTTGGCCGTGCTGGAAATCCCCCTCGACGCCTATGGGCACAAGCTCGCGAGACAGTACGACATATCGATTCAGGGCTGGGGTTCGTGGTTGTGGGATTGGACCAAAGGGCAGTTGGTAGGGCTCTGCATCATGTCGGTGCTGATCTATTTTTTCTACGGCGTTGTTCGCCGCAGCCCTCGCAGATGGTGGCTGTACTCGGGGCTTGCAATTTTCCCGCTCGCGGTACTTTTTATTTTCCTTTCGCCGTTGTTGCTTGATCCGCTGTTTAACAAGTTCGAGCCGCTCGAAACCAATAACCCGGCGCTTGTCGGAGAAATCGAGAAGATCGTCAAACATGGCGGACTAGATATCCCTCGCGAGCGGATGTTCGAGATGAAGGCAAGCGAAAAACTGAAAGCGGTTAACGCGTATGTAACGGGCTTTGGGACTTCGAAGCGAGTGGTTGTGTGGGACACCACGATTGCAAACATGACTACGCCACAGACTCTTTTTGTAGTGGGTCACGAGATGGGGCACTATGTGCTCGGACACATCCCCAGAAGTATTGTGTTCATAGGATGCTTGATCATATGTCTCTTGTACCTGGTGTATCGTTCGGTGCTTTGGGCGATGGCGCGCCGGCAGAACCGGTGGTCATTGCGAAACCTGGAAGACTGGGCCTCGCTTCCGGTGTTGATGCTCTTCTTCTCGATCTTCATTTTTCTCGCGGAGCCGGTGTTTAACACTTACAGCCGTTATCAGGAGCATGAGGCCGACGTCTACGGGCTGGACGTAACGAACGGGATCGTGCCCGATTCATCGCAGGCAGCCGCGGGAGCATTCCAGGTGCTGGGAGAGATCGATCTGGCTGATCCGAACCCGAGCCCGTTTATCAAGGTCTGGTTGTACAGCCATCCGCCACTCGGCGAGCGGATCACGTTCGCCTACGAATACAAACCTCGACCGAGCGAGTGACCCGGGTTTGACGCATAAGGTCATCGAGGGAGCTTATCAACCTTTCTGAAATCGGCTGGAACGACGAAGGCCTCAGCAGGCACATCAAGCCGAATATCACGCAACTTGATAATGAGTCTGGTCCCGCCGGCTCCCGGAACTGGACCAGTTTCGACCCTTATCGCAAGCCCACCCAGCTCTCGGGCTCGAAACGTCGTGGTCAAAACCACGTGATTGTCCGAGAAGGTCTCGCGCCGCTCAAAAACCTCGCAATCGTACCCATCGACCGTCGTGTTGGATAGCTGTTGAGTTTCGATTAGTTCAGGCGACGGTGCATCGCCAAGCGCCTGCTCAACTGCCTCCGCTCCGGCTTTGCCGCGAACGCCGTCAACCAAGTCCGGAATATCGGGCGTTGCTTCGGCCGCTTGTTCTCCGGCAGGCAAGTTTGCTTCTTGCGGGTTCGTTTCATTCTCGACGTAGCAACTCCGCGCGAGATCCAGCTCGTAGGTTTTGCCCAGATCTGGCCGCCAGATCAGCGCATATGACTCGTTCCACTCCTGACGCCACAGATCGCCGGACCTGAATATCCGAGCGATGATCAGTTCCCGTTCAACTCCGTCGTTGACCGATCGAACGACGGTGGCAGAGTAGCGTTCGGGTTCTCCAGCCGGGTCGCTGGCTCGCTTTGATCTCGAGTTACAAGCTATCGCCAGAGCGACGCAAACCGCAGCTACCGCGAGCTTGTTCAATATATCCAACCGCATCAAAAACGATTGTATCGGATTCCAGGCTTTTGTTTGGTATTCGAACGAACCGCCCTGGCGGCGCCGCCAAATCCAAAACCTAAAATCCAGAAAGCAGAAAGGGGGAAACCGGGCTGCATTTTCCCGATTAGGACGGCAGCGCAGCCCGGTTCGCGAGCGCGGGGATTGTTTAGCAGGCTTGTGGGGCGGTTGCAGGAACCGAAACCGCCCCGAGGGAAGAAAACTGAGATCATTGCTCGGCGATCGCCACAACGGCTTCCGTTCCATCTTCGAGTTTCGAGATGGCGTCCGTAGCCGGCCGCCTACAGACTATTCGAACGGTGTTTTTCCGGCGAACCTGGTCGAACCTGGCTTCGGCGAGATTCATCTGAAGCCCGAACTTGACCTTGAGCAACTTGCCCTCCGGCACCGTAACCAGATAGACCTTGTCGGACGACTGGTCGTCCACAAGCAGGGTCCTCGCCTTGCGATCGATGCTGATCACGCGCCCTTCGAGCGTAAAGCTCTTGGATCGATGGGTTTTGGGGGCGCTCATTCCAAGCGACGACAACCCGATGATCGAAATCACTGCGATTACGAAAAGATTGGAAATCCGCTTCATACTCTCTCCTTACGGCAACCTCCAAGTCTGCCTTTAGTGATGGTCTTCATTATTAGTGATGGTCTTCGTTGGACCGTTCAACATCGCTTAGTCAGTTGGGCCGATCGCGCGCCGCCCGGTTAAGGCGGCGCGCGGCGTCGGCTACCTGCTTGACGCGGTCAGCGTGACAACGGTCTGCCCGTCGACCTGGGCCAGGTGTTCTGAATCCGTTCGATGGCAGCGGATTTGGACGCGGTCATTTTTGTATACGTCCGTGAAGCCCGGCTGTACCATCCGGCTGAAACGGCCCCAGGTGATCTTCAGTATCGAGCCCTCCGGCATACTTACCAGATACAACTTGTCGTTTTCGCGATCAGATACCAGAAGCGTTCGATTCTTCTGGTCGATCTTGAGCACCTTACCCTTCGCCGTGAAGTACTTGCTTGCGGCCTCGGCTTTCGGCGCGGCCATCGCGAACGACAGAGCGAGCGCGATGCTTGCGACCAGCGATATGGCATTTCGTGTGATTCTGTTCATTGTCGTAATCTCCTTTGCTACAATCTCATCGGCCTTCATCGATGATTCCGTGTGATGTCCGCTTTCAAAATGGGGGGCGAGGTCAGAAGGCTTTGGCCCCGCCCCTGCGGTTGACATCCTCATAAGACGAGCGGAGTGTACATCCGGAGCAGGATAGGTAGTAGGTCGCTTTCCGCAAAGTTTTGTATCTCAGATCGCAGGATCGAACTGTGGGATTCCACAGTTCCAGCAGCGCTCTACTGGCGTATCATTGGCATTGGAAGACAAAGCCTTTGAATAGCGAAAAAGACATAATAGAAGGACTGTTGCAGTTCGTGACGCTCGCCGAGAGCGAGAGGAAGCTGCTTGCCGCCGACTTACACGACCAAACACTGTCGGACCTTCGCGAAATGGCACTGCTGGCCCGGCGGCTCTACGACAAGCCCCCCGAAGAAATGACCAGCGAAGTGCGCGATGGGCTGGCTCAGATAGTAGCTGGAGTAACAGCCGCAATGGACGAGGTGCGTCGAGCGATGGAAAACCTCAGCCCCTCAGCTCTGGATACGCTCGGGTTTATCCCCGCTATCGAGAGCTGTCTGGAGCGCGCGTCAACGGCGGGTGACCGCATCTTTACTACTCGTTTCTCGTGCTCAATCAGAGAATCCGAGATCAGCCTCTCTGAGACTGAACAACTCCTGCTGTATCGAATCGTTCAGGAAGCGCTCAACAATATCTCGAAGCACGCGAATGCCACCATGGTCGAAATAGTGTTGCTGCGGGCGATGGGCGATATGATGATTCGCGTGACCGACAACGGTTGCGGCCTGACGATTTCGGGCGATCTTCACCGCGCACGCGGAATGGGCAATATGCGCTATCGCGCGAAGCTGCTCGGCGCCCAGATCACCTGGCTCAGCACAACTGGCAAACAAGGAACGGCGGTCGAGATTCGCCTGCCGCTTCAGGGTTCAGGTGCGTGGCCGAAGATGGACCTTTAGTCGAAAGGCCGGTCGTCCAGACCTGTTGAATTATGAGCATAGTCATCGCAGAAGACATGTCCTTTCAACGCGACTATCTCCGCGCGGTTATCGCGGACAAGTTCGCCGAGTTCGGACCATTGATCGAAACTGACGACGGTACCAAAGCGGTCGAGCTTGCATTAAAGAATCGGCCCGCGCTCGTGGTGCTCGACATAAAACTGCGCGGGCTCTCGGGTGTTCGCGCAGCGAAGCAAATCTGGACCGACCAGCCACTCGCCAGAATTCTTTTCTGGTCGCAATACAAGGATGAAATCTACGTGCGCGAGCTCGCGAGGATCGTCCCCGGCGAGACCGTGTATGGTTATGTGCTCAAATCGTCGCCCGACGAAAAACTAATAGCGGCGTTGCGCGCGGTGCTTGTCGACGAGCAATGTTGGATCGATCCCGAGATTCGAACGGTGCAGTCTCGGGCAATCAACCGCGCGTCCGGTCTCACCGACGTCGAATACGAAGCGTTGATCGACATAGCGATCGGGTTGACCGATCGAGCAATCGCGCGCCGGCGCTACCTTAGCGAACGCGGGGTACAGAACAGGCTTCGTGAGCTTTATGCGAAGCTTTCGGTTGACCTCGAGCAGATTGTCGACGAGCGATGGGGGAACACTTACAGCCCGCGCTCGCGTGCCATCTCGATTGCCTTGCAACGAGGGCTGATCAACGCCGACGAGCTTGCCCGCGAAAACGACGCGCTTCAAAACTGGCTCGCGCGCGAAGCAGCTCTGCCTGCCTGATCCGGCAACAGCCCGGCGCCCGCCGCGTTCGCTTGGCGCTCGCGTTTTGCGTTATCCTTTTCCGGCGGGCGAGCCTCGCGCCGGTTTGAGACTGGCTCCCGACCCTGAAGCCCCTGGAATCGAACTCGCAAGAACGCCATTGACTTTATCGACTGGCTCAATCATCGGCCGCTACAAGATTCTCTCACCGCTGGGAATGGGTGGGATGGGGGAGGTATATCTCGCCGAAGATACCACGCTCGGCCGCCGGGTGGCGCTCAAGCTTTTGCCCTCGCATTCGGGAGCCGATGAAGACCGTCTGAGACGCTTCGAACAGGAAGCGCGAGCAGCCTCGGCTCTCAATCATCCGAACATAATCACGATTCATGAAGTCGGCTCTCAAGACGGCGCGCGTTTTATCGCAACCGAGTTCATCGAAGGCGAGACTCTTCGCAAGCGGGTCAAGAAGTCGCAGCTCAGCCCCAGAGAAGCCGTCGATGTCGCGGTTCAGATCGCAAGCGCGCTGTCCGCAGCCCACCAGGCCGGCATCATACATCGAGACATCAAACCTGAAAACGTGATGCTCCGTCCCGACGGGTACGTCAAAGTGCTCGACTTCGGCATCGTAAAACTCACCGAGAAATTCGCCGATCACTCGAGCGATGCCGGCCAGAGCAGCGACTTTCCCGATAACCGAAACGTCACTACCGAAAAGAACATCGTAATGGGCAGCCCTAACTATATGTCGCCCGAACAAGCCCGCGGCTACGCGGTCGATGGCAGGACCGACATCTTTAGTCTTGGGGTGCTGCTGTACGAGATGCTCACCGCTCACAAGCCGTTCGAGGGACCGACCACAAGCGACATCATTGTAGCGATCCTCGAACGCAAACCGACGCCGATCTCGCAGATTGCTGAGGCCCCGCCGGCGCTCGAACACATCGTCGACAAAGCGCTCGCAAAAGATCGAACAAGCCGATACCAGACCGTCAACGAGATGCTCACCGACCTCAAGCGGTTGAAGCGTCGAATGGACTTCGAATTGGGGCTCGACGACTCGTTCATGCCGGAGTCGACCGGTGAGACTACCGTCCCGCTCACCAGCGAACAGGAATCGCCAACGACCGTCAAACAACTCCCCGGCGACAAGACCGACGGCCTGACCGCACGAATCGGCGCGTCGCTTTCTCACCTATTGGCCGAGAGCGGCAGGCGTAAGTCGATGGTGCTTACGACCCTGGTTCTGATTGGCGCTATTGTCGCAGCGCTCTTTTACTTCTCGCGCGGCTCGGTCGAGCCCGGAGGCGCAGCGCACACGATCGATTCGATAGCGGTGTTGCCATTCGTCAACGAGGGCGCGGATCCAAACACCGACTATCTTTCTGACGGAATAACCGAGAGCCTGATAAATAACCTTGCTCAATCGCGAAGTCTGAGAGTGATGTCGCGAAACTCGGTCTTCCGCTACAAGGGCCTCCAGGCGGATGCCCGGACGGTCGGGCGCGAGCTCGGTGTGAAGAGCGTGCTCAACGGACGGATCGTCGAGCGCGGCGACAATCTTTCAATCAGCATCGAGCTTATCGATGCGCGCGACGACTCGCAGATTTGGGGTGAGCAGTACAACCGCAAGCTTTCCGATGTTCTGGCGATGCAGGAAGAAATTGCGCGGCAAATCTCACAAAAGCTCCAACTCAAGCTCGGAGGCGAAGACGAACGACGAGTGAGCAAACGCTTCACCGACGACCCGGAAGCTTACAAGCTCTACTTGAAGGGCCGTTTCTATTGGAGCAAACGCACCGAAGAGGGGTTGAAGAAAGGTATCGAGTATTTTAATCAGGCGATCGAGCAAGACCCATCCTACGCGCTTGCATATGCCGGATTGGCTGACTGCTATGCGATCCTTGTCGAGCTCGAGGGATCGGCGCCGACTGAGCTCTATCCAAAGGTGAAAGCGGCGGCGCAAAAGGCGCTCGATATGGACGACTCGCTGGCCGAGGCTCACACATCGCTTGGCGCGGCTTACGAGTACGAATGGAACTGGACGGAAGCGGAGAACCAGTACAAACGCGCGGTCGAGCTCAACCCGAATTACGCGACCGCTCATCATTGGTATGCGGCATACTTGATAAGCAGGTTGCGATCCACCGAAGCGATACGCGAGATGCAGCGGGCGCTTGAACTCGATCCGCTCTCGCTGATCGTGAACACTTCAATGGGCAGAGTGCTCTACGGAGCGGGGCAGTACGATCGAGCGATCGAGCAGCTTAAGAAGACGCTCGATATGGACCCAAATTTCGCCGAAGCTCACTTTCAGATTGGGATGGTTTACGAGCAGAAGCGAATGTTCGACGAGGCGATTCGCGAGTTCCAAAAGGCTACCGATCTGTACAACGATCCGATGATGAAGGCCTGGATCGCGCGGGCTTATGCGATGTCCGGGAAAAAAGGTGAAGCCGAGCGCGCGTTGGCTGAGGTGAAATCGCTTTCAAAGGCGAAGTACACTCCCCCTTATCCGATGGCGTCGATCTATGCGGCGCTGGGGCAGAAGGACGCCGCGTTTGAATGGCTGGAGCGAGTCTACAATGACCATTCGTACTACGTGGTTTGGCTGAACATCGATCGAGTGTTTGACGGTTTGCGGTCGGACCGGCGTTTTCAGGACTTGTTGGATCGCATAGGCATCGCCCCGCAAGGCGGTTGACGAACGGACAGCCTCTGGTTGGACATCCCTTCCTCATGCCTTGGAAGAGCCAACGTTCAGGCGCCGAAGCCACAACGCTGGCTTACGAGGGCTTTTTGGCAGGTTCCTTCGATTCCGAATTTGAGGGTTGGTTAGTTCGCGGCGATGAACCGGCCGGTTGTATCACTGGCAGGGTCACCGGCTTCACAAACTTCATCCGAAAGATAGCTCCCGGAGATACCCTCACATCGCCACCTTTGGTGAGCAGCAGGGCGCCCAACATTGCTCCTGCTATTCCACCTCCCGCGGCCTCATCTGGACCGCCCAGCAGCACGGTAGATATGGCGCCATAGGTCCCGATAACCGCCCCGGTCTCAACATTGTCAGCAGTCCTTCTTCCACTGCGGCTCCCATTTACTTTCCCCTCGTCGTTCGCCTTCAACTTCTGGTCGCTGCTCCAGTCGTCGATCGCGGTGATCGCGACCGGCGCCTCAACTTCGCCCCAAGGCATAAGGATGTGCTCAAAGACTATTGCGAGTCGGCCATTCTTCTGGGCCTTTCCGGCCTTACCGGTTTGAGTCACGCGCCCGCGAAACTCCACTCCCCGAGGCAGCACCATCTCGCCGTTGACGTAGACCGGCTCTTCCAACGTGGCGGAGACCGAATCCCCGGGTTCATTCAATTTGGAACTCAGATGGGACTGCAACACCAGACGAGCTTTGGTTTCGGGCTCGATCGTAGCCTCGCGACCGGCTTGCGAGAATGCCGGAGCCGACGATAGGGCGAGAACGCAGTACAGCATCGCGGACAGTGCTTTTCTCATGGTTAAAACCTCTGATAGGAACGGTAGAATCAGCCCAGGCGACATAGTAGCAGATATCCAACCGGCGAACGAGCGACCACTCGTCACCTTGCGCTAATTCTGAACCGGATTCCAGGCAACTCTGCGAGCGGCGCGGCGGCCACGCCTCACTTGCTGAGCCCCACCGCTCAATTGTGGTAATCTGCGCGATCAGCCCGAGCCAGGTTCATGATCAGAGTTCGCGTCGATTCTTGAACACATGAAGATGTACTACAAAGATCTCGCGTTTATTCACGATGCAGGTTTCAGCGAGTGGGCGCTCAAGTCGGCTCCGGGACTTCTCCAGATTCTGAAGCGAAACGGAATTCGCGACGGGCTTATTGTCGATCTCGGTTGCGGGAGCGGTGTGTGGGCTGGCGCTCTCACAGAGGCCGGCTTTTCAGTCCTGGGGATCGACATCTCCGACTCGATGATCGACATCGCTCGAAAACGAGCGCCGGCTGCCGAGTTCCGCGTTGGGTCGATCTTCAGCACGCGGATCCCTCGTTGCAAGGCTGTCACTTCGATAAGCGAATGTCTCAACTATCTTTTCGACTCCGAACAAGATGGCCGGATTCCTCGGCTGTTTGAACGTATCTACAATGCGCTGGCTCCCGGGGGCGTTTTCGTTTTTGACATAGCCGAGCCGGGTCAACTCAAGCGCGGAAACCCAACCAAAGGCTTTACCGAAGGCGACGGCTGGATGGTGCTTGTTGAAAAAGACGAAGACTCGATGCGCGGCGTGTTGACTCGTAGGATCACCAGCTTTCGAAGCGTTGGAGCTCATTATCGACGTTCCGACGAAGTTCACCGGCAGCAGTTGTTTAAGTCCTCGGAAATCGCGAAAGAGCTTCGCAGAGCTGGCTTCAAGGTGACCATTCGGCGAGGCTATGGCGAATACCGGCTTCCGCGTGCTCACGCTGTTCTTATCGCGCGGAAACCGCGCCAGGCAAAGGAGAGAGTCTGAGCCGTTCCTGCTCCTCGCAGTAGCACGGGTTTGATTCGGTGGCTGCGTCGACTCAACGCGAGGGAGCAATCAGATCCATACAGGGAATAATTCGCGCGCGCGAACTCATCTAGACAGAGACTGTCCCTGGCCGCTTTGACATCCGGACCCGTGTTTACGATTATCAAGAAGCGATGGAAGTCGGATCGACGTGGAATCAAATGAGTCAGAGGGGAACGGATGACTGAAAGAGCAACATTCGCGGCGGGCTGCTTCTGGGGCGTCGAAGCGGCATTTCGACAAGTTGATGGAGTAATCTCAACCGAAGTCGGGTACACGGGCGGCGTAGTCGAGAATCCAACTTATGAGAAAGTCTGCTCGGGCAAAACGGGACATGCGGAGGCAGTTGCCGTGGATTACGACCCGTCACGGGTCTCCTACAGCGATTTGCTCAACGTCTTCTGGGAGAACCACGACCACACAACCCTGAATCGACAAGGCCCGGACATCGGAGCGCAATATCGCTCGGCGATCTTCTTTCACAGTCCGGAACAAGAAGCCGCGGCCCGAGCTTCCATAGAAGCGCTAGGGATGTCCGGCAAATACAAGAGACCGATCGTCACCGAGGTAACGGCAGCGACCAAGTTTTACCGAGCCGAGGACTATCACCAACAATACTTTGAGAAACGCGGCCTCACCCACTGCAGGGTCTGAGCGTTACTCGCGATTCAGACACGGGTGTTTGATTGACGCCGCCCGTTCGTTCGGCGGCGGCGAACAAAAAGCTTCACTCGCCGGAGAACAACAGTGAGTTCAGCAAGACCACTCTTCATACCCATTATTCTGGGCACGCCAAGACAGGGTCGGGTCAGCGAGCACGCCGCGCGGTTCGTGCTCGAAGAAGTCCGAAAGCGCGAAGGTGTCGAAACCGAACTAATTGACGTTCGTGAATTGAAGCTTCCGATAACGGACGCGGGTGAGCAAATCAAAGATCCCGGATTCTCAGCTACAGTTGAACGGGCCGACGCGCTGATAATCGTTTCCCCCGAGTACAACCACGGCTATCCGGGTTTGCTCAAACACGCGCTCGACTCAAACCTAAAGGAGTACATACACAAAGCGGTTGGGATCTGCGGGGTTTCGGCGGGTCCGTTTGGCGGAACAAGGGTGATTGAGAACTTGCTGCCGGTGATGAGAGAGCTTGGATTGGTTACGATCTTCTGGGATGTGAACTTTTCCAACGCGGACAAAGCGTTTGATGAGAGCGGCAAACTAATCGACGAGGCTTATGTAAAACGCTTTGACAAGTTCATCAAAGAGTTGATCTGGATGGCCCATGTCTTGCGACACGGCCGCGAGAACATGAGCTAACTTCTCCATTTCAGTGGCGCAGGGTGCGCGTCAGATTTTTCGCGTTCGAATCCCGAAGGGATGACGGCGGTTAGCCACGGTGAGTCCGCGAACCCCGTGGCAAGGCAAGCCCAAACCACGTGAACCCACGAAGTGGGTGACGGGAAGCGACCGAGATACGGTCTTATTCTGACATCTCGAAACCTCGTCGTTTGTGCTCGATCTCCCTGCAACCCCTGCCGGCACCCGCTTCGCGGGGTTGCTGCTCCTCCGACTGTTCCCACGGGTTCGCGGACTCACCCGTGGCTAAACGGCGTCATCCGGATTTGAACGCGAAAACGTGACGCGCACCCGTCTCGCATGCACAGGTGCCGAATCGGCACTTCTCTGCTAGATTCCCTTCGGTGCTCTCAACAACCGAACCCTGCGAAGAGAACGAAGACCGAGAAACGCCCGAGTTTGTAGTCCGACTTGCGTCCGCTCTTCACGCGCATGGGGCCGCGACACCCGACCTCGAACACGACATCGAAAACATCATGAAACAGCTCGGTCTCGAAGGCAGCGTGCTTGCGCAACCTACCGGGTTGTTCGTCTCGATCGGTCCGCCAGGCGACCAGCAAGCAAGCATAATCAGAGTTCAGCCGGGCGAGGTGAACCTCGAGAAGCTGGGATGTCTGGATGAGCTTGCCAAACAGGTAGCGCTCGGAGAAGTAAGCCTTGCAGATGGAAACCGCGAGGTCGAAAGAATCATAACTGCGCCCCGCCGCTACGGCGGATGGCTGAGCTGTCTCTGCTACGGTCTTGCATCAGCGGCGGTCTGCCGCTTTCTCGGCGGCGGACTCCGCGAAATCGCGGTAGCCGGGTGCATCGGATTGATGATCGGCGTCGCCTCATTTCTGTTGTCGAAGACCGAACAGGGTTCGATTCTGCTTGAACCACTTGCTGCAACAATCGCGGCGTCAGTCGCGGTGATCGCCGCCAACGCGGTGGTGCCGCTGTCGTTGCACGAAACGATACTGGCGGGTGTCATCTCGGCTGTGCCCGGGATGCTGTTGACCAATGCGATGATCGAACTCGCGACTCGCAATCTCGTAGCCGGGACCGCTCGTCTCGCATGGGTTGTTCTGATCTTTCTCGAGATCACGTTTGGTGTCGTTCTGGGCTTGCATGCACAGCGGCTTTTTGACGAGCCCGCGATGAATGTCGCGCCGATCGCGCTTCCGCTTTGGACCGAGTATCTGGCCTTGATTGTAGCGCCGCTGGCGTTCTCCGTGCGGTTCTTTGCGCGGCCGCGCGATATCGCCTGGATAGTCGTTGCCTGCATCGCGAGCTACGCCGGGTCGCGCCTGGGCGCATACATGTTTGATCCGAGGCTGGGTGGGTTTGTAGGCGCGTTCTGCGCCAGCGGGACCGCGAATCTGTTTGCTCGAATCACCGGCCGGCCGCCTGCCGTGTTGCTTGCGCCGGCGATCCTGATCCTGGTGCCTGGAAGCATCGGTTTCGGAAGCGTTTCAAGTTTTCTTGAGCGGAACGTTGTGAATGGGGTGGAAGCCGCTTTTGATATGGTCCTGGTAGCGATGTCTATCGTGATCGGTTATCTGATCGGCAAGGCGGTGGTGCCGGTGCGAACCGTGACGCGAAATCTCTGAGTCGTCTTTTTGATCAAAGATTGAACGGACAGAAGGGACTCAAGGACACAGGACTGACGGAGGTTGATTGGAACGCTTCGTACAAAGCCGAGGGTGGAACCAAAGAGCGGGGAAGGGCTGTGGAGGTTACTTTGGGTCGGTCCGTTTCAGCCCCGCAATCAACTGTCTTAGCGTAGCAAAATCGACCGGCTTAGCGATGTGGTGATCGAAGCCTGCTTCCCTGGAAAGTCGGCGGTCTTCCTCCTGACCCCATCCGGTCAGAGCAACCAACACTATCTCGCCGCCGCCGGCTTGCTCTCTGATTCTCCGGGCCGCGTCGTAGCCATTCAGCTTGGGCAAGCCAATGTCCAGCAAGACTACGTTGGGTCGAAACTCAGCCGCTAACGCTACTGCTTCCAACCCGTCGTGAGCGGTGTTTACATCGTTGCCCATCATCCGCAGCAGCATCACAAAACTCTCGGCCGAGTCCATGTTGTCATCGACGACCAGCACTCGCGGCGCGTGCGCGGGTCGGGCGAAAGCCGCCTCTTTGATGGCTTGCAGCTTGCTGCCGGCCACCAGCGGCAAGGTGACGAGGAACTCGCTTCCCTGGCCGGGGCCGTTGCTTTTCGCCCCGATCACGCCGCCGTGCATCTCGACCAGGCTGCGGACC
>Ga0134123_10001412_pt1 | contig 15655 bp, 11 predicted proteins | sample KB303_FD_96460 | JGI IMG/M metagenome (GOLD analysis project Ga0134123, IMG submission 96460) | Terrestrial soil microbial communities without Nitrogen fertilizer from Kellogg Biological Station, Michigan, USA - KB3-0-3 | ecosystem: Environmental > Terrestrial > Soil > Unclassified ...
CGCTGCTTCCTCGCGTGGTGGCCGGCATGGGGGAACCATTCGGTGATTCTTCAGCCATTCCCACATATCTGCTGTCCGAGGTGGCCAGGCAGTCGGTGACGGTCGCGCTGTCCGGTATTGGCGGCGACGAACTCTTCGGAGGCTATCCTCGCTATCTCGGCCTGCGTGCGGCGGCTCGCTATGCGGCGCTTCCTGTGGCGATGCGTTCATGGATTGCGTCTTGCGCCGCTTCCTGTCTGTCGGATGGTTCAGGAGGCCGCGACGTTCGTGGCCGCATCAAACGATTTCTGCTGGATGGCTATCGTCCACTAGATGAGCAGTATCTCCGCTGGACCACGTTTCAAGCGACTGGATGGGACGCGCCGCAGTTTGCCGATGGACTCCGTTCCGCTGTGGCCGATAGTTCAGCACTTCACAATATCCGGAATCTCTTTAACCAATGGCCTTCCGGCGAACCCGCCGATCGCGCAATGGGAGTTGATCTACAGACCTATCTGCCGGACGATCTGCTGCGCATGGGCGATCGGATGAGTATGGCCCATTCACTCGAGCTTCGTGTTCCCTTCTGCGACCACCATCTGTTGGCCTTCGCCTATTCATTGCCGGAAGCGACAAGACTGCAAGGCTGGAAACTGAAGGGATTCATGAGGTCTGCATTGCAAGACATGATACCTAAAAGTATTATCTCTGGCCCTAAACGAGGATTCATGCTGCCGCTCGCACGATGGCTGCGAGACGATCTGCGTGAAATGAGTCGGGATCTGCTCTCTGATCAGGCCATTCGACGGCGTGGCTATGTCAATCCTGCCTATGTGCAGTGGCTCCTTGCAGAACACCACAGTGGCCGTCGGAATTTCACGGATCAAATCTATGCCCTCATGGTATTGGAACTGTGGCACAGGCAGGTGGCGCAGCCTGTCCCCTGCTCTCCGATAGGAGTGGGCGTGGCATGAACATCGTCCTCCTTGCAGAAGTTACGGTCGAACAGGTGATCGGTGGTGCCGAGCGAGTCCTCCGGCAACAAGCATTGGGACTCGCTAAGCTGGGCCATGACGTGCGCGTCATGGCGCGGGCTCCCTTCGAGTCTGCAGCGGCCGACCTGACGATTGGGACCGTGACCGAACGGCGGTATGCTGTGACACGAACCAGCGAGCCGGCTTTTGTTCGGTCTTCGGTGCGGAACTCTCTTCGGGTATTTGATCTCATGCGGGAGACCTCTCCGATCGATATCGCCATCGTGCATCAATCACTGGCAGGTCTCGGTCCGATTCTGTTTCGCTACGGGATGGTCGGTCGCTGGGTCTATGTCTGTCATTCGTTGGCGCATGAGGAGTATCTCACCAGAGCGGAGCGGGCGGCGACGACACTGGAAGGGGTTAGGCGACGACTGAGCATGCGCGCCCGCCGCTGGATTGAGCGCACGGTGATCCGCCGTTGTCATCATGTGATCGTCTTGAGCGAATTCATGAAACGACAAGTCGTGGCTGCGCATGGAATCGCGCCGCAGCATATTACCGTGGTTCCTGGAGCCGCCGATCCGGTCACGTTTCATCCGGTAGACGATAGGAATGAGATCAGACGGGAACTGAAGTTGCCCGAAGGCCGCACGCTAATGTTTACGGTTCGCAATTTGGTACCCCGTATGGGGTTGGAATATCTGCTTGAGGCCATGACGATGCTCGGAGAGGAGCAACAGAATCTCCTGCTCTTGATCGGTGGCGAGGGCCAATTGCGTCCGCGATTGGAAGAGTTGATTCGCAGCAGAGGATTACAAGACTCGGTGCAGTTGCTCGGATTCGTGCCGGAAGAACAGCTGGCGAAGTACTACCAGGCCTCTGACTTGGTCGTGTTGCCGACGCTGCAACTCGAAGGATTCGGCTTGGTGACAGTCGAGGCGCTGGCCTGTAGCACGCCGGTGGTGGGGACGCCGGTCGGCGCGATTCCAGAAGTGTTGAGCAGGGTCGATCCGATGCTTGTGACGGAAGGGACAGATGGAGTATCCCTTGCTCGCACTCTACGATTAGTCCTGAATCGATTTCGTGAAGTACCACATGAGCGGGAGCGTGTGTCAAAGAAAGGCCGCGAGGCCGTCGAACAGCGCTACAACTGGGTGGCGCATACGGCCGATCTGGATCATCTGTTCATGAACCTATTGAAGGACAGACCGGTAGCCTCGCATCAGGCGGTCAGGAACCTGTCCAACAGTGGCCCTTCTGCTTCGACGAACGGCATGGTCGCACCGTCTCCTATGCCAAGGAGGGTGATCCATGTGATTACGCGACTTGACCATGGCGGGTCGGCGCAGAACACGATGCTGACCGCTCTCGGCCATGACCGTGCGCAATTCGAGCCGATAGTGGTTGCTGGGCATTCTGGCTGTTGGGATGCCCAAGGCGGGCAGCTGGCGACCGAGGAAAATTGCCGGAAACTTGAGAAGGCCGCAATTCGCTGGGTGCTGCTTCCTTCGTTGACGAGAGAGGTCCACCCGATCAAGGATGCGCAGGCTCTGTGGCAATTGATTCGCCTGTTCCTGCACGAGCGGCCGGCACTGGTCCATACCCATACATCGAAGGCCGGTGTGCTGGGGCGAATAGCTGCCTGGATTACACGGGTGCCTGTCATCGTCCATACCCCGCACGGCCATGTGTTCTACGGCCACTTCGGTCCATTCCAATCGTGGCTGTTTCTCCAGATCGAACGGGCGCTGACTGTGATCACGGATCGACTGATCGCCCTGACGGATGCGGAACGGCAGGATCACCTTGATCGCGCTGTCGGCAAGGCCGATCGGTTCGCCGTGGTGCCGAGCGGGATCGATCGTGAGCGATTCGGGCGGGCGAGGGCTCAGGGAAAACATCAGCCGGATTGGTTCGGCTGTCCACCGGATGCGCTGGTTGTCGGATCCGTCGGGTGGCTCACCGATATCAAAGGTCACGAATACCTGATCGCAGCCGTTGCCAAGTTGAAGCAGGATTTTCCTTCCCTCCATCTTGTGATCATCGGGAGTGGAGACAGGCATGACGATCTCTTGCAGCAAGCGGAATCGGCCGGCCTCCGTGGTGCCGTGCATCTGTTGGGTCACAGGGACGACGTCGAAGCCTGTCTTGCAGGGATGGACCTGTTCGTGCTGCCATCGTTGAATGAAGGGATGGGGCGGGCATTGATCGAAGCCATGGCAGCAGGACTGCCGGTGATTGCCTCCCGCGTCGGCGGCATTCCAGCTGTGATCAGCCATGAGCGAACTGGTTTGCTGGTGCCTCCTCGTGATGCCGATGCGTTGGCAGAGGCATTGCGTCGGCTGCTCGATCGACCGGAGTGGGCCAAGCAGTTAGGTGTGGCTGCAAGCCATAGCGTAGACAGCCGATATGGGTCGGCCTCAATGGTGCATGCCATCGAATCCATCTTTGCCGAGGCGCTCAGTGTTCATCTGTAGACGAAACGGGCGGATGACAGATGCGGGGTGGGGGGTACTGATCTTCGCGACTGTGCTGTTGTGCTTGTGCTGCGCGGTTGGGCGCGCGCAGGCGTCGGATGATCGGCAGCAGTTGCTGGCCACGGTGCATGTCCATAGTACTGCCAGCACCGGTGACTTGACCATTGAAGCACTGGCCGAACGGGCGGAACAGCTCGGTTTGGATGTGCTGATTCTGACGGACAACTTCGTGCTCCGTTATGAGTATGGACTCTGGCCCTTGCCAGGTCTCTTGAAGCGACAAGTTCGTTTTCCCTCCGTGCTGGAGTATGGGATTGAACGATATGTGGAGGAGATCGCAGCCGCACAGAGCCGCCATCCAAACCTCGTCATTGTGCCGGGCATCGAGGTGGCTCCCTATTATTATTGGACCGGTTCTCTATGGGGGCGCACCTTGACGATGCACAATGCTCAACGCAATCTGTTGGTGTTTGGCCTGACCGAGCCGGAGGACTATCGCTCTCTCCCTGTGAGTGGGAACCCGGGGTCCTATACGTTTGATTGGAGAGGGGCGATCAACGGCTCGCCGATCCTGTTGGCTGTTCCAGCCGTGTGGCTCTGGAGGCCGCTCCGCCGCGCATCCGATCGACAATCCTTACGACGGATTACCGCCTGTATCCTGATCGTTCTAGCGGTGGCATCGGTGGTCTATTCTTGGCCGCTAAGCCAGCCCGCGTTTAGTTCGTATGACGATCGGCTGGGGTATCGACCCTATCAGGCCCTCATCGATGATGTGAGGGCTAAGGGCGGGCTGGTTTTTTGGTCGATGACGGAAGCACGGGATTTTCGAGAGCATGCTGCCGGACCACTGGGAACCGTCATCATTAAGACGGAGCCCCATCCCGAGGCGTTAGTGCAAACCACCGGGTACACGGGCTTCGGCGGGCTCTATCAGGATGGACGAACCATCGTCAAGCCGGGTGAACTGTGGGACCGGTTGCTGCAAGTGCCTGCACAGGAGCGGCGACAGATTCCTGTGTTGATCGGGGAACTCGCGTTTCATGGATTGAATGATGCCGGTAAGGATCTGCACCGTCTTGTGATGGGGGTCCGGGTGAAACAACGGACAGTTGCCGGGGTACTGGAAGCGCTTCAATCGGGTCATTCCTATGCAGTGGGCGAAGGCGATCACCACGTCCAACTTCGACTGGAAGAGTTTCGAATCGTATGCCAGGGTGGAACCAAATCTGCCTCGGCCGGTGATAGGCTGGATCCGGGCATGGAACGCGACCTCGTGATTCGCCTAGCCGTCACGGCCAGCGATCGTGGACGCCATCCTGTGAAAGTGCGGGTGATTCGATCCGGACAGGTACTGGCTCAGTTGGCAGGAGAGACACCATTCCTCATCGACTGGCCCGACACCACCGTGCCGACAGCAGAGCGGCTAACTTATCGGGTGGAGATCACCGGTAGCGGTGAGTTACTGAGTAATCCGATTGTTGTGGGACCGATTCTTGGGCCGAACGCGGTCGGCTCGGAACCACCGATTTCATCCGCGAAACCGTTCAACTCAAAGATTGAAAGCTGACTCATGCGTGTCACCATTCATCAACCGCAATTTCTGCCTTGGCTTGGTTATCTGGACAAGATCGATCAGGCGGATCTCTTCATTGCCTTGGATTCCGTGCAGTTCAAAAAGAATGAGTGGCAAAATCGCAATCGGATCAGAACAGCGGATGGCTGTCAGTGGATCACGGTGCCGGTCCTCCATCATTTTGGCCAACTGGTGAACGAGGTCTGTATCAATCAGGCCGTGCCCTGGCGCAGTCAGCACCTGCGCGCCATCGAGATGCATTATGCGAAGGCGCCGTTCCGAGACCGCTATCTGCCGGAATTGCGCCACCTCTATGAAACGCCATGGGAGCGGTTGCACGATTTGAATATGGCGGTCATTCGTTGGCTGCTCGGGGCGTTCGGTATGAGGACGCCCGTTCGCTGTGCATCGGAGTGGGCAGTACGCGAAGAGCCTACCGACCGTTTGATTGATCTGTGCCATGCCGTTGGGGCATCGGGATACCTTTCCGGCCCTGGCGGGGAACAGTATCTGGACACCGTGCGGTTTGAATCGTCCGGATTGAAGTTGGAGATTCAACAGTTCCAGCATCCGATGTACCGGCAAGTCTACGAACCATTCATGCCGGCGATGTCGGCAATCGATCTGTTGTTCTGCTGCGGCCCGGCCGCGCTGGCGCGATTGCGCGAGGCACGCGCGGGACAGAATGTGGTCACGGCGGTGCAGGACTAAACGAAGGGGATACGAGGGGGGAAAATGGCGAGCGAACGAAGAATGCCGATGCGGATTCTGGCAATCGGCGCCCATCCGGACGATATTGAGGCTGGCTGCGGCGGAACGTTGCTCAAGTATGCGCAAAAGGGTCATCGTATTTTTCTGATGGTGATGACGGCCGGCGATAAGGGTGGTTCGAGCGGGGTCCGCAAGCGTGAGCAGGAACAATCGGCGAAACAATTGGGAGCCGAGAAGATTTTCTGGGGCGGGTATGAAGACACGGCGGTTCCAATGGGGCGTGAGTTGATTCAGGAGATCGAAGAGATCGTGAAGGAGGTTCAGCCGCACTTCATCTTCTCTCACTATCACGACGATACCCATCAGGATCATCGGCACCTGGCCATGAGCACGATCACCGCGACCCGTTATACCAAGAATGTGTTGTTCTACGAGGGACCGACGACCCAGAATTTCTCGCCGACGGTCTTTGTCGATATCGACCAGGTCGTCGAGGAAAAAATCAAATCGATCGAGGCCCATGCTTCGCAGGTGAAAAAGACCAACATCGAAGGTCTGAGTATTGTGGATGTGATTCGTGCCGGGGCGCATTTCCGCGGCATTCAGGGCCGGGTGAAAAACGCAGAAGGCTTTGTGCCGCTGCGATTGTTTATTAATATCGGCGTATGACGACGCTAGCCACCATGATTCCCCACTCACGACCTGCGATCGACGAAGAGGCCTTGGGAGCGATGGCCGATGTGCTTCGTTCCAGGCAGATTGCCCAAGGACCGCGGGTCGAGCGATTTGAGCGCGACATGGCCGCGTTCTTTGGCCTGCAGGGTGGGGTAGCCGTCAGTTCGGGCACTGCTGCGCTCGAGCTGGCGTTGCGGGCGCTCAGGATTGGGCCCGGGGATGAAGTCATCATGCCGAGCTATGTTTGTCCGGCGCCCTGGCTTGCGACAAAACGAGTGAGGGCAGAGGCCAGGCTTGTCGACATCGACTTGGATACGTTCAACATCGATCCCCTTGCAGCCTGCCAGGCGATGACCACCAGGACTCGCGCGATTATTGTTCCGCATTTGTTCGGGCTCCCGGCTGATCTCACGGCATTTGAGCGGTTGGGAATTCCGCTGATTGAGGACTGTGCGCAGACGTTAGGCGCGACGGAACAGGGTCGGCCTGTCGGTACGGTTGGAACCGTGACGGTATGCTCCTTCTATGCTACGAAGCTGCTCTGTGCAGGAGAAGGCGGGATGGTACTTTCAAACGAGGGGGTGTTGCTTGAACGAGTCAGGTCGCTACGCGAATATGATGGCGCACCGACACTGGACCCATCCTCCTTCAACCTTAAGCTGACGGACTTGCAAGCAGCGCTGGGGATCCGCCAGTTGGGTCGGTTCCAGGCTTTTCAGGAACGGCGCGGCTATCTCGCGGCAGCCTTTCGAGAAGTCCTGTCCTCCAAAACCGCCGTCTGTCCGAGCGTGCCACCAGGCAGGACGCATGGGTACTATCGATTTACCATTAGACTCCCGCATTTCCGGACCGATCCTGATGGCCTGCCGGGTCTCATCAACATGTTGGAGCAGCAGGGGATTCACTGCCGCAAGCCTGTCTTTCGACCAATCCACCGCTATCTGGATCAGTCCGGGTTCCCCAACAGCGACGAAGCGGACCGAACGGCGCTTTCCATTCCGCTCTACCCCGATCTCACAGACGACGAACTCCGGCAGATTCAACAATCGTTGACCAAGGTCCTTTCGTGAAAGCCATTGACGTCGAGGTCTCACCGGTCATATTACGCGGCCACTGGCGCTGGCTGACACCGGCTGCGCTGGGAGCATTGCTGGGCGTGGCTGCCTTGGCGGTTCCCACGATTCGTGACCTGTTCGTGTTCGAAGGTCTTCGGTGGCTCTACATCCTTCTCTTTGCGTTTCTCGGTGCCGGTGCCTTGACGCCACTCATGACGCATCTCAGCCATCAGTGGGGAGTGGTCGATCAACCATCGGAGCGTAAAATCCATGTGCATCCAACTCCCAGACTCGGTGGTGTGGCGGTCTATCTCGGGTTCCTCGGTTCGGTGCTGTTGAATTCGATTCTGCCGGACTGGATGATTGCCACACTGGCAGCGGGATCGCTGTTACTGATCGTCGGTCTTATCGATGACGTCCGGGAGTTGCCTGCTGCGGCGAAGCTGGCCGCCCAGCTTCTGGCTGCCGGGATTGTTATCGCCACAGGCAACGTGCTGACCTTGTTTCCGAGCGGTCCAATTGGCGATGTGGCGAATGTGATGCTGACATTGCTCTGGATTGTCGGGATCACAAACGCGTTCAACTTTTTTGACGGCATGGATGGCCTGGCTACGGGGCTGGCGATTCTCATCGCCGGATTTATGGGGGCGGTGGCCTTTGAAACGAACCAGCCTGGATTGGGCTGGCTGGCCATTGCCATCGTGGGAGCGGGTATAGGATTTCTTCCCTACAATTTTCGCGGGCGTAAGCCGGCATTGATATTTCTTGGGGATGGCGGGGCAACCTTCCTCGGCTTCATGCTGGCCTGTCTCGCCGTGAAAGGAAATTGGGCGGATCATAATCCCATCGTCTCATTCAGCAACCCGCTCCTCATCTTTGGCGTGCTCATCTATGACATGGTCCACATTACTGTGGAACGTGTGGCGACGGGGAAAGTGCGTTCCATCAAGGAATGGCTCGACTACGTGGGCAAAGACCACCTTCATCATCGATTGGAACGCGCGTTGGGGTCTCGTCAGGCGAGCGTCGCGATGATCTTTCTCCTGACGATTTGCCTGGGGCTGGCAGCCTTAGCTCTTCGTGGTGCCGGAACCCCCGAGGCGATGTTACTGCTCGTGCAAGCCTGCTTGATTGTGGCCATGATCACAATACTCGAGTGGAGCGGCCGCCATAATCGCTAACCACTTGCACTGCCTCTCAATTCCCGTTACAAGCTTCTTCTATTATGGTTCCCACCGTTGAATGGAAAGACGGCGCTGTACGGCTGCTTGATCAGAGCCAGCTCCCTGAGCATGTCGAATTTCTGGACTGTCGGGACTATCTGACCGTGGCCGACGCCATTCGCAGCCTCAAAGTGAGAGGGGCTCCGGCGATAGGCGTGACCGCGGCGATGGGGGTCGCACTCGGTGCGCAGACCGTCACGGCGTCTGACTACGATACCTTTGCGAAGGCGATGCTCGTGATCTGCGATCACCTCGCGGCAACCAGACCGACGGCAGTCAATCTGTTTTGGGCCATTGAGCGGATGAAACGTCTGGTTGTCTCATTACGAACTCAGCCACTTGCCTTCATCAAAGCCGCGCTGCTGAAAGAGTCACAAGTGATCCTCGATGAGGATGTTGCCCTCTGTAAGGCCATGGGACGACACGGAGCAGAACTGATTGCGAGCGGGCAAACGATTCTGACCCATTGTAATGCCGGCGCCTTGGCCACTGCCGGCTACGGCACGGCATTGGGCGTGATTCGCGCAGCCTGGGGACAGGGGAAGCAGATTCAGGTCATTGCGGACGAAACCAGGCCGGTGCTCCAAGGGGCACGACTCACGGCCTGGGAATTGATGCAGGACAAAATTCCTGTGACGCTCATCACAGACAATATGGCCGGAACACTCATGCGGCAGGGTAAAATTCACCTCTGTATCGTCGGGGCCGATCGGATCGCCGCAAATGGGGACGTGGCCAACAAGATCGGTACCTACTCAGTCGCCGTGTTGGCGAAAGCCCACGGGATACCGTTCTATGTGGCCGCGCCCTATTCCACGATTGACCTGAAGACCGAAACAGGAGCCGATATTCCAATCGAACAACGGAATCCCTTAGAGGTCACCACCATTCACGGAAGCCACCCGGTCGCGCCGAGCGGCGTGGCCGTCTATAATCCTGCGTTTGACGTGACGCCGGCTGAGTTGATCACCGGCATCGTGACCGAGCGCGGTGTCTTCAAGCCAAGCGAACTCGCCGCACAGTTCCGGTCATAGTCTGTTCCCGAACATCCTGCAACGAATGGTCTCCAGAGCGACTGATACCGCTGCATGGTGGTTTGCGATGCCCAGCTTGAAGTAGATGTGCCCCACATGCGTATGAACAGTGCGGACGCTGAGGCTCAAGATTGTGGCAATCTCGGGATTGGATTTGCCCTGAGCAATCGAGCCTAGAATTTCTGTTTCTCGGTATCAGTCCTCTCACCGTCCAAAAACATCTACACCGTATCTACCTGCATCTCGATGTCCACTCGCAAACTGAGGTGATGGTGCGGATGCGGCAGGTCATCAGACACGCCCGATGATGGTTGTGCGGATACCACCCGAAGGGGTTATAGGGTTTCTTTGTACGCCGTCTGGCGCATTGTCTATCAGGATGACAAACGGCTAGAAGTACTGCCCAGCTTGGGATTGCGTGAAATGACTTCGGCTGGGAGTCCTTCCTGCACAACCAAAATACGATGAAAGGAGGTGTGGGTCCGATCTGGCGTGCTTGTTGGTGGCAGCCTCAACACATGTGGCCATGTGAGATGGCCCAACTCATAAGGAAATTTCCCATGATGATGAAGCGACCTATTTATATGTCAATGGCATTCCTGGGTCTTCTGGCAGGGTGCAGCAATAGTAACAATGATGGCCCTATAGCGAAATTGAACGTGCCCCCTGCTGCCGCTACGTTCAATCTGACCGATGTCCCAGGACATTGGTTCGATACTGGGAACTGGATTGCCGGGACTCGCTCCTTAGCCATTATTAACCCCAATCAAAAAGTACGATTTAACCAAATCGTAGAAAGCCGGCACACCATCACGAGCCTGATCTGGCCGTCGACCGCAGGCGCGGACGAACGGATCGACCAGGACTCGGCGAATCAGGACGATCATGTCGTTACCTTAAAGACCCCGGGCTTGCATGTGTTTGTGTGCAAACTCCATCCCTATATGCTGGGGGCAGTCATCGTTGACGATAATAAGACCAATGGATTGGACATCGGCGAGCAACTCACGTTGCTGGGCCCAGCGACACCGACCGGGACCTTGACCTTCGATAGCAATTCAAATCTTGGGCTGCGGTTGTTGCGCGCGTTCTTCGTTGTGACCAGTCCTACGAATTGGAAAGACTATACCAAAGTCAACCAGCCATATTTACCCGACTATCCAAATGTGGATGTCCGCGTGACCGGCGGCGCCGTCGTCCCGTTAAAGAAGACGATTCAGGACGCGCTTGATAAGGATGTGCATGGGAATCCTGCTGTGATCCCAGCAACGCAGAAAATACCCGCCTTCGATGGTGTTGGAGAAGTCTGGGTCGATACCCAGTTTGAGTTGAGTGCCGGGAAAGGGCCGAGCTTCCCTGGAACGATGAGTGTGGTGGACGTCGGTGCCGCAAATCCCGCCGATAATTGGAAGGTGAGAAAAAAGATCGCGCTGCCTGCTCAGAAGATGAACAATGGCCACAACATGTGGGCTAGCCACAATGGGGAGCAGATTTATCAGACGGAATGGCATGGGAAGAGTTTGTTTGTTCTTGATCGCGCAACGGGAACGCTCTTGCAGGAACTCGAAGTCGGTCACGATCCAGCCCATGTCATGACGCGGGTGGACACTGAACAAGTGCATGTGACGCTCAATGGCGAAGATGACGTCGTGGAACTGGACCGGAACGCGAATGGCACGCTCACGTTCAAGCGGACCATCCCAATGCGCGTAAATCCTTTAATTGGAAAACCCACTCAACCCCACGCCCATTGGATGGGGTTCGATGGTCATACGATGGCCACTCCCAACGCCAATTCGAATGATTCGACCCTGTTCAATTTCTTAGACAACTTGGGTCTTGGTAAGATCCTCGCGAAGCAACCAACCGGCACTCTGCCCATTGCGGTAGGCATGATGCCTGATTCGACTAAGTACTATGTATCGAACTACCTCGGACACTCATTGTCGGTCATGAACATGGACCCCGCTAATCCCAATTTCGGGGTGGGGGAAAAGATCACAGACATCTCGTTGCTTGGGAATTACGATCCGGTCTCCGGGCTCTGTGGCGGAGTAGCTTGCGTGAATATCGGTGGATTACCGATCCAGACTCCCGTGAGTCCAGACGGGAGATTTGTAATCACGGGGAATACCTTAACTGGGACCATTACCATCGTGGATACGGCCACAGATACAGTCGTGAAGACGATAACTTGTGATCCGGGATGCCATGGGGTGAATTTTGGTGCGAAAAAAAATGGCGGGTACTATGCCTATGTCACCAGCAAGTTTGCCAATCGGCTGATCGTCTTGGACTACGATAAGGACAACAATGGCAAGGCGGATGATGCGGAAATTGCAGGCTGGGTTGTCCTTGACGCCGCGCCAATTGATGATCCCGGTGGGGTCACCGGGAACAACGGAATGGGTGGCCAGGGTGTGTTGCCTGTCCCCAATGTCTATAATGGCTGGGTCCAGAAGCTTCCAGCCAACTTGAAAGTTGGGTTAACGACCGGGCAATTCAGCCAGACGAGTCCCATCAACTAGGATGAGGATGGATAACGTCGGCAACTTGGTCTAGCGGTATCGCCAAGGACCCGGTGAGAGGGTGGAAATCCCCTCACCGGGTCCCCTGGTTTTCTGATCACACAGTTCCATCCCACGCAAGACGTAGCCTCCTTCCCGTTGCAGGCTCGACTCTGGAGCCTGGCTTGGCGACTGCGCAATTCGCGACGAACCATCAAGATAATGCGGGTGAGATGGCCGATTGTAGCCAACGTAGGCGTGTGTGCAGTCCGTCGCGGATGGCTTTTATGAATGGTCCGGACTGGACTGCTGAATTTGCCGCAAGTCGTGCGAATTTTCACACCTAGTGATACGGTGGATTCTAAGATGCGTGCGTAGGCAGCACCGGTCGAGCATGGTCCGGAGAGTCTTCTCTCGTCGAATGTGCGGCGACGTGGTGTGTCTTCTCTTCTCTCGTTTCTGGCTCTCCTATGATCATGACCCTGCAGACCAAAGAGAAGTTGGAGGCGAGCCGCGAGCACTTCAATCGCCTGGCGAGCCAGCGCGCTTATTGGCGGCACAAGGCCGGCGCATACTACGAAGACCAAGCGCGCTATTTCCAATTTCTGGTTCCCCAAGGCCTTCGGGTCCTCGAAGTGGGATCGAGCCTGGGGAATTTACTGGCGGCCCTCAAGCCGTCTCGAGGAGTCGGAGTGGATCTGAGTGAGGCGATGGTCAATGAGGCAGCCCGGCAGCACCCTTCGTTGGAGTTTCATGTCAGTGATGCGGAAACGTTGGAGCTGCGCGAACGGTTCGACGTCGTTATCCTGGCCGATGTGATCGGACACTTACAGGATGTCGAGGCTGCGCTCACCAGGCTGCATCGGGTCTGCACCGCCAGGACTCGGATCATTGTGTCGAATTACAACTATCTCTGGGAACCAGTGCTCCGATTGGGAGAAAAAATCGGCATGAAAATGCCGCAGCGGGAGCAGAGCTGGCTGTCACCAGCCGACATTGTCAATCTTCTGCACTTGTCGGACTTTGAAGTGGTGAAGACGGAACGACGACTTTTGTTCCCGAAACGTATCCCGGTCCTGTCCACATTGTTCAATAAGTTCCTGGCCCATCTCCCGCTTGTGAACAAACTGTGTCTGTGCCACTACGTCGTCGCGCGGCCTCGTGTGCGAGACACGGCAGATATCTTCTCTACCACGATCGTCATCCCATGCCGGAATGAGCGGGGGAACATTGAGGCCGCGGTGCAGCGGATACCGCCGTTCGGGGGGCACCAGGAAATTATTTTTGTGGACGGCCATTCGACCGACGGAACACCCGAAGAAATTCAGCGTGTCATGGCGGCCTACCCCGGCAGGGATATTCGTTTTCTTGTGCAAGACGGGACGGGGAAGGGCGACGCCGTGCGAAAAGGATTCGCGCAGGCCAAGGGGGATATCTTGATGATCCTGGATGCGGATCTGACGGTGCCGCCGGAGGACCTTCCCAAGTTTTATGATGCCATTGCGAGCGGCAAAGGTGAATTCATCAACGGCTGCCGTCTTGTCTATCCTATGGAGTCGCAGGCGATGCGCGTACTGAATCTTTTGGCGAACAAGCTCTTCAGCATGGCCTTCTCATGGTTGTTGAATCAGCGGATCAAAGATACGCTCTGTGGCACAAAAGTCTTGTTTCGTCGTGACTATGAGCGATTGGTGACGAACCGACAGTACTTCGGGGACTTCGATCCCTTTGGCGATTTCGACCTGCTGTTCGGCGCCTCGAAATTGAATCTCCATATTCTGGAAGTCCCGATTCGCTATCAGGATCGGACCTATGGGAGCACCAACATTCAGCGATTTACCCATGGGTGGTTGCTGTTGAAGATGACGATTTACGGATTCTTTCGATTGAAGGCCGTGTAATGTCTGATGCCGTCCTGAATCGCCATCGAGAAATCTGGCAACACAAACCGGTGCTTCGACAGCTCTACAGGGACTGGTATCGGGACATAGCCATGTGGTTGGCGCCTGGACGGACAGTTGAGGTCGGCGGCGGAACAGGAAATCTCAAGGAGTATGCGTCAGGAGTCTGCTGTACGGATATCGTCGCACTTCCATGGCTCGATGCAGTGACCGATGCGCAGCGGCTCCCGTTTCAGACCGGCTCCCTCGCCAATCTCGTCTTGTTTGATACGTTGCACCATATTGAAAACGTGTCACTGTTCTTCGATGAAGCTCTCCGCACGCTCAGGAGCGGCGGCCGGATTATCATTATGGACCCCTACATCTCCTGGGCGTCCTGGCCTGTCTATCGATACCTCCATCCTGAGCCGGTTGACTTGACCCAAGACCCGTTGCTGCTCACGATTCCCCGGGCAGATCGTCAGCCCTTTGACTCCAATCAAGCTATGGCGACGATTCTGTTTGAAAAAGAATTAGGCCGGTTTCAATCGCGCTATCCAGGCTTGGCCGTCCGACAGGTCAAACGGCTCGCGTTCTTTGCCTATCCATTAAGTGGAGGATTTGAGCACTCATCGATGATTCCAACGAGCTTGGTCGCCCCGACGCTGAAGTTGGAACGGAAGCTGGGGTGGTTCGCACAACTCCTGGCGTTTCGGCTATTCGTCGTCTTGGAGCGTCAAACCTAGGAATTTCTCTGGAGTCGCATCTCCGTCATCATCAACTTGCAAGCCAATGGAGTGCTCCTTATAATGCGCCGAGTAGTCTTCATTTAATCCTTTAACTGTGCGGAGGAACCGTAGAGACGATGAGCGAACGAACGTTAGCGATCATTAAGCCGGATGCGGTGAAAAAGAAAGTCATGGGCGATATCCTCAGCCGCTATGAAAAGGCGGGACTGAATCCGGTGGCGGTGAAATTGATGCAGATGTCGAAGCCCACGGCGGAGGGATTTTACGCGGTGCATAAAGCCAGGCCGTTTTTTGATAGCCTCTGTGAGTTTATGTGTTCAGGTCCGTCGCTCGTGATGGTATTGCAGGGTGACAACGCCATTAAGAAAAACCGGGAACTGATGGGCGCGACCGATCCGGCCAAGGCTGAACCTGGCACGATTCGCAAGGCCCATGGGACGAACATCGAATTTAACGCGGTGCATGGATCTGATTCGCCGGAGAACGCCAAGGTCGAGATTTCATATTTCTTCCCAGAAATGGATCTGGTGAGGTAAGGACGCCTGTCAGGTGTGAACGGATGTGCCTGTTCCCGTTCATCGTTGGGCGGATACCGTGAGATGGATCTTATGTCTGTGGCTCGTCGTTCTTTCGGGGTGCGCCAATCTGGAGCCCCGGTTCCCTCCTCCGATACCGCATGGCGTATCGGGTGTCGATCCGGCACTGGATGCTCAGACACAGCTATTGGAGTCTGCGTATCGCGCCTATGCGCAAGAGCGCTATCCACTTGCCAGTGCACTCTTCCAACGGTTCGTTGATTCCAACCCCGATTCTTC
>Ga0134123_10001415_pt1 | contig 15644 bp, 16 predicted proteins | sample KB303_FD_96460 | JGI IMG/M metagenome (GOLD analysis project Ga0134123, IMG submission 96460) | Terrestrial soil microbial communities without Nitrogen fertilizer from Kellogg Biological Station, Michigan, USA - KB3-0-3 | ecosystem: Environmental > Terrestrial > Soil > Unclassified ...
CGCCTTCAGCTCAGCCGCGAACACGTCCGCGCCAGCGTCAATCACCGCCTGCCGCGCGTGGGCCGTCAGCGTGTCCGCCTCAAGCAGGAGATCGCCGTGTCGGCGGCGCATCTCGGCATCGGCTGCGGCGTCGATGGCCTGCCCGATCGGCGGCGTCGTAATGAGCGCGTTGACGAGCGCCGCGCTCGAGGGGAACCCGAGGAGCTCGGCGGCGACGCTCGGCGGGACGCCGTCGCGCGTGATGTAGACGAGTGGCCGCGGGAGACGCGCGAGCACGCCCGCCCCGAACTGCTCGACAAGGGCCTCCTGATTGAGCTTGAACGGCTCGACGCCGGCCGGCAGCGCCGTCCCATCGGGCAGCGTCCCGCGCTGCAGGAGGGCGAGCGCGCGATGCACGGGTAGCGCCCCGATATCGCGCGCCAGCTGGACGCGGAGTGTCGACCGTTCCTCCCGCCACCAGGCCGCGCGTTCCCGCTGCAGCTGCTGGAGGAGCTGCACCTGGACCGTGTCGCGCGCGCGATCGGAGGCGGCCTGCAGGGTCGCACGATAGGCGTCGCGATCCGCCGGCGAGAGCCCGAGCGCATCGGCGACCGCGTCGGTTAGAAACGGCGCGACGCGGAGATCATGCTCCGCCGCGGCGATCGCGTCGTCGGTCGCGAGCAGCCGATCCATCACCTCACGAATTGCCGGCGTCATGGCGACGTCCAATTGCCGCGAGGACCGATAGAGACTCACGAGCCAGGACCGCACGCGCGAGAACACGCTGCGCAGTTCCGGACTCGGCGCCGTGCCTTCCATCAGGTACGCTTCGAAGAGGCGGGCGAACTGCTCATGCTGCGGTTTCGCAATCTCGCCGCGCGTCTGCACCCCGAGCTCGTGCAGGAGCGCCTGATAGTCGGCGAGCAGCCGTCGCTGCGTGTCGGTCAGCGTCGCCGGGTCCAGCCCGGTGAGCTCATCGGCGATGTCGCTGAGGACTTCGAGCGCGAGGTGCCCCGACTCATGGAGAAATGTACTAAGATCGGCCTGGGCGAAGAGATGAATGGTGAATTGCCGGCTCTTCGCACTAAACCGGATCGCGCCGCGGTCATCCTGCCGGAAGAAATCGAAGTCGTGTCGCTGAACCTCCGGGTCGAGCGTCGCCGGCGCCGCGGCGCCGGGCTCATCGTCCAGACTTTGGAGCTCGAGCTGCGCCAGCAGATCGTTGCGCCCCTGCGATCGCGCGAGACGTATCTGCGCCTCGAGTTGCGCACGACGCGCGTTGAGGGCGGGTTGAAAGAAGACCCGCTCGTCGTTGTCGACCTCAGCACCCGGCGTCCGCCGCGTCTGGGTCCACCAGGCGGACCCAAGCCGGATGCCGAAGGCCTCCCGGAGATCATCAGTGCCCGGCAGCGTCGGTCCGCGGCCAGGCGCGTCCCCTGAGCGCGCGACGTCTTCGAGCGCGGCGAGCAGATCGCCGACGTCGGTGATGTGCGAAAACTTCGCATCCTGACTCAGGAGGCGCACCATGTCATCGAGGCCAATGCCGGTCCGAATGCCGGCGCGCGGGTGGGGGTCATGCGATCGAAACACGCCGCGCACGCCGCCGAAGGATCCGAACGGCCCGAGCCCGCCTTCCCGCACCCAGCGTAACTCGCCGGTCATGCCACCACCCCGTTCCGCGTGCAGGCTGAGGCCGCCGGCGGCCGCGATCGCCTCGAGCAGCGTCCGCGCGTTGTGCCCGCTGTCGGCTTCCTCAAAGGCGCCACTCTCATACCGGTCTCGCCGCGACGCGAACTCTTGCCGAATCACATCAAGATCAACCGTGGGATCGACCGCCCGCGCATCCCGGAGGACCACGGCGAGGACTTCGGCGTAATGGGCGCGCTGCCGCTGCGTCCGTTGCGTCGGGCTTTCGTCGTAGCGCGGCACACTGGCGGAGACGTCGACCGCCGGCACGTCGGGCGCCGGCACTTCCTCGACACGCAGCGCCGCCGCCGCCGGAGACGTGACCCCTTCACGCCGCACCCGCAGGCCGTACCGCTGAAACAACGCGAACGGATCCAGGCCGGCGCGTGCACCGCTCGCCTGGAAAAATTGCTCGTGCAGCTCCGCATACACCCGGGCCGTCGCCGCCGGAATCCCGGCCTGCGTGAGCTCAGCGAGCATCGCGTCGCGCACCCGACCCGCAGATGGCGCTATATCCGCCGGCGGCGCAGTCACCTGTGCGCCGACCGCCTGATCGAGCGCCTGCGTCTCTCGCGCGTTGAGGGCCTCGGGCGCCAGGCGCGCTTCGTTGACAAAGAACGCGTGATGGTCGGTGCCCGCCAGCTGCGTCAAGTAGCGACCCATCGGCACCGGCAAATCCACGCCGGTCTCCACCGCGCGCGCGTACGCCATCGGATCACCCGTCAGCTGCTCGGCCATTGTCGCCGGGTCGATATTTTTCGACTGAAAATATTCGGTGAACGTCTCCACCGGGAGATGCACGGCGAGCGGTCCGCCAGTCATCTGATCGACGAGCGCGCCGACCTGGTCCGGCGCACGGTCAATGGTGGTCGACGCCCGCGCCGCCGCGCCGAGCTGCTCGAGCACGCGGACTGTGCCATGTGTGACCGCGGTCTGTGCGCCGACCGCGACGATCGTGCTGATGGCCGTGGCCGCCGCGGCCGATGGTCGCTCATCGAGGTAGTCGGCGAAGGTTTTTTGTGTATTGGCCGGCAGGACGGCCCATTCCCCGAGATCCTGCAGCGCAGTCGCGACTTCTTCCCCGGGGATTTCACTCGCGAGCAGATGGACGATCGATTTGATGAACGGCGTTTTGGTCGCGACGTTCTTCAGCATCTGGTGTGCCGGAATGAACTCCGTCGCCACTTCCACGCCGCCTTGGAATCCCCCAAACGCCAGCGCCTTGCCCACGCCAACGCCTTGCTCTCGCGCCTGGACGTACGCCCCGCCGCCCGTCGTGACCCCGGCGACCCCCAGGAGCGCACCCGAGCCGCCGGTCAGGAAGCCCGCGAGCAGCGCCGGCGCCATTTGCGCGACCGATTCGCCGCCGGCGTAAATCGACTGCTCGACAAACCCGGCGCCGGCCTGCCGGCCGCGCGCCCGATCCGCGAGCTGCCCGGCCACGACCGCCGTGTCCCGCGCGAAGCGCGCGACGGGGGATTCTTCGTCGACCACTTCGGCGACGGCCGCGATCGCGCCCCAGCTCGAGCGGCTGAATTGCATCGCCCCCGCCGGCGCGAGGCCGGCCAGGTTGCGGCCGATGGCCAGCACGCGCTCGATCGCCGACAGCGGCCGGAGATCGTCCTGGACGAGCGCGAGGTGTGCCGGGTTCTCGGTCAGCCACTGGGCGAGCAGAGGACTCTCAGTGCGAAAGCGCTCCGGATCGAAATTGGTCCCGGCCGAGCGTCGCTCGAGCTCGTCGAGGTTACGCGTGACGACGTCGACAGGAAACCCCGTCCGCCGCTGCACCCGCAGGATCCGCGCGGCCTGGTCAGGCGTCGTCGCCGGCGCCCGTCGCGCGGCATCCGACAACCGCTCAGACTCGAGACCGGACGGGTCAGAAATCAGCGACCCGACACGTGTGGGGATTGTGGCCCCGCTCTCGAACGGCCGCGGGCCAGGCGCCGGCCCTAAGGGATCAGTCAGGAGTGATAACGGATCAGGCATCTTGTTTCTGAACCTCCACCGTCGCCTTGGCTGTCAGTCGCTCGAGCGCCTCGAGGTTCCGCGTGACGAGCTCGAGCGGTAATCCCGTCACCGCCTGGACCCGCTGAATACGCCGATCCACGTCAGACATTTAGCGTCCCTCCAGCCGGCGGGTTTCTTCGTCCACGCCGAGCCCGAGCACGGCGGCCGCGTGCGCGCGCTGAATCCGATCGCGGTACTGCGAGAGAATTTCCGCGCGGGAGAGCCGTTGCGCGCTAGGGAAGTGCGACCGAACGGCGTTCACCCATTCCGTGAGGTGCTGCTCCGACACGCGCTCGAGCGGCACATAGGCCTTCGCGCGATCGGTCGGATTCACGACCGCGGCCGTCGGCACGCCGTCTGGATTGCTACCCCAGCGATCGACCATCACGCGTCGGTCGACGATCCGCTGGGCGATGGTCTCCTTTTCCGAGCGCGAGAGCGGACCGGACTTCCGCTGCTGCTCGAGGTCGATCGCCGTCATCACCGCGTTCTCGAGCTGCCCCAGCGTGCTCTTCTGCGCTTCGTTCAGATTCGGCTTGAACGGATGCAGCCCCGCGGATTCGGCGACGCCGTTGAAGAGGTCGCGATCCATCGTCGCCTCAAGCACCTTCGCGTCTGAAGCGACGTACTTGCGTTTCTGCTCCATCAGGCGATTGACATGATCGACGCCGAGGTCAGGCGTCAACGCCAGCACCTGGTTGTCGGTCATTTGCGAGAGCACGTCCGGACGGTCGTAATGCCACAGCATCGCCCAGCCTTCTCGTTCCTTCTCTTTCTCCGCACGCGCCGCCGCTGACGCGGCGTGCGTGGCCGAGGCCTCCTCACGCTGACCAAGGGTGTAAACCCGATTCGCGCGATCTTCGGCCTGGTCAACGACATACTTAGAGACTTGCAATTGCAGCGCGCCAGGCGCAGCGAGGTAGGCCGGCGTGCGATGGATCTGAGCCAGCGTCGCGCCCTGGTTGACCGCTTGCCAGAGCGTCCCCGCGATCGCCTCTTGCCGCTCCCGTCGAGCGGCTGTGATCCCGTCTTTTCGCTCACGGAGATAGTGAATGGTGGCGGTCAGTGCCTTGGGATCGTCGGCGAATTGTGTACGCGCGGCCGTCTCCATCTGATCGATCTGAATCGGATCACTCTCCCCGTGCGGGCCCTGTTGCTGCCAGATGAGCTCGGCCGCGCGCAGCCCTTTGCCGGCCGTACTCCCGCTCTCGAGCTTATTGAGAATCTGCGGCAGCACCTCCGGCGCGAGTTGATCCTTGAACTTCTCGAAATAGCGTTGTGCAGCCTGGTCCTCGCCGACGGCGAGTTGCTGCTCGATGACGCCCGCGTGGATTTTGGTCCGCGCGTCCGTCAACATGAACGCCCGAACGGCGGGCCCCACGCCATCGTGATCAGCAAACGTGTTGACGATCGTCTCCGTGGCGGCCAGCTCCTGGAGCACGCGCAGTGGATCCAACATGATGTTGGCAATGGCGGTCTGCTGCGACCCGACGAGCGCGGCGTGGGTTTCGGCGACTTCGTACGCGTTCGTCTGGACGGTTGCGTAGCTATCGAGCCCGCGGGCAAGCCCGTCACGCTCCTCAAAGAGCACCGGCTGAAACGCGTCGCGCTGCTCAGGATTGAGCCCGGCCTGGATACGGTTAGCCTCCTGGTCAAACCCGGCGAGCACGCTACTCGCCATGCCGACGGCATCCTTACCCTTGACGGTGTGAAACACGCCCTGCTCCGGATCGTGCACATGGAGGCGAACCCAGTCGCCGAGTTGCCGTCGGCTCGTGAGCACGGCGAGACTATTCGCGTGATCGCGCGCACGCGTTTCCTCGGCCACGAATCGCTCGGCGCCCAGGCGCGCGATCGCGCCGGCGACGCCACCGATGACCTGCTGCGTCTGTGCTCTCGCGGCCTCGAGGCCTACCCCGAGAGAGGTCGGCGTCTCGCCGGCGCTCTTGCGCGCACCGGGCAGCGCGCCGGATTCGACCTTCCGCGGGCCGTAGGTTTGGACCGTCGGCATCAGACTTCCTCCTTTTACGGGACCAACCGAGCTATCTTCGCGTTCTCCGCCTCGAGCCATTCGGCACCAATCGTACCGGGCCAGTTTGCTTGGTCAAGCACGCACTGGAGGCCCAGCGCGCGCATACGCAGCACAATGGCCCGGCACAGCTGGACGTCACCGAGCGCCCGATCGAGCTCGAACTGCTTGTTATTCCCCGTCGGGCCCGACACGTAGGCCGCGTGGCTCACGGCGGCCAACGGCTTGCCGCGCTCGGTAACGCCAGTTGCAAGCAAGACGACGGCGGCCTCAATGGTGTTGTTCGCGGCCTGGATAGTGGCTTGTTGTAAGGACCCCTCAGTCACTCCTTGCCTTTCGATGAACGCGAGCGCGGCGTCAATGGCGTTCTTCGCGGCCTGGATAGTCCTTTGTTGTATAGACATCTCAGTCACTCCTTCCGTTTCGATGAACGTGGGTTTACCCGCCCCAGACCGTTGCTGAACACGTACGACACGATGCCCTGCACGATCGCTGGATCACTCCCGACAAGGGGGTTTGCGAGGATCTGAGCCAGTGCCGGCGTCGCCGCCACAAAGCGCGACGCCCGCTCGAGCAGCTCCTCAGCCTCTTTCGCGCCGTATTGGTCACGTAAGGCGCGGCGCGTCTCGGTATTCGATTCCGCGATGCGCGTGGCGAGATCGTGCTTGGCCGCGTCGGGATCTCCCACTGGGCGGACGGCGGCGAGGCGTACGTTGATATCCTGGTCGATGATGCGGACTAGCACTGCGGACGGGAGTCGTGAGCTGGCCTCGATCGCACTGTAGGTGTTCCGAAGTTGCTCCCGCTGGGCCGTGTTCGCCCCGGTTTCACCCCAGAGCTCCGCGCTCCTGCTTTCAATCGCGGTGTCCACGATGCCCACTTGCTTCGCTGCGTTGCCATCGTAGAGCTTCGCGCCCGCGCGCTCCTCAGGCGTCAGCGTGACTGGGTTTGTCGGATCCATCAGACCCGTTCTCCTTTCCCTCTCTCGTTCCACGTGGAGTGCCACGTGAAACACGCGCCTGATCGCGCAAAAATTCCTTCGTGAGCTCGGTTCGCCGCCGGTCGGACGTAATCGCCCGGAGGCGATCGTCGCTGAGGGCCGGCATGCCGGCGGCCTTCACCAGGCGCCGAACCGCCGACGCTTGCTTCTCGATCTCCCGCTTCGTCAGCCCTTTTTCCATCAGGACGCCATATCCCCACACGTGTGGGAATTCGACGCGGCACCCGCGGCCGCGATCGCGTCTAGGCCATGCGGTAGGAACCGGTGCATCACTGGCATCGCCCGATGTTGGAACGCCCAGCCCACCATTACGCGATCGAGATGCCGACCAGCCACGGCGCGCCAATAATTCACGGGTTGCGCCCACCAGCTAACCCCGAGCGCGCGATTGCCGACCAAGGCGATGGCGCCGGCGCCCAGCTCGGCGGGCTCCTTACGCGCCTCGTGTTCGTGCTGGCTGAGGATCAACACCACGCCTGATTGCTGCCCAGCCAGCAACCGCTCGACGAACGCCGTCAGCGTCGCGCACACCGCCGGCGCGGCGATCGCGCGCTGCTCCCAGTGAAACCCGACCGCGCGCGTTTGCTCGAACAACCTCATCACCAGCGCCCCGTCGGCCGGCGTCGCCTCGCGCACCCGATAGCGCCGATTCGGCAACGGCGTGTAGACGAGCTTGTCGGCTGATGCTGGATTACACGTGACGGTTGTAGTCGGTTTAACAACCGTCGCAGTGCCCGGGACCGATAGGTGATCTTTTGTTAGCTTTTGAGATACGTTTTTCGCCCGCCTCACGCGGTCCGCGGTGCCCGGGACCGAAAGGTGATCTTTTGTTGTCATTTGTTCTCAGTTTTCGCCCGCCTCACGCTGTCCGCCGGTCCGCTCTCGCCACGCAGAACGTCACGCCCGCACCAGCTCGCACTTCCTCAACTGCTTCCTGCAGTACGTCGTGATAGTGCTGTTGAATCCATTGCACAACCTGCTCATTCGGCGCCTCGATTAGCAGGACGTCGCCACGATCTTCGACCAGGCGGAGCGGTCTGAACCACGTCTGGAAACCATCGCGATGAATCCGACCTTTCAACTGCCTCACGACGACGTCCCACACCGTCTCACCCGGCTGAGACACCACCGCCTCTCGCGCCCGCGCGCGTGCCACAACGATCCGATCGAGCCGATCCGCCGCGTGACGTAACGCAAAGAGGCTCCGGTCGGACTCAAAGCACCACACGTCTTCCTCGAGCGTGACCGTCCAGAGCGCTACGAGCATGGCTTGCAGTCGCTCCGCAGACCGATGGCTCAAGAGCTCAACGAGCACAGCAAGCGCCGCGGTCTTCTCGAGCGTAAAGTGGGCTCCGCCGTTGTGACTCGGATACTCGCATCGAATCCAGGCGAACAAGGCCTCGGTTGCTACTGCTTCTTCCCTAGAAGTAGTAGTAGTACGGAGATCTTGAGTACTAAGATCTGTACGATCGGAATCAGAAGCTTGTTGTACTGAAGCACCGGTCACTCTGACCGGTGACGCTAACCGCGCTGGTCGCTCTGACCGCTCCCGCTGGTCGCTCTGACCGCTGCGACCACCGGTCTCACTGACCGGTGGTAGTGGTCCGACAGACCAATCAGACGGACCCTCAGCATCAACCGGGAGTTTCAACTGGCGCCGGAGTCGGAAGCGGTGCGGCGACCCATGCTTGCCTTTCAGGATCTCAATCTCGTCGTACGTCTGATTGAGTTTCTGAAGAGAGCGCCGGACTGTCTTTTCGCCTAAGCCAGTCTTCTCCACAATTTGCTCGATCGACGTCGGCGGCGTTTCAATGCCATCCTTACGGCAGATCCGCCGGGCAATCGCGAGGAACACATATTTCACAATGCCCTGAGCCTTCGAGTAGCGCCACACCCATTCCTGCGCGTAGCTACTCACGCGTGCCGCCTCGTCGGCAGCATGATCGGCGTCGTATGCACTTCCACCCAGCTGTCGCACCACTCGGCGCGCGTGAGGATTTCCCCGCGCCCGCCGACTTGTGCGGCGCGCAGGCGGCCGGCGTGAATTTCGCGGAGCACAAATCGACGACCGCGCTTGAGGTACGCGGCCGCGTCCTTCGCCGTCATCCAGGGCGAGTCCGACGCCATCACGCCGCCTCCGGCGAGGGCATCTGGCGCCGCAGTTCATCGAGCGAGCGACGCAACTCCTCGACCGCCGCCCGCGAGAACAGCCGGACACCGCCGGCCGTCCTCATCGCAGGCAACCGTCCAGTCCGCTCCCATTGACGCACTGATTGCGCCGACACGCCCAGCAGGCGGGCAGCTTCCGATGTCAGGATGAGATCCGAAGCATGATGTTCCATACACCATGCATCATCGCCCCTCTATCCGCGAGGTTGAAGGGCGTTTTAGGCGGTTTTCAGACCGGAGTTAGTGGGTTATTGGTAGGGTTTTCTTGCGCCGCGACGGGCGCCGCGCCGGGCGGTGCGCGTCTGCCCCGAGCAGATCGCTCGCCGTGAGCTGCAGCTTCAGCTCTTTATTGATCGCATCTGCTATTTTTCGTAACGTGCCAGGGTGAGGCCGCGACCTACCTTGACACGCGAGTTTTATCGTCTCTACTCCCTTGCCGGCCCTCTCCGCCAATTCTTCCTGAGACCATCCACAGTCAAGGCGTAGCCGTTCCAACGTCGCGCCGAGAACTGGGTACTTCGCGGGCTTCCCAGGCGCGAGCTCCGGTTCAGCCACTGTCGTAACGGCATCAGCACCCACGCGGCCGCCGTCGATTCCAAAAAGAGCTGAGCGCCTTGTGCCGTCCGGCTCCGCCGGCGGCGCTATGCCATCCTGTCCCGCTCGTTCGAAGCCGGCAAGGTAAGCCCTCAGTAAGTCCGCTTCAGCCTGCTGTTGAGCTCGAAGCGTATCGAGTTCGGCCTGCTGCGACACATCTAGACCACCAGGCTCACGGCTTAGGGCTTCGAGTACCTGCACGCGAAGAGCCTGCCGGAACCGTTTGCTATCCCGTTCCTCGCGTCGCTGATTAAGGAGCGTTTCCATAAGGTCGTTCAGTTCAGGCATCGCCGCTTCCTCGCCCGTTCCGGAAAACGCGTCACTGACGCGTCACAAGATTTACTAAAACTGGTCGGGATGACAGGATTCGAACCTGCGACCCCCTGACCCCCAGTCAGTGTACAACCTCTGTCGGATTGCATTCGACCGCATTTGATTGAGTCTTTTTGGTCGACTCGCTGCCAGACCTGGTAATAGATCGACCGTCCGATCCGACAGACGCGTCACTACGCGTCACACGACCCACCGCTTGTTCAAACGCGCGCATCGCGTCCGAATCGCCGCCGCCGCTCGCCGCGAGGTACGTCGACGTCTGACTGATATTGTGATGCCCGAGCCACCGTTGAATCGTTGCGAGCGGCACGCCGGCATCCATCCACCGCGAGCCCGCCTCCCGCCGGAGATCGTGAAAGTGTAGATTGATGCCGCGCAAGTGGGCGCGACTCTCTGGCGCCAGCGTTCTGACGCGCTTACCCTTCTTTACGCTCTTGACGTACTTCGGCGTGTGACCGTTCGCTCGCAGGACGGTCGACACCCACGCGGTTTTAATGGACCCGCGGCGCCGGCCCACTTCGTCGCCAAAGACAAACGCCGACGATGGTAAGACGTCGCCCGCCGCATCGTGCCTGCGTCCGTCCAGGACGGCTCGAAGCACGGTCGAAATCGGCACCCGCCGTGGTTTCTTCGCTTTGGTTTTTCCTGCCGGCAGAAACAAGTCCCCGCGGACCTGTTCCCACTGCAGCGAGAGCAACTCGCCAAGTCGACAGCCCGTCTCGAGCGCCGCGATCAGGAGATCGCGTAGGCTATTCGCCGCAAGCAACAGGCGTTCGTCTTCACCAGGCTGGAGACGCCGTGTGCGTCCCTCTTCGCGCGCCAACTTGACCGCGGCGACTGTGCCGACCTTAAACGGCGTCGCCGGCACAAGGCCAGTGAGCACCGCCCAGTTAAACGCCGCCCGTAGGGTTGACAGGTCGCGATTTCCCGCGACGCACGGTCGCTGTTGGCGAAACGATTCGACCATCTCACGCGTGATGTCGGCGACTCGCCACTCGCCAAAGGCCCGCCCATTAACTATCGTTTTCACGATTCGCCCGCGCTGATACGGGTTGATCGGTGCCCCGTTAGGTCGGTCGCCGTATGCCTTCAGAACCGTGGTAAGTGTGGGGTAGTCGCCCGGCAGGAGATCCGCCGCACTGCGGCCGTTCAGCCAGGCGTCGACCGCCCGCCGAGCCTGTTTTTTCGCCTCCGTAAAGTCCGCGGCGTGCTGACCGATGAGGATGTCGAGATTCGGTCGATAGCGCCGTCGGCCTTCCTGGTAATCGACGTACCACGGGTGCGTGCATTCTTTCCACTTGGAACAGTCGCACCGTTTACGCACGTGGTCCGTCTTGCTCTGGCTCGGCATCACACGCCGCCTTTCGTCACCAGTCGAAAGTGTCGGCCGAGCTCCGACGCCCACTCGCACGCGCAGGCCTGAAGCCGTGCAGGATCGGATGGTTGCAGCCACGCCCTGAAACCGTGAGAGCCGAGGCGCCGCGTCGGCCGGACGTGGTTGTGGACCAGCACCCTATCGGCGGGAACGACAGCGGGGAGCTTGCGTAGATACTCTTGTTCCGGCATCACACGCCGCCTTTCTGTATATCGCCCGGCCAGCGAGGGAGATGGAGCACGAAGAACACAAGAGACCACAGCACCAAGGCGGCGAACGCCCATCCGCGCGGAACACTTGTATACGTGGGCAGCGCGAGCACGACGACCAGCACGACGAACAGGACGAACTGCAGCCACGGTGACCGCGTCATCGGCCACCGCCGGCGGCTGACGCGACGCGCGAGTCCGCGTCGACCTCCAGGCCACCATGAGGCCCACCGCCGCCGATTAAATCGTCGATGACCTGCGCGACCGTGCGCGCAGCGCTCGGATTGCACCGCTGCAGCTGCGATAGGCGGGCTAGGGCGCGCTGGTCATAGAAGGGCACATTCGACAATGCTGGTCGGCGCGAACCAGCATTGACAATGCCGGGCGCGCGGGTTCTCCGACGACGACGTTGGCCAGTAGAAGGGAAGGCGACGATCCGACGCATCACGCACCGCCTTTCGCGGCCCACGGCGCGCCTATCGGCGGTTTCCCATCGACAATCTCGGAGATATCGCGCGCGGCCTGGTGAATCTCGGCGACGAGCTCCGTGAGGGCTTCGCGCAGGACCGTCGGCATTGGGTGATCGTCTGAGTCGTCCGGCGCACGGCGCTCCTGGGTATCCAGCACCCAATGCACGATCGCGCTCTTGTGGAGAATTTTATTCTGCTGCTCAGTCAAGAAGTCGCGTCTGGCGAGCGACAGCGCCGGGTGTTGCGGCTTGGCGAATCTCTTCATGGGAACCTCCAGGCGACGGCTCCCGTTTACAATGAGGGCAGCTCGACGCTCGGCTATGACGAGTGAACGAGTTAGGCGCGCCGGCGGGTGCTTGCCCGTGGGCGCGCCGTTTTCTTCTCTGCCGCCTCCAAGTAGCGATCGACCGCCATGCGAATCTGTCGGCCCACCGGCACGCCAGTTTCGGCTTCGATGCGTCGGAGCGCCTCGAGTTGTGCCGGCTCGAGGAACATTTGAAATCGCTGCTTAACTGCCACGGTGTTCCCGTTAACTATACACACATGTGTGTCTATCGTCAACGATGCGTGGAAGGCTATCCGCCCCGGGAGGGTCCGGACCGGATAGCAGGGTTGCTTGGGCTTTTGTCGACGGTCCCTCCTCCCAAGATCAAAAAGCGGGGAACCAGAGCGATCAACAGGGGATTCGCGGTGGACATATTTTAATCCGGCCGGCCGGGATCCGGCTCGACGTAGTCAAGCAGCAGGACCGTCTGACGCGATTTAAACGCGAGCATCCGGCAGCTCGGCCGACAATGCTTCTGATGCGGCCGCACCGGCTCAAACGGCTGCCCGCACCCGGCACAGGGAATAGTCCGCGAACGCGTTTGAACGCGTTCTCCGACGGGATCCAACACCAGACGGAGCGCCGCGCTCATCGCCCGACCACCAGCCCACGCGCGACGTCAGCCGGCCCGCTCGGTTCGACGGTGCCCTGCTCGACATCGGCGAGGTACCCGAGCGGCCGACCGAGCGGCGCCGCCGGCAACCCGGTCAACAATCCGATCGCCGTGAGCGTGTCCCGGACGGCCCTTTTCCTCGAGCCATCATGCAACACCGCCTGATACACCGAATGCGGCGCGCGCACCGCGCTCTCGAGCGCACTCACCGCCGGCGAGACCGAGATCCGATCGTCGTACCACTTCGTATTCCAGGCGTTGATGCCGGAGTTGATGGCCGTGCCGACGCCCGGCAGCATCGCCGTCGCCGTGCGCTGTTGCGCGCCGAAAAAGAGCACCAGGAGATCATCGAGGAACGCCCCGTCGTCGTCGTCGTCCCACGGTTGCCCGCTTGCGGCCTTAATCAGCGCCTCACTGAGCACCGCCGGCAGCATGAAGCCGAAGGCGTAGACGTAGAGCAAGCGGCCGGCGCCGGCGCGCAGACCGAGATCGCGAATCGCGATCGCAAACTCCGTCCCATTCGTGTTCGCCAGCATATTGAAATAGCTGTAGAACATCGTGAACGCGCGCTGCAGCGGCGTGCCGGTCTCGAACGCCGAGAGATCTTCTGGATTGAACGACCCCTGCGTCAGGCGCACGGCCGCGTCCGCCTGGGCGACCGCCTCTGGTTCCGTCGCGCCCGTCGCGATCGCGTGATCGTAGCCGCCGCTCCAGGTAATCAGATCGACGATGTTCTGTGTCCCGGCTTGCAGGAAATACCCGTGCTTCGTCGCAAAGGCACGCGCCTGCTCGTAGGTGGAGGGATGCAAGAGGAGATCGTCAATGTGCTGCTGCACTTCGATCGTCTGCGTCCCCGTCCGCGTCCGCATGAAGATCGATTTCTCGGTCACGGCCGCGGTGAGAACCGCCGGCTGTCGCACGTACCGCCACACCGCCCGCTTCAGCGCCGGAATCGGCACTTTCAAGGCCGCCGGCAGGAGGCCGGTGACCTGCTGCAGCGCGTTGACGACGTTGCCGACCATGATCTGCATCCCGGTCCGGCGCCGGAGCACGCGGAAGAACCGATCCATGCCACGTCCGCCCCAGCCTTGCGCCGGCGTATCGACCGTTTGCCGCGCGGCGCGCTGCAGCCAGGGGACGAGCAACTCGCCGGCGACCGTCGGATCGAACGTGTCGAGCGCGCGCTTAAACCCTTTATTCGTGACCAGACGCGCCGCGTCTTTGACGCGCGGCTCGAGATGAATGAAGCGCATGACCTTATCGAGGTGCGCCGGCACGATCCGCAAATCGAGCGCGAGCGGCCGGGCGTACGGTTCGATCCGGCCTTTCGTGAACCCGCGCCCCGTGGTCGGAAACATGAACGACGTCGGCGTCTGCTCGAGCGCCTCCTTATCGGCGCGCATCGAGGCATCGGTCGCAATGAACGTATCGACGATGGCCGGCATGTACCCGCCCCGGTACGTGCCGAACGGCGTGTCAATCGGTTGCGCCGTGATTTCGGCAAAAAAGAATCCGAGGAGATCGTGATGCACCCGCTGGGCCTCAGGTTTCAGTTCCTCGAGCAGATCCCACACCGCCTGGACGTAGTCGTAATCAGCCTTCGTGAGCACGCCCTCCCGCCAGGCGCGGCGCGTGAAGGCCTCCCAGCGCGTCGCGTCGAGATTGCCGACGGCGTCGTCCGTGCCCCAATTACGGCCCCGCAGGAGCTTCGACAGGTTGCTCGGATTGCCCGTGTGGAGGAGCGCGTGCAGCAGCTCCATCTTGCCGCCGAAGGTATAGCCGAGCTCAGGCGCCGCGATGTCGCGCGGCGTCAGCGAGGGTTCGACGGCCTTCACGATCGCCAGATACCGATCGATCGTTGTTTTCGTCGCCGCTCGATATTGCGACGCCGCCTCACTGATAGGCCGGAAGACCAGGCGCTTGAATGCGCCGTGCGCGTCGCCGCCATCGATCGCGTCAGACCACGACTCGACCCGTCGGAGCGAGGCACGCGCACCCATCAGGAAGAGCTTCGACTTTTCCCACCGTGTGACCGCGCGGTCATAGCCGAGACGCGCCGTCGGCGTGCTCACCACCTGGAGGCGCGCCTCGAGCTCGGCACGCACCGCGGCGACGTCGCGCGCGCGTCCGTCGATGACCATTTGCCGCGAGCGCCGCGCGAGATGCCACAGATTGCTCACGGCATCCCGGAGCGCGACGAACTCATCGAGCGTGAGCTCCTTATACGGCCGGCCCGGTTGCGACGCGGCCTCAATTGCCGCCTCAAGATCGGCGTACATCTCCGGATCGTACCGGCGCACCTGCTCGAGGTAGACGTGCGCCGCCGCCGTTTGCGCCGGCGGTGCCAGTTTGAACTGGGCGAGCAACGCGCGCGCCGCATTCACGAGGTTCAGGTCGAACCGCTGCCCGAGGCGCGCATCCGGCCCGAACACGATCGGATGGAACCCGTCGATCGCCGCGTCGACGAGCGCGCGCGCGGCCGTGGCCGCGCGGAAGAGCTCCGCGTTGAGGACCTGCTGTTGTTTCGCGGCGAGCGCCGCCGCCAAGTCGCCGCGGCCGGCCGCCGCGAGCGCCTGGTCTCCGGCGCGCCGGGCTGCCGCCTGAAACGCCGCCGGCCGTATGTCCTGCAGCGCCGTGCCGGCGATCCGCCGGGTCGCGATCGCGCGGAGCGTCGAGACATCCGGGACTGTAACGCGCCGCCCGCCCGGCTGCCGCGTCACCGCGGCCGTCAACGCCTTCAGCTCAGCCGCGAACACGTCCGCGCCAGCGTCAATCACCGCCTGCCGCGCGTGGGCCGTCAGCGTGTCCGCCTCAAGCAGGAGATCGCCGTGTCGGCGGCGCATCTCGGCATCGGC
>Ga0134123_10001416_pt1 | contig 15631 bp, 10 predicted proteins | sample KB303_FD_96460 | JGI IMG/M metagenome (GOLD analysis project Ga0134123, IMG submission 96460) | Terrestrial soil microbial communities without Nitrogen fertilizer from Kellogg Biological Station, Michigan, USA - KB3-0-3 | ecosystem: Environmental > Terrestrial > Soil > Unclassified ...
CCGTTCGATCGCGGACGCCGTGGGTCCTGTTCGCGGTCCTGATGACGATCCTGGCCGGAACGGTCGGCCTGTCGATCGCCACCGGCGGCGTGGGCGAGGATGCGTGGTTCGTCCCGCTCGCCGTCATGATGATCCTGGGGTACTCGACGGTCGGCGCCATCGTGGCGTCCCGCAATCCGCGGAACCCGATCGGCTGGCTGATGATCGGGATCGGCGGCGCCTTCGTGATCGGCGGTTTCGTCGACGAGTACGCAACGTTCGCCTACCTCACGCATCCAGGGGAGCTCCCGGGCGGACTCCTCGCTGTGTGGATCGTCAATTGGATCTATGCCGGGATGATGACCTTCCTGCCGCTGCTCGGTCTGTTGTTCCCGACGGGACAGGTCCCGGGGCCGAGATGGCGCTTCCTGGTTCCCGTGACGATCGCGTTCGGCGTCCTGGCGGCCGTGTCCTCGATCCTTTCACCATCGCTCATCGCCGACGCGCCCGTCCCGGTCCGCAACCCCACCGGTATCGAGGGCTTCCCGGCCGATGCCCTCGGCGGGTTCGCCTGGATCGGCCTGCTCCTCGCGCTCGCGACGGCGATCGCCGCGGTGATCGTCCGCTTCCGACGATCCGCCGGCGAGGAGCGCCAGCAGATCCGCTGGCTCGCGTACGTCGTCATCACCACGGTGGTCGTCCTCCTCGCCTCGTTGGTGATGGCGATCGTGGTGGGCGAGTCGTTCGGGAGCATGTTCGCCGGCCAGGCGCTCGCGTTCGCGGGGCTCGCACTCGTCGGGATCGGCGTGCCGGCGGCGATGGGCGTGGCGATCCTCAAGTACCGGCTGTACGACCTCGACGTCGTGATCAAGAAGACGGTCGTGTTCGCGATCCTCGTGGTGTTGTCGATGGCCGCGGGAGGTGTCGTGCTGGTGTTCCTCGGGGGCACCCTGGTCGGGGGCCTGCCCTCCGGTAGGCAAGCGCTGATCCTGCTCGCCGGCGTGGTCCTCGGGCTCGTCGCCATCCCGCTCTATCGACTGTCGACCCGGATCGCCGACCGCGTCGTGTACGGAGGGCGGGCAAGGCCCTACGAGGTCTTGACGGAATTCTCCGACCGCGTCGCCGGGTCGTTCTCGACCGACGACGTCCTACCCCGGATGGCGCAGATCCTGGGCCAGGGGACCGGCGCCGACTCTGCACGCGTGTGGCTACGGGTGGGCGGGAGCCTACGGCCAGCAGCCAGCTGGCCGAAGGCCAACGAGGACATCCCGATTCCGATCACCGATGACGGGGTGCCGGCGATGCCCGACCGGGAAACCGCGTTCGAGGTCCGTCACCAGGGTGAGCTCCTCGGCGCCCTCTCGATCAAGACACACGCGAGCGACCCGATGAACCCGTCGAAGGAGCGGCTCCTCCGCGACCTGGCTTCACAGGCTGGGCTTGTCCTGCGCAACGTCCGACTGATCGAGGAGCTCCGAGCCTCGCGCCAGCGGCTCGTTGCCGCGCAAGACCAAGAACGGCGAAAGCTCGAACGGAACATCCACGACGGAGCCCAGCAACAGCTCGTCGCGCTCCAGGTCAAGCAGCGGCTCGTGGAAGGCATGATCGAACGCGATCCCTCCAAGGCACTCGAACTGATGTCGCAGCTCCAGGTCGACACCGCAGCAGCGCTCGAGACCCTCCGCGATCTCGCACGCGGCATCTATCCCCCGTTGCTCGCTGACCAGGGGCTCGGGGCCGCCCTCGAGTCGCAGGCGCGCAAGTCGCCGGTCCCGATCTCGGTCGAGACCGACGGCGTGGAGCGGTACCCGCAGGACGTCGAGGCCGCCGTCTACTTCTGTGCGCTCGAGGCGCTGAACAACCTCGCGAAGTACGCGGGTGCGACCCAGGCGACGGTCTCGCTGTCACAGACGGACGGGACGCTCACGTTCGCCGTGTCCGACGACGGGGTGGGGTTCTCCGTGGGCGAGCGCGGGTCGAACGGCACGGGGCTGCAGGGGATGGCGGACCGTCTCGATGCGATCGGCGGCGCGCTGGAGATCCGGTCGGCGCCGGGAGAGGGGACGACGGTCTTGGGCAGAGTCCCGGTCGGTTAGGCGGCCGGCTCGTTGGCCGCCGCCCACGCGGACTCGAGCTTGTCGGGCCCGAACACGGCCTTGGGGATGTACGCGGCCGCGCCGCACTCCGCGGCCCGCGGCGCGTACTCCTCCTCCTCGTAGGTCGAGAGCAACAGGACGATCACGGGGTCCGAACGCTCGACCAGGATCTGCCGCGTGGCATCCAGCCCGTTGATCCCCGGCAGGTTCACGTCCATCAGAACCAGGTCCGGGGAAAGCTCCCGGGCCATCTCGACCGAGGCCTCGCCGGTCTCGGCCTCCCCCACCACCTCGAAGCCGTCGGTGGCGTCCACCACCATGCGCGCCGCCAGCCGGAACGGCTCCTGGTCGTCCACGATGAGCACTCGAACCGTCATCGCCTTGTCCTCCGACATGAGCGTCCCACCGAGGCCACGCTCCGACAGTGATGCCAACACCACTGTTCGCATGCCCGAACTGGCGTACTGGCAGGCGCTACTCGGCGCGGCCGACCCGCAGGAACGCCTGCTCGAGCACGAGCCGCGGGTTGAGGTTTAGGTCCTCGGCGAGCGCGGCGCGGGCCTCCTCGACCGCGGCCATCGCGCTCGTGGCCGAGGTCACGTCGCCCGGGACGGGCGCGAGATCCGGGTTCATCAAGACGTCGGCGCCGCCCCCGACCGCGACGGCCACGCGATCGCGCAACAACGCCGAGACCCCGAGCAGCACGCGGTCCACATAGTCCCGTTCGGCCCGGCGGACCTGTCGCTTGTGCCGCTCCTCGAGCCGGCGGATCGCGCCCCGGTAGGCCTCCTCCGGGCGACCGCGCTCGTCCAGGAACGGCGCGAGCTCCTCCTCCAGCTGCGCGCCGAGGTCCTTGCGGTAGCGCTCCGCCGCAACAAGCACGAGGTCGGCGGCGTCGAGGGCACCGGCGGGTCCGCTCGAAGCGTGCTCGAGCGCATCGCGAGCCGCCTCGCGGAACGACATCCCGTCCGCGCCGGTCGCGAGCCGGCGGGCTCGTCCGAGGTTGCCCCCGGCCAGCCGGGCGGCGAGCGCGGCCCGACCCGCGTCGATCCCCTCGGCGGCGAGGGTCTGCGCGACGAACGCCTCCGAGAGCGGGCGGAACGAGACGACGTGGCAGCGCGACAGGACGGTCTCGGGCAGCTCGTCGGGCCGGGCCGACAGGAGCATCAGGACCGCGTCGGCGGGCGGCTCCTCGAGCACCTTCAACAGGACGTCGGCCGCGGCCGGGTTCAGCCGATCGGCCTCCCGGATCACGAAGACCTTCCGACCCGGCTCCGGGGCGGTGCGGTACGCAGGGTGCCAGATCTCGGCGCGGACGGTCTCCACGTGGATGTCGCGACCCTCGGGTTCGACGACGACCTCGTTCGGATGACGGTCCTCGAGCGCGAGCCGGCAGTCCCTGCAGATGCCGCACCCACCCTCCTTGCACAGGAGCGCCGCCGCGAACGCCCGCGCGGCGAGCTGCTTGCCTCCGCCCTCGGGGCCGGCCAGCACGTACGCGTGGTGCGGCCGCGCTGCTGCCTGGCGCAGGAACGCGATCGCGTGCTCCTGACCGGGGACGCGGTCGAGCACCGGGAACCCCGCGCCGCGCGCCTCAGTCACGCCGGTCCTCCTCTCGCTCCTTCAGGATCCTGCCGAGCGCCTCGACCACCTGCTCGTGCACCTGCTCCGGCGTCTGGTCCGCGTCCACGACGACGAACCGCTCCGGGTGCTCCTCGGCGATCCGAAGGTACGCGTCGGAGACCTTCGCGTGGAAGTCCTGACCCTCGAGCTCGATGCGATCGGGTTCCTCGAGCGAACGCAGGAGGCCGGCCTCCGGCTCGAGGTGGAGCAGGAGCACGAGATCGGGGAACAGCCCCTGGGTCGCCCACACGTTCAGCGTCAGCACGTCCTGCTCGCCGAGTCCGCGCGCAGTGCCCTGATAGGCGAGGGACGAATCGATGTACCGGTCCGTCAGCACGACCTGGCCCGCGGCCAGGGCAGGCCGGATCACCGAGGCCACGTGCTGCGCCCGGCTCGCCGCGAAGAGCAGGGCCTCGGTCTTCGGCTCGATGTGACCCGTGTCGTGCGAGAGCAGCAGCGTCCGCAGCTCCTCGCCGACGGGCGTCCCTCCCGGTTCCCGCGTCACCATGACCTCGATGTCCTGGGACTCCAACCACTCCTTCGCCAGGCGGATCTGCGTCCCCTTGCCCGAACCCTCCACACCCTCGAAGGCGACGAACAGGCCGTTCGTCGGCGGCCGCTTCAGCTTGGGGACCAACGCGAGCGGTTCCTGCTTGCCCACCCGGAACCGCCGGAGCCTGCTCCGGGTCAGCAATCCGGCGAGGAGTGCCCCCACCCCCGCGATCATCAACGAGATGCGCGTACCCGACAGGTCGAACGTCCTCTCACCCACCGTCAGGGTGTGCGCACCGATGGCGCCGGCGATCACCGGGAAGATCGTGAGCGAGAGGAACAGACCCAGCCGCGACAGCACGGTGAGCGCGCCGAACGTCCGCCCCCGGAACTCGTCGGTGACGTTCTCCTGGAGCAGCACGTAGCCGCTCACCCACGCGGAGCCGCAGAAGCCCCCGAGCACCACCGCGACCACCGCCGCCTGCCCGATCGCGGGCATCGCCGCGAGCACGAGCAGGGTCCCGGCGGCCGCGATGATCGACCACACGAACACGTATTCGCGCAGGACGAACTCCACGATCTTGTTCGAGGACGCCAACCCGATCCCCATGCCGATACCGAACGAGGTCACGAGGATCCCCCACCCCGGATCGCCCGCACCGATCGTCGTCCTGGCGAAGATCGGTCCGAGCGCGAGGACGGCCCCCACCGCGCTGAAGGCCGCGACGATACCGAGCGTCATCGACGATGCGAGCGAGTTCTCGCGCAGGAACCGGACCCCGTCGGCGATGTCCCTGCCGACGCGCGAGACGTCGAGCCTCGCGAACGACGTGGGGGCCGGCCGCGGGATGACGATCCTGCTGACGAGCAGCGCCGAGAGCCCGAACGTGAACGCGTCGAGCCACAAGGCAAGGAAGGCCGAGTTGTCCTTGAAGTACGGCAACAGACCGGACCCACCGGACAGGAACGTGAAGACGAGGGCGCCGAGTGGCAGCGTCGCGTACGTGGTGATCAGGCCGAGCGAGTTGGCGTTCGCGAGCTGCCGACGAGGGACCAGGTTCGGCAGCGACGCATCGCGGGCCGGCGTCCACAACAGGGAGAAGCATTCGATCACGAAGGAGACGCCAAAGATCGCCCAGAGCGGGCCGAGGAACGGCATGAGGCCGTACAGCGCTCCTCGCGAGATGTCCGCCGTGATCATCAGGGTCTTTCGGTTGACCCGGTCCACGATCGCGCCGGCGATCGGCCCGAACAGGATGGCGGGGAGCGTCCGGGCGAGCATGACTCCGGCGATCGCGTACTCGGCCGCGTCGCCACCCTTGGTCGCCACCAGGGCTGTCACCGCCACGAACCCGACCCAGTCCCCGAACGAGCTCACGGTCTGCGCAGCGAGGAGCTTGGAGAACGCCGGATGGGTGATGAGGTCCTTGAAGGTCGCCGGCCGGGTCCCGCGAAGCGCGGCGACCTCGTCGGCGAAGGTCGACACCTACTCCTCCGCGGCCGCCAGGCGAGGCCCGTCCGCCGCGATGTCGGCCTCCTCCGCGGTGGTCGCGCCTACGACCTTGGCCGGCCCGGCCGTCTTCCGCTTCGTCGTCGTGCGCTTGGCGGCGGTGCGTTTCGCGGTCGTTCGCTTGGCCGAGCTCCGCTTCGCGGCCGTCCGCTTGGCCGTGGTCTTCTTCTTGGCGCCGGCCTTGGCCGCTGCGCGCGCGGCCCGAGCCGCCGACTTCGCGGCCCTGGCCTCGGCCTCCGCCTCCGGGTCACCCTGCTTCGTGACGTTGTATTCGTCGTCGAGCTCGGCGCCGCACCCCCAGCAGCGCAGGCTCTTCGGCCGGCGGATCAGGAGCGAGCCGCACTCGGGGCACGGGTGGTCGGGCACCGGAGGATGGTTGACGGCGAAATCGCAGTCCGGGTACCGCTCGCACCCATACATCAGCCCGAACCTCGTCCGTCTCTCGACGATCTCACCCTGCTTGCACTGAGGACAGGTGACGCCGGTCGACTTCGGCGGGTCCTTCTTGATGTACGTGCAGTCCGGGTACCCGGAGCAGCCCACGAACGGTCCGAAGCGACCGAACTTGCGCTGAAGCGGGCGGCCGCAGTCGGGGCAGTTCTCGTCGAGCATCTCCGGCTCGGGGCGTTCCTGGCCGTCGAGGTTGCGGATGTACTTGCAGCCGCCGTCATCCTCGGCGAACCGGGTGCACCCGATGAAGAAGCCGTACCGCCCGAGGCGCTTCTGCAGGCGACCGGGAGGCGTCCGCCCCTCCTCGATGCAGCGTGGGCAGTCCTCGTCGAGCTCCTCCACGTACCGCTCGAACTTCTCCTCCGCCCGCTCGAGCGCGTCGGCGAACGGGGTGTAGAACTGCCGGAGCACCTGCACGCGCTGCAGGTCGCCCTCGGCGATCTCGTCGAGGTCCTCCTCCATCTCGGCCGTGAAGTTCACGTTGACGATGTCGGGGAAGTGCTCGACGAGCTTGTCGGTCACGACCTCACCGACGTCGTTGGGGAAGAACCGGCGGTCCTCGAGCCGGACGTAGCCGCGGTCCTGGATGGTCGAGATGATCGACGCATAGGTCGACGGCCTGCCTATGCCGAGCTCCTCGAGCGCCTTGACGAGGGACGCCTCGGAGAAGCGCGGGGGCGGCTGCGTGAAGTGCTGCTCCGGCAGGAGCTCGAGCAGCGAGAGAGCCTGCTCGGCCGAGAGCTCCGGCAGCCGACGCTCGCCGTCCTCGTCGGTCCCGTCGTCCCGACCCTCGGCGTACACGCGGAGATGTCCGTCGAAGATCATCGTGCGGCCGGTCGCACGCAACCGGTAGCGCGCGGGGCCCGCCGTCGCATCGATGTCCACGCCCACCTGGTTGAAGCGGGCCTGCGCCATCTGCGTGGCGACGGTCCGCTGCCAGATCAGCGTGTACAGGCGCAACTGATCCCGATCCAGGGCGGCGGCCACCCGGTCGGGCGTCCGCAGCGCCGAGGTCGGCCTGATCGCCTCGTGCGCCTCCTGCGCGTTCCGCGACCGGGTCTTGAACCGGCGCGGCTCGGCCAGCGCGTACTCGGCCCCGAACTCGGTCCGGACGAGCTCACCGATCTCGCGCAGGGCCGCCTCGGCCAGGCTGAGCGAGTCGGTCCGCATGTACGTGATCAGTCCGACCGTGCCCTCGCCGGGCAGGTCCACTCCTTCATAGAGGCGCTGCGCGAGCGTCATCGTCTTGCGGGCGCCGAACCCGAGCTTGCGGGCCGCCTCCTGCTGCAGCGTGGAGGTCTTGAACGGGGGGCGCGGGCCCTCCTTGCGTTCCTTGCTCTCCACCTTGGCCACCCGGTAGTCGGCCTCGCGGAGCCGCTCGACGTGAGCCGCTGCCTGGGCCTCGGCGGTCAGCAGCACGCCCTTCTTGTCGGGAGCGCTCGCGATCCGTCCCTCGGGCACGCTCACGAGCCGGGCGAGGAACGGTCGATCCTCGCCCGACGGGGTGAGGCGGGCATCGACGCTCCAGTACTCGACCGGGGTGAAGTCGCGGATCTCGCGCTCGCGCTCGACGATCATCCGCAGCGCGACCGACTGCACGCGCCCGGCCGAGAGCCCGGGCTGAACCCGCCGCCATAGCAGCGGCGAGATCTTGTAGCCGACCAGCCGGTCGAGCACGCGCCGCGCCTCCTGCGCGTCGAAGAGCTTCAGGTCGATCTCGCGCGGGCTACGGAAGGCCTCCAGGATCGCGTCGCGCGTGATCTCGGTGAAGGTGACGCGCTTGGCCTGCGCCGGATCGACCCCGAGCAGGGATGCCACGTGGAACGCGATCGCCTCGCCCTCCCGGTCGTAGTCCGTCGCGAGGATCAGGTCCTCGTTGGCCTTCAGGGCCTTCTTCAGGGCGGCGACGTGCTTCTTCGAATCCTCGGGGACCTCGTAGGAGACCTCGAACCCGTTGTCGACGTCGACGCCCAGGTCGCTCTTGGGGAGGTCTCGGATGTGCCCGTACGAAGCCCGGACGGCGTAGTCGCCGCCCAGGTACTTCTCGATCGTCTTGGCCTTGGCCGGTGACTCGACCACGACCAGTGTCTTGCTCATGACCTGCTACTTTCCGTCGTCGTTGGGGATGGCGGCCCGGGGGACCGTGGCTGGGGCCTCCGCGCGGCAGGGTACCAGCCCTTTCCTCGCGGACCGGGACATCCGAGCCCGAGATGCCCGACTCGCTCACCGAGCCCGGGCGCTCCCGGTTCAGGCCCCGGCGGGTTCGGCCCGAGCCCGCACAACACTCCCCGAGTTGCCCGTCCCGGATACCTCGTAACGCGGTGTTAGGCTCGGTTCATTCCCGACGGGGCCGACCGCTCGGCCCGCCCGACCCTGGAGACCGGCCCTGCTCGCCCTGTTCACCGACTTCGTGACCGGAGAGATCGCCCGGTACGGCTACCTGGCGATCTTCGTCCTGATGCTGCTCGAATCCGCCTGCATCCCGATCCCCTCGGAGGTCACGATGCTGTTCGGCGGCGCGCTGGTCACCGCCCCCTTCCTCGCGCCCGAGCAGCAGCTCGAGTTCTGGTTGGTCGTGCTCGCGGGCACGCTCGGCAACCTCGTGGGGTCGTGGCTCGCCTACTGGGCCGGCTACTCGGGCGGCCGTCCGCTGATCGACCGGTGGGGTCGATACCTGTTGATACGGCCCCACGAGGTGGACCGGGCTCACGCGTGGTTCGAGCAACACGGGCAGTCGGCCGTCTTCTTCGGGCGCCTCCTCCCGGTGATCCGCACCTTCATCAGCCTGCCGGCCGGAGTTGTCCGGATGCGGTTCTGGCGCTTCACCGTCTACACGGTGCTGGGCTGCCTCCCCTGGGTGATCGCACTGGCCTGGATCGGCGCCCTGCTCGGCGAGCGGTGGGACCGGGCGGAGGCGATCATCCGGCCGTTTGCCTGGGTGATCGCCGGGGCCCTCCTGGTCGGGCTCGCGTGGTTCGTGTGGAACCGGATCCGCCAGATCCGCCGCGAGGAGGCGGCGAGGGCCTCCCGCACCGCCATCGCGGAGCGCGTCGACGAGACCTGAGCCCTCGACCTCGCGGCCCGGTCAGCCGAGCTCGGCGCGCATCACCCAGGACTCGCCCTCGGCCTCCTCCCGGACGGGTTCGAACCCCGCGCGCTCGTACATCATCCGCGACCGGTTGTGCACGGCGACCGAGAGCGACAGCGCCTGGTACCCGTCCTCGCGCGCCTGAACCATCAGCGCTCGCAGGAGGGTCTCGCCGATCCCCTTGCGACGGTGGAGGGGGACGACGGCGATGCCGAGCTCGGGCGTCTTCTCGTCGACGAACCCGTACCCCGGCTGCTCGGCGGTGAACAGCCGGTACCAGGCCGCGCCCACCGGTTGCCGATCGAGGTCGGCGATGACCCCGGCGTCACCCTCGCGGCCCCAGTCGCGGTGATACCGCTCGAGCATCGGGTCGGCGAGCGCCGCGATCATCCGCTCGCGCGGCCAGTCGGGGTTCCACGCCGCGGCCTCGTACAGCATCTCCCGAAGGAAGCCGTCGTCCTCGTGCGTCGCGGGCCGGATGTTCACGATGCCCCCCGTGCCATGCTTCCGAGGATGGCCACCCTAACGCAGTCGCGGTCGCTGGCGCTGCTGCGAGCCATCGGCGCGCGCTCCCGAGCCGACGACGTGAGCACCCACGCGGCCGCGCTCGCGTACCAGCTGTTCCTGTCGACCCTCGCGCTCTCGCTCGTCGGCCTCGCGTTGATCGGGCTCGCGGAGGACGTGCTGCCGTTCGAGCTCCCGGAGGGGACGGGGGAGCAGTTCGCCAACCTCACCGGTGCGAGCGTCACCCTCGGCGTCGTCAGCCTCCTGGCACTCCTGTGGACCGCGTCGGGGTTGTCGCGTCGTGCGAGCCGCGCCTTGGCGGTCATCTTCCGCACCGGCCCGGAGGGCGCGGTGCGCGGAGGCCTCCGGGCGCTCGGGACGACCCTCGCCCTCATCGTGCTCGTCGGGGCGTTGCCCGTCGTCACCGGGATCGTCTCCGCGATTCGGGTCTCCTCGGGCCTCGAGATCCCGTTCCGCGTGCTCGGGTTCGCGGCGACCGCAGCGATGGAGTTCGGCCTGTTCCTCCTCGCGTACACGGTGCTCACGCCCGGCTCGATCGGCTGGAGGTCCCATCTGCCCGGCGCGCTCGTGATGACCACCGGGTGGGAGCTGTTCAAGCTCGCAGGCGGCCTGCTCCTCGCCTACTACGTCAGGCGGGCGACGCTGCTGTACGGGACGATCGGGACCGTGGTCGCACTCCTCCTGTTCCTGCGGCTCGCGAGCGGGCTGTTCGTGTTTGGCGCCGAGGTGTCGGCGGTCCTGCTCGATCGCCGGACCGGTCCGTCGCCCACCGACTGAGCTCGAACAGCGAGCCCCGTCCGCCGATTCGACCGCGCCGAACGGCGGTGCGACCATCCGACCGATGACTCAGCGCCGCGGCAGCTTCCGGACGGTCCTGGCCGACCGCAACCTGCGAAGGGTTGAACTCGCGTTCCTCGGCTTCAACATGACCGAGTTCGCAACGTGGATCGCGATCTTGGTCTACGCGTTCGAGCGCGGCGGGGCCGCCGAGATGGGTGCGGTCTCGGCGATCCTACTGGTGCCATCCGCCGTCGTCGCGCCGCTCGCCGCATACGCGGGCGATCGGTTTCGGCGCGACCGGGTGCTCGCGGTCGACTACGTGGTCCAGGGGCTGGCGCTGGGCGCCACGGCAGCGACTCTGTACGCGGACGCCCCGGCCGGCCTCGTCTATGCCGCCGCGACCGTCGCCTCCATCAGCATCACGTTCACCCGACCGGCACAGAACTCGTTGCTGCCGGCACTCACGGCCACACCGGGGGACCTCACCGCCGCGAACGTCGTCTCCGGTGTGGTCGAGGGGATGGGGAAGATGCTGGGCCCGATCATCGCGGGCATCCTGCTGGGAACCTCGGGCTCAGCCGCCGTCTTCGCCGCCTTCGCTGTCGTCACGCTCATCGGCGCGCTGCTCGTGGCGAGGCTGCGCGTGGACGTCGCAGCGGTCACGCCCGAGGCGCGGATCGACGCCGCCGATGTCTTCCACGAGACGCTCCGGGGGTTCGAAACCCTGCGTCGCGCCAGCGAACCTCGCCTCGTCGTGCTTCTCCTGTCCGCTGGCGTGATCGTCGTTGGCGCGCTCGACGTGCTGTTCGTGGCTACGGCCATCGACCTGCTCGACATCGGTGCCGGCGGCGCCGGCTTCCTGAGCGCCGCCTTCGGCGCAGGCGCGATCGTGGGCGCGGCCTCGACGATCATGCTGGTCGGGCGTCGCCGCCTCACCCCGTCGCTGGCCGGCGGGGCGGTGCTGTTCGGTGCGCCGATCGGCCTTGTCGCCGTCGCACCGTCGGCCGTGAGCGCGCCGGTGCTGTTTGCTGCCGCGGGCGCCGGGCGGAGCGTGGGGGACGTGTCGGGGCGGACGTTGTTGCAACGGATCTCCCCGAACGACGTGTTGTCGAGGGTGTTCGGCGTCCTCGAGGGCCTCATGATGCTCGCGTTGGTCGTGGGGTCCGTGGGGGCCGCGGTCTTGATCGAGGTCTCTGGCGTGCAGACGGCACTCGTGGTCGTCGGCGCATTTCTGCCGATCATCATCCTCGTGTCATCGGGCCGGCTGCTTTCGATCGACCGGTCCGCCGAAGCGCCCGACGCCGAGATCCTCCGGTTGCTCCGAGCGATCCCCTTCTTCGCGCCGCTCCCGGCCCCCTCGATGGAACGGGTGATGGCCGACGTCATCGCGCGCGACGCGGCGGCCGGCGACGTGCTGATCCGGGAGGGCGATCCCGGCGACCTCTTCTACGTGATCGTCGAGGGCACCGTCGAGATCACCCGCGGAGGTGAACACGTCTCCGAGCAGGGACCGGGTGCATACGTCGGCGAGATCGCCCTGCTGCGCGACGTCCCGAGGACGGCCTCGGTCACCGCGAAGACGCCGCTCCGCCTCCTGGCGCTCGAACGCGAGCCGTTCCTGCTCGCAGTGACCGGCCATCCCGTGAGCCACGATGCGGCGCGCGCCGTGGCGACCGCCCGGACGCGCTAGTCCGCGAACGACAGCGCGGCCGACAGCGCGAACCCGAACGCCACCGCGAGCCCCACCGTCTTGTTGTGGTCCGTGTACTCGAACGCCTCCGGCATCATCTCGTCCGCGAGCATCGTCAGGATCGCGCCGGCCGCGAACGCCTGGATCCCCGCGATCCAGGAGCCCGAGGCGCCCTCGAGCGCCACGTACCCGAGTCCGGCCGCCAGCGTGCTCGCCGCGACCACGATCACCCAGAGCAGCAGCACCCTCCACCGCGACCACCCCCCTCGAACGAGGTCGCTCGAGGCGGAGATCGACTCGGGGATGTTGGACAGGAACACCGCCACGATCACGGCCACGCTCGCGGTCTCTCCGGTGAGCAGTGACGCGCCGATCACGACGGACTCGGGGATGCCGTCGAGCACCGCGCCGAGCACGATCCCGAGGCCTCCCCCGGAGGATGCCTTCAGCCATCGATCGATCGCGACGTCGCCAGCGAAGAAGACGAGCGCGCCAGCGGCGAAGCCGAGCCCGACCGCGTACCGGTCGGCCGAGACGGTCACCGCCTCCTCGACGAGCTCGTAGGCGACGGCGCTGACCAGCACGCCCGACCCGAACGCCAGGATGAACCCCAACAGCTTGCGAGGGATCGGGAACGAGAACGCGACGAGCGCCCCGATGAGCAGCGACGAGGCGCCCAGGAGCGCCCACCCCATCGCCTCGAGCACGTGCCGCTACAGACCGATCTCGGGGGCGACCGTCTGCAACCCCTCGATCGAGACGGCGAAGAACTCGTCGAGCGGCAGGCCGATGCCGGCCTCGACGCAGGTGACCTCGTCCCTGTTCACGCCGGGTGCGAACGCCTTCTCCTTGAGCTTCTTCTTGACGGAGGAGACCTTCATGCCCGCGCTGCGCTCCGGGCGGACGAGGGCCGCGGCCACCAGCAGCCCCGCCACCGCGTCGGCGTGGACCACGGCCTTGGACATCAGGTCGGTGCGGTACTCCTCGTAGGCGTGCGCGAGCACGCCGTTGATCACGCGCTCGTCGACCCCGGCCTCGCGGAGCCACTCGGCGGCGAGCCGGGCGTGGTTCGCCGCGTCGTCGCCCGTGTGATCCTGGTCGAGGTCGTGGAACAGACCGGTCAGGCCCCACAGGTCCTCGTCCTGCCCGAAGCGCCTCGCGAGCCCTCGCATCACGCCCTCGACCGAGATCAGGTGCCGAACCGTGGTCTCCTTCAGGCACTTCTCGCGGCACAGCGCGACGGCGGCCTCGCGATCCATCATTCCGCGGCTACCGCCTCCGGCTCTCGATCGCCGAGCACGTAGGGCACGCTCGACAGGATGACGTTCGGCTCGAAGAGGAACAAGCGCTTCACGAACAACGCGTTCTGGTTGTGCAGGAGGAAATGCCAGGACTGGGAGACGATGAGCTCGGGCAGGACCACCATCACGAGGGTTCCCGGCTTCGAGGTGAACCGGCGGACCTCCTCCAACATCGGGCGGGTCAGGTCCCGGAACGGAGCCTCGACGATGTCGAGCGGGATCCGCATCCCTTCGTCCACCCATCGTTCCTGGATCTCGCTCACCGAGTCGGGGTCGAGCTCGAAGTAGATCGCGCGCGTCTCCGATGCCTCGAGCGTCTCCGCGTAGTTCACCGCTCGCTTCGCCGCGTCGTTCACGGATGCGACGAACACGAGGGCGACGGTGCGAGCGGGGATGAGGGGGCGGGCAGCCCCGGTCGAAGGCTCGTCGTTCGGAACCATCACCGGCACGTCGGTCACCACGATGTTGGGCTCTCGGAGCAACCCGGCCTTGAGGCGAACCAGTTGGGTCCGGCCGAGGAGATACCGGAGCAGCGAGCTCTGCACGATCTCGGGGATGACCACGTTCACGAAGTCCTCGGGCGCGCGGTTGAGCCTGGTGACGTACGTTCGGAGCGCGTCCAGCAGGCTCCCGGTTCCGACGGGCAGGGGCTCGAGCCGGGAGGTTCCGCCCGCGAACGCTCGCCACCGATCCTGCAGCTCGAACGGCACGTCGCCGTCGGGCTCCTCCACGGGATGCACGATCCGAAGCTCGGTGGGTCTGATCGAGCGGATCGCGCCGAGCGCCTCGGCCGTCGCTGCGCCGAGATCGCGGACGACCAGCACCATGTGGTTGACGCCGATCGCGCCGGCTCGCACGGCACCTCGACGGAGCTGTCGCATCACCACCGTGTAGTGACGATGGATCGTCAGGAACGTGGCGACGAGGATGACCATGAAGAGCAGCGACAGCCAGCCGCCGGCGGTGAACTTCGAGATCATGACGACGATCAGCACGATGCCGGTCGCGAACGCACCGATCACGTTGATCACGATCGACCGACGCCACACGTGTCGCGGCGTGGTCCCCGATCGGCGTTCGCGCGACCAGTGGACCACCATCCCGCTCTGGGACAAGGTGAACGACATGAACACGCCGATCACGTAGAGCTGGATCAGCCGCGTGAGGTCGGCCTCGAACGCGAAGATCATGATCGAGGCCGCGATGGCGAGGACCACGATGCCGTTGGAGAACACGAGTCGATCCCCGCGGTTCATGAACTGCCGCGGCATGTAGCGATCGCGCGCGAGGATCGAGGAGAGCCTCGGGAAGTCCTGATATGCCGTGTTCGCCGCCAGGATCAGGATGGCCGCGGTGAAGAACTGCACGACGTAGAACCCGATGCCGCCGCCGTAGACGGCGTGCGCGATCTGTGCGGGGATCGAGCGAACGTCGCTTGCCACCGTGCCCGGCACGTGCACGGCCAGCCAAGAGATCCCCAGGAACATCGTGATCGCGATGACGCCCATGATCGCCAGCGTTTGCGCGGCGTTGGTCGCCTGCGGTCGCCGGAAGGCGGGCACGCCGTTGGAGATCGCCTCGACGCCCGTGAGGGCGGTCGCCCCCGAGGAGAACGCCTTGAGCACGGCGAAGACCCCGACCGCCGTCGCCACGCTCGCTGCGTTCGCGATGGGCTCCACGGGGGCGGTGGCGGGACAACCGCCGACGCACTGATACAGGCCGATCGCGATCGTGGCCAGGATCGCCGCCACGAACCCGTACGTGGGGATCGCGAACAGCGTGCCGGACTCGCGAGAGCCCCGCAGGTTCGCGATCGTCACCAGCCAGACGAACCCGATCGACAGGAGCACCTTGTGGTCGTTGGCCACCGGGAACGCGGACCCGATCGCGAAGACCCCGGCCACGATCGAGACGACCACCGTCATCATGTAGTCCACGAGCAGCGCGGCGGCCGCGATGAGCGCCGCCCAGGTCCCGATGTTCTCCTTGCTCACGATGTACGCGCCGCCGCCCGAGGGATAGGCGCGCACGGTCTGCCGGTACGAGATCACGACGATCGCCATCAGCGCGGCGATCGCCGCCGAGATCGGGATCACG
>Ga0134123_10001419_pt1 | contig 15613 bp, 21 predicted proteins | sample KB303_FD_96460 | JGI IMG/M metagenome (GOLD analysis project Ga0134123, IMG submission 96460) | Terrestrial soil microbial communities without Nitrogen fertilizer from Kellogg Biological Station, Michigan, USA - KB3-0-3 | ecosystem: Environmental > Terrestrial > Soil > Unclassified ...
CATGGGCCACGCGGACGTCAAGACGACGGCGATCTACGATCGCCGCGGCGAGAAGAGCAAGCAGGCCGCGGCCGAGAAGATGCTGGTCGCGCTTCGCTACGAGGATCGCTTCAAGCCGAGGCGGAAGTGAAGAAGCTGACCGTGCAGCAGTCCCTCGAGATCGAAATCCGCGCGGCGGAGATCGCGCGGCTGTCGGACGTGTCCCACGGGGACGACCGCCAACGAGTTCGCCGGGTGGTGCGAGCTGCAAAACGACTCGCACTTCCTCGACCCGACAGCCAGGAGCTGCCGGCAGTGGTGGGCGGGATGTCTGGCTCGACAGATCCACGGGGACGCCGCGTGACCGACGACGAGCACCAGCACCACGATCCGGGCGACGAGGATCGCCGGCCGATCCTCGGCCTCGTCAGCCCGGGGGAAGCGACGGCGAGATCTCTCACGATTGGTCTGGGAACACCCTGGACACGGCATCCGTTGTATGACAACGTTCCCTCACTACATGACGCAAGAGCGCCGCGATCAGCGCCTTTCTGCCCGTGTCCCACGGCGGATCTACGACGCCCTCGTAACCAGAGCGAACGCCGAGCGCCGAACCATCGCGGACGTGCTCAACAACATCTTGGTGGAGGTCTTCCCGTCCTCGTCAGCCAAGGACAAGGCTCGTCGCGAATGAGCGCGCGCGACGAGTCCTTGGCCACCCGATATACGTTCGACGAGGTGCGCGCCGCGCTCAACGACGAGTGGGGTCTGTCTCTCCACCGGGGAGGCAAGATGGGCGACGGCGCGCACGACGGCCGCTGGGATACGACCTACAGCAAGACCGGGTTCATCGTCGGCGGGAACATGCCGCGCAAGGGGCACAGCTACCGTCGCTACCGATCGCTCGTCGACGTCGTGTCGAGCTGGAACCTCGCGAAGCCGATCACGAACCGACGCGCGGCACAGGGGCGATCGTGAGCCGCAGACCTTTCGCCAAACTATCGCCTCGCGAGGAGCAGCGGATCGTCGACCTGCGCGCGGAGGGCCTGACCTTCGACGTGATCGCGTCCCGTGTCGGCTGCTCGAAGGGCACGGTCTGGAACACGCTGAACGCGAGCGCCCCCGCGATCGCGTCGGATCAGGCGCAGTCCTGCACGGCGGCGATCGGCAAGGTGCGCGCTGCTCCAGAAGCCGCGCGGGTCGCTGCCGTGAAGATGCACTGGCTCTTCGGTCGCGGGCCCGACAAGGTCCTCGACTTCGCGCGCGAGGTCGACGCGGAGACGGACTGCTCGAAGTGCATCCACCGCCAGGTGTGTTGCGAGAACTTCGTGGCAGGGACGTCCGCGGCGCGCGGGTGCCAGGCCTGCTGTCACAAGTACACGCGCTACGACAAAGCCGCGGTGCCGTGCTTCAGCTGCCCGTGGGTCGAGGACCGCGTTGCCCAGGAGTCGACGCCGCGTGCGAAGGCTGCAAGAAGTGCCGAGACTGCGGGACTCTCACGCGATCCTGCGGCTTCGAGGACCACCTCTGCTTCAACTGTCGCCACCCGCCATCGGACTAGCCCATGGACCAGAGCACCGACACGAGAGAGAGAGCGCGCGCGGTACCGCCTGGAAACGGGCCTCCTCGGACGCTGGATCATCGTCCACCCCGTGCACGATCAGCTCGCGTGGTCGGGATCGTGCTGGGTGCCCCACGAGGGCGGTCTCGGCACGATCGCGCAGGTGTCGAACTTCGACACGCGCGAGGGAGCCGAGGTCGCGGCGCGCGCAGGTCACGGAGACGTCCCCTCGCGCGTCCTCGACAGCAGCTCCGTGCCCGTTCTGCGCCGGTAGGGCGCAGCTGCACGGCAAGCTCCGCGACGGGCGCGCGCCGAGCGACCCGTGGGGAACGGCCTACTTCTACGTCTGCGGCTCGTGCGCGACCGTCGGCGGCTGGGGGACGTCGGAAGACGCAGGCCCTGAAGCGCTGGAACATGCCCACGGAGATCCGATCGTGAGGATCGACAAGGGTGCCGTCGCCGGGCAGCGTCGGCGGCACAAAGATCGCTACCGCGGCTGTCGTGTCTGCGGCCTGCGAGGACAACACTGCGTCGAGTGCAAGCAGGCCGCCGAGATCGTCGCGATCTACGGCTACGCGCAGCTCGCGGTGATCGTCGACGGGTCGTTCGTCGACGCGCGGGCAGGCGATCTGGATCGCGCATGGCGTTTGGAAGATCGAGGCGCCAACATACGCTCTGCCAGGCTCTGTTCGACGGATGGCTACCCATGCAGCGTTACGGTAAGGTGCCAAGTACGCCGGGTTACCGGAAACTACGTTCCGGTGATTGCGCCTGCTGCTTGCGTTCCCATAGGCACCCCCAGGACGACGCTGCCTGCTTGGTAGAGCATCCCCGTGAGGATGCGCGCTGCCCCGCGACCATGCGGCCATGCGCGACCACGACTGGGAACGGCGGATCCTCGACGGTGGGCACCTCGGGGCGTACGCGTGCTGGGAGTGCCGGCGCTGCGGCGCCACGAACTGGGCGACCGCGGAGCTGCGCAGCAGCGGACACCTCAGGTGGTCGGAAGGCACGCCGCCGTCGCCCGGTGCCGAACACGAGCACGGCGTCGACTGCGGCTGCACGCTGAGCGTTGCCGCGCGACCGATCGGCACGCCAACATCGATCCGCCAAGAGGTCCGGATCGTGTGGGATGGCTGCGTGATCGCGCTCGAGGAAGACGTCGCCGAGCCGTGGGTCACGTTCCACAAGGCGGGCGACGCCGAGGGCTGGATCGAGCGCTATCGCACAGGCGCCGAGACCGATAACGACCACGCGTACGTGATCTTCGACGGGACGTAGCAGAAGGCGAAGATCGAGGTGACCTCGCCGGGGTTCGGGCTGGTCGACTGCGTGCTGATCGATCTGTTCCTTGGCAACCAGGTCGACACGAGCCGCATGTGCAACGGCTTCATGCCGTCGCGCGTCGTCGACCTGTCTGCGATCGCGCCCGATCAGCCGTGGATCTGCACGGACGAGACGATGCGGCTCCTCGGTGACCCCGACGAGGTCGCGGCGGTCCGCGACGCATTTCGACTCGCTCGCGAGGTCCGCCAGATTGCGCGCCCTCACCTCACGGCGCGCGACACCTCCGTCGACGACGTGCGCGAAGCTGTCGAGGGCGACACCGCGCTCCTCGCGACCGCGAACGCTCTGCGACGGGCGCTGTCCCGGTTCGCGATCGGAGTCGAGGGCACCGAGCTGTTCCGGCTGGCCAAGGAGCTGGAGGAGGATCAGGAGGTCCGCCGCTCGCGCTTGCCGAACGATCTGGAAGAGGCTTAGGCCGCCCCGAAGAAGCGGAGCACCCACTCGGGGCCGAAGGCGCCGTGTTCGCGCAAAACGCATGACGGCCGCCCGGCGTCCGCTGCTCGGGCCCACGAGAGCGCACGACGGAATCGCCGGACATCGGCCGTGACCGATTTCTGCTTGTTGCTTGTTGTCGCCGGCCGTCAGTACGCGACGGGGAGCGCCGGAGCCAGCGCACCTAGTTACGCGCGGGCTGCCTCTTACCGCGTGCAGTTGTGCTCTCACCATGCAAGCCCCGTGATAAGGTAACGGAACCGTGGCCATCCTTTTCCTACGCCACTACAGTGGCGCAACACACAAACTTGGTGACCGTAGGGCTGCCAAGCTCAAACGCGAGCTCGCTGCCGGACGCGGCGGAGCCGAGGTCACTGCACTGATTATCAACGGATACAACGAGTTTCTCGGCTCCAAGGGAGACGACGTCCCGCTAACGGAACTGCGCGCGGACGATATCAAGTAGCCACCATTTCCGTTGGAGGTGGCCCGTTTCGGCTCGAAATTCCTGTGCACGCACGGGCAGCGTCCTTCATGGAAGGCCTCCGCCGCGCGGGCGCACTCCTGGGAGCCGCCGTGCGTGACGGTGGACTGATCCTCGAATTACGCTCCGAGTCGTGCCCTACCGAATCGATCCAGCCACTCGAGCGGCCCAGTCAGCTGGACGGTTGATTCCTACGCTGGACACGAAGACGAGGAAATCCCTGTAGTCTCGATGGGGCGTCCGCCCCTTGGTCAACCTCGACGAAACCCCCTCGCAGTTAGCTTGAGACGTCCCACGAGGTTGGTCGGTCCGAACCTGTTCTTATCGGGACAACTCAAGATCCACTCATCGTCTTCTTGGTCGAGTCTGAGCAAGACGTCAACGGCGTGCTCGATCGTCCTGGGACCCGCGATGTCGCCACGTGCCGTCAAATGTCCGACGAGCCAGAGCGTCGTGCCCGTCATCCTTGCGTAGTCGATCAGGCGCGCCGTGCACGCCCTGAGCTGCGCGGGCAGTCCAGGACGACCTCTCACGTGCCCGCAACTCAGCGTCTGGATCGTCGCGATCGCGACCGCCTGCGCGTGCAGCGCTTGCGCCTGATCGAGGATCTCTTCAAGAGATCGCGTGGCGCACACGTAGATCCGGTTCGACAGCGCGCCGATGCGACGAGCCGACGCGACGACACGCTCACGTGTCTTCTCGCCCGTGACGTACAGGCAGCGCGCTCCTAGTCGTAGCTTCCGCCTGTAGCTACGGGAGGCTGCCACAATCTGGATCCTCTGACTCGCCAGCGCAGGAGGATCGAGACTTCGCTGACTCGTCGCGCTCGAAGGTTGATCGCCATCGGTGAGCACGAGACCTCAAACAACAATCTACGCGCGTAGATGTCCGCTCGAACACATTCTCGGACGCGGGTTCGACTCCCGCCACCTCCACCACATGTCCAGGCCCGCCGATGGGATCGGAGCACGTGCGTAGCCACGTCACACGGTCAACACACCTGCTGCGTGACCGCCAGACTACCCTGTGTACGCGCCAGCTCGTGCCCGCCGTCGCCTGGCGCGTGCTCGTCCGAGCGCGCGTTCGCGATGAGTGAATCCACGCGCTTGATCTCATCGCGAACGATCGCAGCATTCGAAACTCGGCGCTTGGCGCTTGACAGTACCGTCGCGCGGATGCATTGTGCATTCAATGCATCGACCGTGAGCGCGAAAGCACGTCGGGACCGCCCGACATTGCCTCTCCTACCCAGGTTCTCTACACGCTGATCCGGGCTGATTTCCCTCATGGGACGCAGATCGCCCAAGCAGCCCACGCCGCTAGCGAAGCTTCCGGCCATCCGCCGACGATCGTCGTCGCGCTCGCGGTGCCCGACGAGACGTCACTACGCCAGTTCGCCGAGGCGCTCGGTCGCGCGTCCCTGACGCATACACTGATCGTCGAGGACGCCGGCCCGTTCGCGGGCCAGGCGACCGCGCTCGGCATCCACCCCACATCGGTCGCGCAACGAGGGGCGATCAGGAAGGTCACGAGCATGTTGCCGCTCGTCAAGTAGCTCATGGAGCTGCGGCGAGTCGGGTAACCGCTGCTCGTCGGCGCTATGCCTGCTCGTCGCGGCTCCGCCATCGCCTTCGCAGCTCAACGCCAGAGCGCTCAGTTCTAACTGGGGGGAAGGCGGTTTCAACTCCATCCGAAGGCTCCGCAGGACTAGCTCAGTGGCAGAGCGCCGGTTCAAAAGATCGGAGGCGGTGGTTCGATTCCATCTCCCTGCACGTGTCCATTGATTCGAAATCTCGTGCTGGCGCTCTGCGTCAAGATCGCTGCCCGACGAACACCGCGGGTAGACCCGTCATGAGCACTGTTGCGATAGCACGCGTGACACGAAGAAGCGTGTGACGGTATGATCCTCGTGAACTGCAACGACTGCTTCGGCGTAGTCTGAAAACATGGATCTTGAGCTGCCGGGCGCAGCACCGAGGTTGATGGCCTCTGGGACGGCGGGTTCGAGCCCCGTGGGATCCGCGAACGATAATGGGCACATAGTGGGCGGAACGTCTGACGATGCTCAATCCCTGTCCGCCTCGAAGTACGGCGTCAGGGGCGGGGCCATCAGACGGGCGGGCGGAACCGGAGTCGTGGTATTTATGTTGGTGTTGATCGCTAGGATCTTTGCGGCTTCCTCGTGAAATCCTTGGTACTTGCGATCGGATGCACTCCCGGCACGCGTGCCTCTCCTCGGCGGGCCTGCCGTGGCAGGCGGCCTGGCGGCCTCGACGTCGACGTCGCGATGACCACGCCGGTTGTCATCCATGGAATGAGCCACCGTTACGACGTTTGATCGCCGTGTACGTCTCCCAGATCGTGATTGGAACTCGATCATGGCCAAGCTCGGCGCGACACACGGCGAAGTACGCCTCGAATGTGTCGATCATCTTGGTTAAGTGAGCATCTTCATCGCCGCGAGCAACACGTGTTTGCAACTCGCCAAGGCCGATCCGAAAACAGCGTGCGAGAACCGCGACTTGTTCTAACGTCAGAAACAACGACGAATCATCTACGAGTAAATCGCGCTCGCGCGCAACAGCCGCGTCGTAGCGAGCCTGCATCTCAGGCGTTCGCGCGTCGGCCATCGCGCATTCCAACCTTATGATCTCGTCGCGGATCTCCCGGCTCGTGCGTCCGAGGCGGACGTCTCGCTCGATGGCGCCGCTGTGGTCATGGCGTGACTCGTTCATGGCCGCGCCGGAGTTCGCGGGGTCGGCGCAATCGTGAGCGTCGAGGTTGTTCGCGCGGGTTTCTGCGACCGCTTGGGCTGGGATGGCGGTGTCGAGATCGGAGCGGAGCAGTTGGTCGTACATCGGCTCTGATCCCGGCGATCGAGTAAGTCCGACGAAGCTCAGCGCGGTACCGATCGGGCACTGCGGATCAGTCTGGGCGACCTGGGCGGAGAACGCGAGGAGGCCGTCCCGCGCAGCCTCCAGTTGGGCGGCCATTGCGAGGATGGTCCTGCGCATCCAGTTGATGTCGGCTGGGCGCTCGGTTGCGTGATAACGGCCGTCCACGATCAGTTGCTCGATCTCGGCGAGGTTGTAGGCAGTGGTCATGTCTAATGCGGGTGTACGTGCGCGCGTACAGGTTGCTGCCTGCTCGAAGCGCGTGGGAAGATTTGCAGTTTCAGAAAACGTGCGAGCTTCTTCGATCGTCAGCATTTCCGGGGCGCTGAGCACAGTAGAGAAGAATATGGCATCTCCTCCGTTGAGGCGCGCGTCGATCCAACTGTGCGCGTCCCCGGAATTGTCAATGTCATCAACAACCATAACGACACGAAACTCGTGGACGAAGTAGTGGTTATGGCTCATGAGGCGCTCCTCAAGATTCGTGGTTTTCTGTGCGTCTCGCTCATCGCGTCTCCTCCGCGAGCGGCTCCAAGTAACGCACGCGCGCTGCGGGACTCGTCGTCTCGTCACGGCCGAACGCGGCTTCCACGCGCCGCAGACGAGCGGCCCGTCCATGCGCGGTGAGGTGACGGGCTCGCCGCAGAACAGGCACGGCGGGCCGCCCTCGATCTCGACCTCGATCGGCGGCTGGAAGGGGGAAGCGGCTGATGTAGTAGGTTGTCACGGCGGGAGCACCTCGTGCACCGGGCCGATGCACACGAGCCACGGCCTCCAGGGGTTCGACTCCTGTGTCGGGGACTCCACGTAGTAGCCGGTCCGCGAGGCGTCGAGCTTGCCCTCGATGAAGTCGCGCACTGTCTTGTGGCTGCGGATCTCGGGGCGGTAGTCCTCGGGCACGCTCGCGAGATGGAGCACGGCCTCGATCGTCGAGGATCGCGCCGGTCCGACGACTGCGAAGCGCTCGACGTCGGGGCGTTGACCGGGCCCCGGGTGCCAGTAGCGGACGCTGACGACCCACCGCTGGTTCACAGTGCACCTTCTGCCAACGCGGCGATCGGGTCGACGATCAGTCGAGTGACGTGCGTGAATTCGATCGACCACTCGACGAGCTGCTCGCCGACCGCCGTGTTGACGTAGCGCATCCCGATCGCGCGGTGCGGGTACGGCGCCTCGCAGGCGAGCTTGTTATCGACGAAGTCGCGCACGACGTTATCGTTACGGACCCGCCCGCGCACGTCGTCTGAGACCGCCGCGAGATCGAGGATCGCCTCGACTGTCGAGCTGGCCGTGGGACCGACGACGGTGCGCTGGCAGAAGTCTTCGGGGGCGGGGTGCCGCCGGTTCCCGGGTCGGGGGCCCGCCGCTGCGTAACGGAGGGTGACCACCCAGTGCTGCATCAGCATGATCTCTCCTTCAGGGAAACAGCGAGCAGACCGACCTGGACACGGTCAGCGAACCTTTGGGCGAGCTGCACGTCGACGATCGAGCGAGAGTTCTGGCACGTGACCCGGTGCCAGACCTCGCGCTCGGCGCTCATCGTCTCCGCCCACAGCCGGTTCACGATCGTAATCTCGGCAGACGCGTCGGGATACGGCTGTTTTGTGTGGCCGTTGATCATCGCGGGACGGCAGCCCGGGCACTCGTCGTCGAAGCGCTTCACCGCCATCGTGGCGACGGGGAACGACAGCGTGCTCGGGTGGTGCGCCAGGAACAGGTTGCAGATCGTGCCCAAATCTTCGACACTGTGGTGTCCGCGCATCGGGTAGCCGCAGGTCGAGCAGTGACCTTCCCCGTGCGCGAGACCCCACGTGAAACCGCCGAATACTCCCAGGCGCAATCGACAGCGGAGGCTCGTACCGCAGCAGAGGCACCGCGCATCGGTCAGCTTGGCGAACTGCGAGAAGTACGCGTCCCAGCGAGCGAGCGCCGTGTCCGCCTCTGCGTCGTCCTCGTCGTTCTTGGCTAAGTAGTCTACGGCCCGCACGCGCGGGATCTCGCGTGCCTGGAGCGCCGCGAGCGAGGCGCGGTCGAACGTCTCGAAGACTTCCGCGCTCACGGGCTGTCGCCGGCCTCTCCCGCGACATTCGGCTTGAACGTTCGCGCATGGAGCGTCGCGATCAGCAGATCGCTAGACGCCATCCTCGTGCACCTCGGGAAGCTGAAGCCGCGCGGTACGCGCCATGTTTCACGTGGCGGCCAGCGGCCAAGCTCGATCGTCGTGCAAACTTTCAGAGCAGCACTATGCATTCCGGTGCTCCTCCATCTCCTGCACCGCCGTGGTGCCCACGTGGTACTTCTCAAACGAGGCGACCTCCGCCTTGAAGCGGGCAGTTAGCGTGTCGATGTCGAACTGGTGATCATCGCGATCGCTGGCCTCGCACAGCTCGGGAAGCTTGCGCCCGTAGCCGTCGCACGGGCAGCCGTCGCACGTCCCCCAGCGACCGTTTCGCGAAAAGTCAGCGAACGCGCTCCGCAGCTCGGCCACGGCGTGTGTGCGAGGATCATTGTAGGGGAAACCGCCTTCTTTCATCGAGCCTCCAAGCACCTTCGCGGACCTTGTCACGCACCGGCTCCCTTCAACTGTCTGCGCAGCCCTTCGGCAACAGCTCCGACCAGTGCGCGAACGTTCTCGCGTGTCGTGAGCCTGCTGTAAACAATCCAGAAGCAATGCTCCTTAACTATAGCCCGCTGCGTACGCGTTACCTGATCGAGCGGCACATCAAATGCGATCGACGCGCCTTCCACGTAGAGATCAAGTTCCTGATCAGCAGGCATCTTTAGAAGACCTTCTTGCTCAAGGCTGAAAACGGCTGCTGGTCTTGATTTCTAGATATTGTTCGAGGGAGCGGCAGTGATGATGGCGCCGCAGCCATGTTGAGCATCTTCCTGGCCCACAAGGAGAACGGCTCATCCACACGTTTGGCAGCGCGCTTCCACGCAGCAAGTTCCCGTTTACGTACACGGAAAGCTACTTGCGCGTCATGAAGATCTCGCCGAAAGGGCACGCACGACATGTACTAGCAAACGTATAGACAGTCAAGATGGCGACGTGTTAACGGATCTCTTTCCATGCGTGTTGGCCACTTTCCGAGATCTGCCTGAGCGCTGCCGCGAGGCGCACCCCGCACTCATCACCAACCCTTACACCGAGAGATAGACCGTCCCATGCTCGATCCCCGTGATCCCTACGGCCTCCACACCCCCCGCGCGATCGTACCGTCTGCCGTGGAGGTGAACCCTCTCAAGTTCTACAACCTGATCGATCTCGCGACGGCCGCTGGCAGTAAGGAGGCTGCTGCCCTCGACAATCTCGTCGCAAACATGATCGCGCTTTGTGAGCAGATCGACCATGACGTCGAGAACCTCGCGCAGATCAACAACAGCCTGCTTTCCGTGGAGCGCCAGACGACGCTCCGCAAGCAGAACCCGTTCCGGATCGACCAGGGGGCCGAAGACTTCACGGACCTCCGGCACACGGTGAGCGGCCGGACGTTCATGCACGTCATCTTCAACGTCGTTTCGACCATCCGGCTCGGTTTCCACGAGCTGAAGGCCGCCGCGGAGGCCACGCGTCCCGGCAAATTCCTGTTGATCGGCAAGCGTCTAGCTGAGGTGCCCGAGACGATCCAGGAGCTCCAGGCGTTCTCTGTTCAGTTCGAGATGAACCGTGCGGCGCTGAACCGTTTCACCGAAGGCGTGCTCCGCGCCGAGAAGATCAAGACCGTCGTGATCAACATCGGGCGGCACGTTGTGGACCTTCTTGACGTGTATCACGCCGCGCTTCTCCACCGGCACACCGTCGAGGGCGTCAAGATCCACCATGATCCCGTAACGACGGACATTGCGATCTCGATCTACGAGAATGTTGATTCAAGCGGCGAGATCGCAGACGGCAAGAAGCCCGACGAGGTGAGTGCCTACTCGATCCGCAAGGCGACGATCGTGGCGGACGCGATCAAGAAGGGCCTGATAGGCGAGTTCATCCGGACGCCCGCGCGGCTTCTCGACTTCATCAAGACAAACCTCATGGTGCTCTGGGTCGCCTCGGACAAACTCGCCAAGTTCGCGTCACCCACTGCGGCGGAAGTACGTACACTGCTAGATTACGACGCCGAGAAGCCGCGACTCCTAGACGACAGCGAATTTCACCGTGCGCTCCTCTTCCTCGACGACCTGAACCCCCAGGGCATCACCTACAAGGACAAGACGGGGCTCATCAGCGCGGAGGATCGCTTCGAGATCGAGTTCCGCAACAAGACGATTGCGCAGGTGGCCTCACAGCTCCACGAAGAGCGCTGCTCGACGCAAGACCTGATCCAGCACATCCTGCACCGTAAGCACGAACTGCACGTCTACTACCAGGACGTCAACAGCTTCTACGTCTGCAAGATCGGAAACGGCAACCCGTTCACCGGTGAAGCGCCCGGAGCGCTCACGGTGGTGCCCGGCGTGAAGCCGGTCGTCGACATTAACGACGTCGTCGGTGCCGGCTTCGATCAGGTGAAGACCTTCATCGAGCAGGTCCGTAAAAGCATCAAGTGGCATAACCTCTTCCTGGCGACGTCTCCGTCGAAGAGTGCGGACAAGGCGAACGCGCTCCTGATCGGTCCGCAGGGGTCCGGGAAAAGCGAGGTGCTGCGCGCTGTTGGCGGTGACAAGAAGAGCATTGGAATCTACGTGCAGCCGAGCGACCTCCTCACCTGCTGGAAAGGTGAGGCGGAGAAGAATCCAAAGCGCCTGTTCGAGGCCGCTCTCCGGATCCAGAAGGAGAGCAATAAGCAGGTCTTCATCCTGATCGACGAAGTCGACACGATCTTGAACGATGACCACGCCCGCGGCGGTTTCGGCTCGACGAACCTAACAACCGAGTTCCAGCAGCTCATGGACGGTATCCTCCAGTACCCACACATCGCGGTGTGGGCTGCGACGAACCACCCCGAACGGATCCCGATGCCGATGATCCGGCGCTTCTCCAAGGTCGCGATCGTTGGAGAGTTGGACCAGGCCGATCGCGTGAAGCTTCTCAAGCACTTCATGGGGTTCTTACCCATCGCGGAGGACTTCCCAGAAAAGACCTGGGTCGAGGCGGCCGACAAGCTTGAGGGAGCGGTCGGTGATACTGTTCGCAAGATTGCCGATCACGTTTGGCGCGAGAAGATGACATGGCTCGTAGACCACCATCCCGCGCAGGCGGAGCAAATTGCTGCGTTCCTGGAGCAGAAGGAGCAGTTTCAGCTGAGCCGCTTCGACAGCGCGCAGCGCGCACTCATGCACAAGAAGATCCGCGTCTGCATGGCCGTGCAGCCCAAAGACGTTCTCAGCTCAGTCGATCTTCACCTTGACAACATTGCCATCCGCTCGGAGATCGCGACAGCGAAGGAGACTTACGAGCGCTCGAAGATGTTCCTTGCGGGCATCAACGCGCGCTCGAACCGCGTCGCGTCTGGTGCCAAGGACGAGCGCGAGTGACCGATAGCCAGAGACACGAGACACGAGCATCCACCAGAAAGGCTGACACGTGACCGACACTAACTTCAGCAACACCAGCATCCGACCCATCCACGACCATATTCTCGTCAAGCGGGTCGAGGCCGAGAGCACGACGCCCGGCGGCCTCTTAATCCCCGACAACGCAAAGGAGCGCCCCGTCGAGGGGCTCGTTGTTGCAGTCGGCGCGGGGGCCGCAACAAGGACGGTGAGCGCATACCGCTCGACGTCAAGGCGGGGGATCGCGTCCTGTTCGCGAAGTACAGCGGCACCGAGGTCAAGGCCGGCGGTGATAGTCGCATGATCCTGCGCGAGGATGACATCCTGGCGGTGCTTGAATAGATCCGTCACCGACCTGCACTAATCGTGATGTGCCCTGTTTGCTTCCGCGCCCTATCCGGTTGTCCTCCAAGAGGGATGAATGCTGACGATTGATACCCTGGGCTGATGACAACATCCGAGAGTTGCCCGTGAACTTACTGAGCGCGCGGCATGGGCGGCAACCGGATAAACATGCCTGGTTCGAGCACCGTTTTTGCCTCAACTACCGCTCCAACCTGGGAGCCACGCGCCTACCTCGCGGTGAAGCCTCGCATCGACGAGCGGCGCGTGCTCGTGCGCTCCTGCGACGAGCACGACGAGCTGGAGTTCCCGACCTGGCACAACGCCTGCCGGTGGCTTCGTCGCTTGGGGTTCCGCAACCTGGTGATCACCCACGAGTCACAGGGCCTCTTCTAGGGCCCAAGAAAGCAAGAGCACACATGAGCAACTCCGAAGGTGCAGCAGTCCCGGAGGACCGCGAGAGGTTCTTCAACCGAATCGCCTTTCTCCCCGAGGCTGACCGGATGCGAATTCAGCTCGCGTACACGCTCGCGAAGTTCGCGCACCGCGCGCAGGTGCGAAAGGAGCCCGGGCCGGACGGCAAGCCGCTCCGCTACTTCGAGCACGTCCGCCGCGTCGCGCTCGTCCTGATCGACGAGCTCAAGATCGCGAGGCCCGAGATGATCACCACCGCGCTCCTGCACGACGGGATCGAGGACACGCGAGACCTCACCCCGGACGTCATCGAGTTCCACTTCGGCGCCGAGGTCGGCACGCTGGTCAAGCTGCTGTCGAAGGTCCCAAAGGAGGGCTTCGCCGAGCGCCTGCTCCACTTCGGAGACTGGCGCGCGATGATGATCAAGGGCTGCGATCGCCTCGACAACCTGCGCTCGATCGGCGCCGGAACGAAGGAGTTCCGCGTCAAGCAGGTCACCGAAACGCGCCGGGTGTACTACCCGATCTTCAATCGCATGGTCGAGATCGCGCCACACGAGCACGGCAGGGCGGCAGCGTATCTACGCGACGAGATCATGAAGACCACCGAGGCGATCGAGATCTGAACCGCCACGAGCCGAACGAACGCAAGGAGCGACAGATGAGCAAGCCCGCAGGTGCAAGAGCAAGTAGTCCGGTCCCCAGGCCAGGGATGGCTCCCGAGGCCCCGCCGGACTTCAGTGGTCCGGCGCACGACCGCCAGCGCATCGGCCCGGACGATCCGTCCGCGCCGCAGCAGTACAGCGAGGGGTTCGAGAACCCACTGATCACCATCGACCGGTTCGGCCCGATCCGCTATGGACAGACCATCGAGGTCATCACGCGCTCCGACCGGATGACGCTCCACGGCGTGGACGTGACGATCCGGGTCAACGGGCACACGGTGATGGATCTGAGCCACAGCCAGGGAACCGAGTTCCTGAAGCGGCTCGAGACAGCCCTCCGCTACAAGGCGCACGACTGACCGAGAGCACCTGGTGCGGTGCCGTGAAATTTCGGCGGCTCTCGCGCCCAAGCAAGGATCAGAAGGAGACGATGCGATGAATCAGCGGTGGCACAAGCGTTTAGGGTCGTGGCGATCGCCCGACGAGATCATCAACCCGCTCAAGTACGAGGTGGTGAGCTGCCCCGTCGACTCGATCCCGCGGATCTTCATCGAGGAGCACCACTACAGCGGGTCGTACCCCGCCGCGCGCGAGCGCTTCCTGCTCTACCGCCGCTCGAAGCTCGTCGGCGCAGCGGTCTTCTCGCACCCGCCGAACGAGGCGGTGCTCAAGCGGCTGCCGTGCGCGCGCATGGCTGGGTCGCCTCGTGCTCCTCGACAGTCCCCCGGGGCGCCCCGACGAGGGCGTGCCCGGCAACGGCGAGTCGTGGTTCGTCGCGCGGTGCTTCGAGCTGCTGCGCAAGGAGGGGATCGCCGTCGTCGTTTCGTGCAGCGATCCCGTGCCGCGTACGACCGACGACGGGCGCATCGTGATGCCCGGCCACGTGGGCAACGTCTACCAGGCTCTCAACGCGACGTACACCGGCCGCACCGAGGCTCGCTACCAGTGGTTCCTGCCCGACGGCACCCTGTTCTCGCGCCGGGGGATCTCGAAGATCAAGGGGCGCGAGCGCGGCTACCTCGCGAGGATCGAGCACCTCGTGCGCTGCGGCGCCCGCCGACCGCTTGACCTCGGCGAGGACCTGTCGGCGTGGATCGACGGCGAGCTCGCGCGCCTCGGGACGTACCGCAAGCACCGGGGTAACCACCGCTACGTGTGGGCGCTGGACAAGCGCCTGCGCAAGGCGATCGATGCACTGGCCCTCCGGACCAGGGCCGCAAGCGGCGAGCTGGTGCGCTCCCCCTACCCCAAACGCATCGACGAGGCGGCGTGAGCAGCGAGACCGAGGAGATCGACATCATCGACAGACGAGGCAGCATTGTCTGCCACCTGCTGGCGCCGGAGGCGTACCAAGAGGTCGCTCGGCACGCGCGCCTCGGACCGCTTGGCGGCCGCCGGTGCGTATTCCTGAGATCAAAAGAGCAGACCCTGATGCTTGACGTCGCAGGGCAGCTCGGTGCGCTCGGCCTGCACAAGCAACTCGCCAACCGCTCGCGGGCCCGTGGCTCTCGCCTCGGGTCTGCCCCACTGCGGCCACCCACCCGAGGACTTAATCGCCGAGGAGACGATCGTCGAGTAGATTGAAAGGTAACGAAACTCTAGGTAGGCTGCCGCGCATGCCAATAACCGACACGGACCGACTAGCCACGGCTGCCGATCTGAGGGATGCCTTGTGCCGTCTCACAACGATCGTGCGCGATGTCGATGCGCGACCTGCCGCCGCGCGACAGCGCTTCTGGGAAGACCTCGACATGCCTATCGAAGATGTGCGCATCGCGGCGGATGTTAGTATCCAGTCGATCACTGCCCTCTACAACATACTCGTGGCAATGTGCGGTCCGCAGTTCGCCGAACTGGTAAAAGTGCAGTCCAAATCCCAGTCCTGGAACGAGGTCGGCGACGTCGTTCTCGACGCCACTACAACGCAGTTCAACGACAGCTCGGAGAGCGACGACGCCGGGGAGCCCCCCCCCGTGTTCGGGGTGCTGATCACGCGATCGCCGCG
>Ga0134123_10001425_pt1 | contig 15598 bp, 11 predicted proteins | sample KB303_FD_96460 | JGI IMG/M metagenome (GOLD analysis project Ga0134123, IMG submission 96460) | Terrestrial soil microbial communities without Nitrogen fertilizer from Kellogg Biological Station, Michigan, USA - KB3-0-3 | ecosystem: Environmental > Terrestrial > Soil > Unclassified ...
GTCCGGCTTGCGCCGGTTCATCTCCTGTTCACCGGCGCCCTCGCAGCGGTGACGACGCTGGTCTTCGGGCTCGTGCCGCTCGTGCGCCTGGGCTCGTCGAACGCTTCGCTTCAGGACGGCGCTCGCGGCGCCACGACCAGCCGCCGCAGTCAACGCACCCGTCAGGCCCTCATGGCCGGCCAGGTGGCGCTGGCACTGGTGCTGCTCGTCGCGTCCGGCCTGCTGTTCAGGAGTTTCGTCCGGCTGCGGGCGATCGATCCGGGCTTCGACGCGTCATCGGCGCTGACGTTTCAAGTGGGCCTTCCGCTCAACAAATACACGGGCCGTGTCGCGGTCGCCGGCACACACGAGGCCATTCTCGATCGCCTCAGGGCGCTTCCGGGCGTGACCTATGCGGCGGCGGTGAACTGCGTTCCGATCTCGGGCCGCGGCTTCTGCGGCGGCGCGCCGCTCTTTACCGAGGGCGAGCCCGTGCGAGGCAGCGACTGGGGCGGACGTCCAATCGTCGCTGCGCGGCCGATCACGCCGGCGTTCTTCGACGCGATGGGCATGCGGCTGCTCGCCGGCCGCGGCTTCACCCGCGGCGACCAGGATGGCAGCAATCTGGTCGCCGTCATCAACGACACGCTCGCAAAGACGGCGTTTCCCGGACAGGACCCGTTGGGCAAGCGCATCAGGCTCGGACCGCACGTCCAGCCGAATCTCTGGTTCACGATTGTCGGCGTCGTGAGAACGACGCCCACGATCGCGCTGACCGAACCGAGCCGGGTCCCGAAGATGTACGTGCCGATGTTCGCCACGAAAGAGATCTGGCCGCGCGTCGACGTGATGACGTACGTCGTGAAGACGTCGGTGCCGCCTCTCGATCTCGCGCCGGCCGCCCGCACTGCGGTCAGGCAGATCGATTCCAATCTCGCCCTCGCGCAAGTGCGAACGCTTCAGGACTATCTCGACGCCGCCGCAGCGCCCCGCGCGTTCACGCTGATCCTGATCGCCATCGCCGCGACGACGACGCTGCTGCTCGGCATCGTCGGCATCTACGGCGTGATGTCGTACATCGTGTCGCAGCGGACGGGCGAGATCGGCGTCCGCATCGCGCTCGGCGCCGAGCCGCGCACCGTCACGCGGATGATCGTCGCGCAAGGGGGCGCTGTCGCGCTGGCCGGCGTCGCCGCCGGTCTGGCCGCGTCGCTCGCCGGCAGCCGGCTGCTCGCGACATTGCTCTACGACGTGAGCCCGCGCGATCCCGGCGTCTTCACCGTCACCACGCTGGTGCTCCTCGGCGTCGCGCTTGTCGCCTGCTGGATTCCCGCGCGGCGCGCGGCGAACGTCGATCCGCTGCAGGCGTTGAGGGCGCAATGACCCGTCGGGACGACATCAACGAGGAGCTTCTGGCGCACCTCGAGCACGCGGTCGACGATCTCGTCCGGGCAGGCGTCGCGCCTGACGAAGCGAGACGCCGCGCGGTCGCATCGCTCGGGGGCGTGACGCAGACGGCCGAGATCTGGCGCGAAACCCGCGGCCTTCCCTTTCTGGAGAAAACGATGCAGGACCTGAAATTCGCGTGGCGGCTGTTGTTGAAATCGCCCGGGCACACGTTCGCGGCGATTCTGATTCTCGGTCTCGGCATCGGGGCCAACACGGCGATCTTCAGCGTCGTCAACGCCGTGGTCCTGCGGCCGCTGCCGTTCGCCGACCCGTCGCGCATCATGCGCGTGTGGCACACGCCGCCGCCGACGTTCGCGACGGCGCCGAACGGCCGCCGCATCTTCGCCGTCTCCGCGGCGAACTTCCTCGACTGGCAGGCGCAGAACCATGTGTTCGACAAGATGGCGCTCTATCGCGGCGGACGATTCAACCTGACGGGCCAGGGCGAACCTGATTCGCTCAGGGCGACGATCGTCAGCGACGATTTCTTCGCAATCCTCGGCGTCCAGCCGCTGGCGGGCCGGGTGCTCGGTCCGTCCGACAGCGCGCCCGGGGCCCCGCACGCGGTCATGCTGTCGGAAGGCGTGTGGCGCCGCCGTTTTGGCGCCGATCCGACGGTCATCGGTCGATCCATCTCGCTGAACAACGAGCCGTACGTCGTCACCGGCGTCGTCCCGCGTCGCGGCGCGCTGCCGGAGGACTTCGACCTGTGGGTGCCGCTCGTCTGGACGCCGCAGGAGCGTGCTGTCCGCAGCAACCACAACTACGTCACGATCGCGCGCCTGAAGCCCGGCGTCGACGTCGCGGCCGCGCAGGCCGAGATGAGCGTCATCTCACAACGGCTCGAACGGCAGTACCCGGAAGACGACGCGGGCTGGGGCGCCGTCGTGCTGCCGCTTCATGATGATCTGGTCGGCGACGTCAGCCTCGCGCTGTTCGTCCTCATGGGCGCCGTCGTCTTCGTGGTGCTGATCGGATCCGCGAACCTGGCGAACCTTCTGCTTGCGAAGACGCTCGGCCGGTCCCGCGAAATCGCGGTTCGCACCGCGCTCGGCGCGAGCCGGGCCCGCATCGTCCGGCAGGTGCTGACCGAGACACTGCTGCTCGCCATAGGCGGCAGCGCGCTCGGGCTGCTGCTTGGCCGCCTGAGCGTCACCGCCATCACGCAGTCGATCGGGCAGCGGCTGCCGCGTGTCAGCGAGATCGCCCTCGATGGGCGCGTGCTGGTGTTCACGCTCGTCGTTGCCGTCGCCGCCGCGCTGCTTGCCGGCGTCGTGCCGGCATGGAGACTGACACGCGCGGATCCAGGCGACGCGTTGAAACGCGGCATGGGCCGTTCGGGAAGCGGCGCCGGCGACCGCCGCGTGCGCGACATCCTCGTCGTCTGCGAAGTCGCACTCGCCATCGTGCTGCTGACCGGCGCCGGCCTGCTGCTGCGCACGCTCGCGCAGCTCAAGAGCGTCGATGCCGGCTTCGACCCGCACAACCTGCTCACGATGACCGTGGCGGCGCCGCCCGTGCCGGCCTCCGCTTCTCCGCAGGAGCGCATGGCGCAGCGCAGGACGTTCGCGGAAGAGGTGTTGCGGCGCGTGCGCGCGCTGCCTGGCGTTCAGTCCGCGAGCTTCACGGACTCGCTGCCCCTTCAGGGCGGATCAAACCTGCCGATTGCCATCGAAGGCCGGCCCGCCCTGCCGGTCGCCCAGCAGCCCATCGTCCAGGGACGCGCCATCAGCCTCGGCTTCCTGCAGACGATGGGCATGACGGTCGTCGCCGGACGAGACCTTTCGGAATGGGACATGACGCATCCGAATGCCTCGGTGCTCATCAACCAGACATTCGCGCGGATGTACTGGCCGAACGAAAACGCGCTGGGCAAGCGCTTCGCATCCACACTCACCTCTCGTGATCCACTGACCGTCGTCGGCATCGTGAACGACGTGAAGCTCAACGGGCTCGACGTGAGGCAACCGGTGGCCGCGAGTTACGTGCCGATCACGGCGCTCATGTCGGCCCCGCGCGCGGGATTCTTCTCTCTCGCGGTCCGCACGACGATGGCGCCCGAGCTGCTGACGCAGCCCATTGCGAACGCGATCCACGGCGTCAACGCGCTGCTCCCGGTGCGCGACATCATGACGATGGACGACATCGTCGACCAGTCGATGGGCGACCAGCGGTTCGCGATGATGCTGATCTCGGCGTTTGCGGGACTGGCGATTCTGCTGGCCGCGGTCGGGATCTACAGCGTGCTCTCGTACAGCGTGAGCCAGCGGGTCGGCGAAATCGGCATCCGGCGCGCGCTGGGAGCGCCGGCTGCCGCCGTGATGCGAACGATTGTCATGGAGGGCCTCACACCCACGGTCGTCGGCGTCGTGTCGGGCCTGACGATCGCGGCGCTTCTCGGGCGCGTCATGACGAGCCTGCTCTTCGGCATCGGACCCCATGATCCGACGACGTTTGCCGCCGTCTCCGTCGTGGTGATCACCGTGGCGATCGCGGCCACGCTCGCACCGGCGTACCGCGCCACGCAGGTCGATCCACTCAGGGCGCTGAGGACAGAGTGACCCGCGTGGTCACCAGTCGTTGCGAGCCGATACGTTTTGCGTGGTCGTTGTCCACGAACTCGAAGCTGCCCTGCTGCAGCTCCATGATCGCCAGATCCGCCGGCGCGCCGACCGCCAGCGTGCCCAGGCCTTTGAATGCCGGGATCGCCTTCGCGGCATTCGACGTCACACAGGCGATCACGCTCGCGAGCGGCATGCCCAGCATCAGGAACTTCGACATCACCGTGCCGAGATTGAAGATCTGATCGGTCCGTCCCGCCGGCACCCAGTCGGATGAGATCGTATCCGGCGTGAGCCCGGCCTTCATCGCGCGCTCCGCGATGTCCCACGTGATGTGCTTGTTCAGGCCGTTGCCGACGTCGAACAGCACACCGCGTTTCCTCGCGTCGATCACCGCCGGCAGCAGCCGGCCGTCGCCACCCAGGATCCCGTTGTTTCCCGGCGAATACGGATGCGTGACGATGTCGCCGCGCTTGAGAACGGCGAGCAGATCCGGCAGCGGCGACACGGACTGGCCCATGTGGACCATGATTGGGACATTCAGTGATTGGGCGACTTGCTGAGCGAGCTTCAGCGCCGGCAGATCGTTCTTTCCCGCCACGAAATCCGACACGCGCACTTTGATGCCGACGACGATGTCGCGGTGACGCTCGATCGCCTTCCGGGTCGCTCCGGTGTCGACCTTGCTCAGATCGTTCAACTCGCCGTTCTGCTGATCGTTTCCGGTGCGAGAGATGTTGATGAGCAGCCGCAGCCGGTTCGGCGCGGCCTTCGCGACAGCCACGCCTTCGTCGATGTTGTCCGAACCGCGCGATCCGGCGTCGACGAGCGACGTCACGCCGTCGGCCAGGCACAACCCGGCCTCGTCTTTTCCTCGGACCGCGTGCGTGTGGATGTCGATCAGTCCCGGGACGACGAGCTTGCCGGTCGCGTCGAGGACGTCCGCACCGGGCGGTGGAACGATGCCGGATCGGACGGCCCGAATGCGTCCGTCACGAACGGCGACGTCCGCGACGCGATCGATGCCACGGGAGGGGTCGACGACGCGGCCGCCCTTGATCACGAGATCGGACCCGTCCGCCTTCGCGTAGAGTGCGACGGCGGGCAAACCCGCGGCCAGGAACGCCCGGCGCGAGATCATGCCTTGCGAAGTTTGCCGCCGAAGAATGTGGCCGTCGTCACGAGCTTGAGGCGCCCCGTGCGCCTGCCCTTGTAGTTGTCCTCGAACTCGAACGTCCCCTGCTGGAGATCGAGGATCGCGATGTCCGCGGGCGAGCCCACGCGCAGCACGCCCAGGTCCTTGAAGGCCGGAATCGTCTTCGCGGCGTTCGACGTCGCACAGGCGATCACGCGGTCGAGCGGCATGCCGACCATGAGGAACTTCGACAGCACGTGGCCGAAGTTGAACACCTGCTCGGTGCGGGCCGCCTGGCCCCAATCGGTCGAGATGGTGTCGGGGTACACGCGCTGCTGCATCGCATGCTCGACGATCGGCCAGGTGAAGTGATCGACCCGGCCGTTGCCGAAGTCGAACCAGATGCCGCGCTTCCGCGCTGCGGTCACGGCCGGCAGCAGCTTGCCTGACGCGTCGAAGATCCCGTTCGGCGGCGGCGCGTACATGTGCGTGACGATGTCGCCGGGCTTAAGCACCGCCAGGATGTCCGGCAGCGACGACTCGGTCTGCCCCATGTGAATCATGATCGGGATCCGCAGCGGCGTCGCGACCGACTGCGCGAGCTTCAGCGCGATCACGTCGTTCTTGCCCGCGACAGGCTTCGACAACCGCGCCTTGATGCCGATGACGACGTCGCGGTGGCGCTCGATGGCGGCCGTCATCGCGGTGACGTCCACGTTCGCGGGATCCATCAGGTCGCCTTCGGGAATGATGCCCTTCTTCCCGGCGTTGATGAGGACGCGCATGCGATTGGGAGCGGCCTTGGCGATGGCGACGACGGCGTCGATACCGTCGGATCCGGCCGAGCCCGCGTCGACGAGCGACGTCACGCCGTCGGCCAGACAGAGATCGGGATCTTCTTTTTCGCGACCGGCGTGCGTGTGGATGTCGATGAGCCCGGGCACGACGAGCTTGCCGCCGGCATCAATCGTTGCCGCCGCGCTCGAGGCCGGGATGTTCGGCTGAATCGCCGCGATCTTCCCGCCCTTGACGGCGACGTCGCAGTTCTTCTGGTCGAAGCGGCGCGACGGATCCATCACGCGCCCGCCTTTGATCAGCAGGTCGTAGTCGGCGGCGACGAGATCGGTGAAGCGGCCGAAGGGCGTCACGGCGGCAGCGCCCGCGGCCGCAGCGATAAACCTGCGGCGTGTCAGCATGCCGCGGATTATAAGCCTAGGGCGCGGACGGCGGCCGCCAGTTGAGGATGACGGTGACCGGCGCGACGCTCGCCTCGTTGGTCACTGTGTTCATCAGAAACCGATCGCCGTTCGGCGAGACGACGTACTGCTGCAGGTACGTGCCGCGAATCGCGCCACCAACTCGCGTAGCGAAGAGCGCCACGGGCGCGCCTGCCTCGATCGACCCGCTCCCCGCGCGCCGAATCGGGACGGCCATCAGCTTGCCGTCGAGCGCGATGTAGAACAGCTCCCTGCCGTCCTTGCGCCAGCGCACCTGAGCGCCGCCGACCGTCGACACCTGGATCTTGCCGCCGGGTCCAGGAAACGACTGAACGAAGATCTCCATCCGGCCTGACTCGTTCGACTGGTACGCGATCCAGTTGCCGTCGGGTGAGAACTGGCCGTCGCGTTCTTCGAACATCGTCTGCACCACGGGAAATGGCCGACGATCGCCCTCCAGCGGCAACGCCCACAGATCGAAACCCGTGGAGAGCGACGGGCTCCTGAACAGGATGAGACGACCGTCAGGCGACCAGTCGACCGCGGCCTTGTTCTGCTCCGTTTGCAGGAGAAGTTCTTCGCTGCCCGTTCCGGATGCCGCCTTCACGTAGAGGTTGTACCGGCCGCCGCGGTTCGAGTTGAACACGATCTTCGTGCCGTCCGGCGACCAGATCGGCACCGATTCGGCAGCGCCGTCGTACGTGAACCGGCTCAGGAGACGCCGATCGAGATCGAGGATCCAGACGTCCGTGTTGCCGTTCGTCGTCTTCGAGATGCCCACCCGCCGGCCGTCGGGCGACATCGACGGCTCTTCCACGCCGGCGTCATCTGGATCTGCGGCGGTGCCCAGCGGCTTTCCCGCGCGATCGAACCAGATCAACTGACGCTGCCCTTTTCCCGCGCCGGCGCGATACACGAGCGCGCCGGCCGCCGACGCGGAGAGCCCTGCCTGCGCGGAGTCGCCGACGGCGACCACCTGATCGGCCACGGGCGAGGGCGTCCCGCTCAGCGTGCGCGTCTGCGGATCGAACGGCTGCGCGAGCAGCTTGCCGGCGCTCACGAAAATGAGCCGGCGAGGAGGCACGAACACCGCCGGTGCGTCGGCGTGCCCGAGCAGTCGGGTGTCGGATCCGCCGTCGAGCGACGCGACGTACACGCCGCGGGACGCTTCGCCGCCCGGCACGTAGTAGAGGAAATGACGGCCATCCGGCAGGAGCAGCGGAAAACGATGGCTGCTGTGACTCTCGTCGGTCCGCGTGATTTGCGTGACGTCACCGCCCGTGGCGGCGACGCTGTAGATCGGTCCCGTAAAGTTCGGCGAAAAAAGAATCGTCCCGTCGCGTCCCCAGCTGCCGCCGACGGGATTCGGCGCGTTGCTGATCGGACGGACAAGGCCACCCTCGAGATCGAGGCGGTTCAGCTTGCCGCCGGAGAAGAAGGCAATCGAACGTCCGTCAGGCGACCAGAAGGGGTAGAAGCCGCCCTCCGTTCCTGCAAGCGGCCGGGAGGACAGCTCGTTCAGCGCGTGCAGCCACAGCTTCGACCGTCCCTCGTTGTCCGCGGCAAAGACCAGGTTTCGACCGTCAGGAGAAATGGCCAGCGACAGCGGATCCGTCGTCGGCGGCGTCGCGACTTCGAACCGCAGCTCGTTCGCCACCGGTGTGGCGGAGCCCGGACCATAGAACCACGAGACCACGGCTGCGGCCGCAAGGAGCATCGCCAGGACCGCCCACGCCAGCCGTTCGCCAGAGAGGCGGCGCACCGTGCTGTCTCCGGCAGGCGCTCCGGCGGACTCGTCGAGATCGAACTGCGCGTCGCCGATGTGCTGAAGACGCCGCCTGGGATCTTTCTGCAGACAGCGTCCCAGCAATCGGAGCAGGACGGGCGATGTCCGTGGCGGGAGCGACGCCCACCGCGGCTCGTCCTTGATGACGCCGGCGAGCACTTCGGCGACCTCGTTGCCGGGGAATGTCCGCACGCCCGCGAGCATCTCGAACAACACGCACCCGAATGCCCAGATGTCGGAGCGTGTGTCGGCGGGCCGGCCTTTCGCCTGCTCCGGGCTCATGTAGGCCGCCGTGCCGAGGATCGTCCCGGCAGCAGTCATGTGCGCAGGCGTGGTGATCGTCGGCGAGTTCGACAGATCCACCCGCGTCGCCGACGACTCCACGGCTCGTGCGAGACCGAAGTCGAGCACCTTCACGACGCCGTCCGGACGCAGCTTGATATTTGCCGGCTTCAGATCGCGATGAACGATGCCTTGGTCGTGCGCTGCGGCCAGCGCGTCCGCGACCTGCCGCGCGATGGCCAACGCGTCTTCCACCGGCATCGGCCCGCTTGCGAGCCGGTCCGCAAGCGTCGGACCTTCGACCAGTTCGAGCACCAGCGCGTGAAGGCCTGAGGGCCCCGCATCAGCAGGCTCTTCGAATCCGTAGATGTGTCCGATGTTCTGATGGTTGAGCGACGCGAGCATCTGCGCCTCGCGCCGGAAGCGGGCCAGCCGCTCGCCGTCAACGGCGAACGCCGCGGGCAGAATCTTGAGGGCCACGTCGCGATTGAGCTGCGCATCGCGCGCGCGATACACCTCGCCCATCCCTCCCGCGCCCAGCATCGAGAGGACTTCGTACCGGCCGAGACGCGTTCCCGAAACAGGACCCATCCCTGAAGGCGTGGATTATAGGTCAGCGTCGCCGCGCCTATCGCGCGGCGACGCTCCGGAATCTCCCGGGCCGGTGTGTCAGTGGCCCTGGTCGTGCGGCACGGACACCACCGTGGACGTCGAGGTCGATCCCCCGTCGTTGTTCGAAGCCGTCACGACGACCTGGTACCTTCGTCCGTCCTGATCGTCGCCCGAGCGGCGCGCCTCCAGCATCACCGTAAACGAGTACGAGCCGTCCGGCGCAACCGATACCGGTCCGCCGGGCTCCACGGTCCCATACTCGTCGACGACGTGGAAGGACGCGCTTCCGGCGACAATCCCCGATTCCGCGTCGGCGATCGTGCCCGAAATCACGATAGGCACCATCTTGCCGTTCGGCGGCCAGAGGGTCCCCGACGACGGCGCCACGCTGACGACCGGCGGGGTCGTGTCGATCGGCCTGAGCAGGACGTTGAAGCTGAGGTGGTCATTGCACTGCACGTTCACGTCGACCGAAGCCGGCAGCGCGAGATACCCCGCCGGCGGATCGAACGCGACTCGGAACGATCCGGGATTCACGTCGAACGTCGTGCTGCCGATCGGGATCGACCCGGTGTCCTCGAGCGTCGGCGGATTCGTCGAGAGGTCGTAGATCCGCGCGTTCACGGTCGGGAACGGATAGTTGTTGCCCGTGATATTGAACGTCACCTGCGCGCATTCCGGCGGCGGCTGAGGCGCGTGCACGCGGACCTGAAGGTTGTTCGATCCCGTGATGCCGCCCTGACCGTTCACCGTGATGTGCGCCGTGTAATTGCCGGCAGTCGCGTAGCTGTGGCTCAGGCGGAACGCGCCGTTGGGTGAACCGGGCCCGGGCGGCGGCGCCCCGCACAGCTGCTGCGGCGTGCCGATGCTGTTCGAGGGAATGGTCTGCACGCCGGTGCCGTCGCCGAAATCCACCGTGGCCGTCCACGGCCCGGGATTGGGCGACGGATCGGTGAACGTGATGCACGCGAAGGGCGTCGTGTTGCCGACCTGCGTGTCCACACCACTCTGGCTCACGAACACCTGGATCGACGGGGGCGGCGGCGCGGTCACGGTCAGCGAGCCGCACGTGCTGCCCGCAATGCACGTGAGCGAACCGACACCCGCCGAGATCGGCACTGGACCACCCACGCTCCGGCCGGTCGCCTGCCCGTTCTGCGACACCGTCGCGACGTTGATGTTGCCCGACTGCCAGGTGACCGAGTCGGTGAACGCCTGCAGGATCGGCGTGGCGAGTGTGTTCGGCGGCTGCTGATTCGGCGGCGGGACCAGATCGCCGCCGACCGCGTACACGATGCGGTCGATGACGCCGGCCGCCAGTTCGGCTCGGTCGGTGTTCTGGAAGGTCTGGTTCGGGTTCTGCCCCTGCACCAGCTGCGGCAGGAACGCCCTGTTGAACCACTGGTTGCTCGCCGTGTCATACGCGAACGTTTCTCCGCGGAACCCGTTCGCATTACCGCCGACGACGTAGATCTGGTTGCCGATCGCGGCGGCGCCGAAAAGACTGCGGCCCGAGGGCATCGATTGCTTCTGCGTCCACGTGTTGGTGGCCGGGCTGTACACCTCGACGACACTGAGGTTCGAGCCGCCCGTGGCGTTGCCCCCGATGGCATAGACCTGACCATTGAGCGCCACCACGCCAAGGGAGTGACGCGCCGTCGGCAGCGAGGCCTTCAGAACCCAGCCGTTGCCGGGGTTGGCCGTGTCGAAGGCTTCGACCGTGTTGAGCGCGTTGCCGTTGTCGTCGCGCCCGCCGACGGCGTAGATGATGCCGTTGACGGCGGCCGCGCCGAGCAGCCGGCGCGGACTCGACAGGCTGGCGACCTGCGACCACGTCGTGCCGTCGAACGCTTCCACCGAGGCGACCGTGACGTTATTCGACGTCGAGCCGCCGAGCACATACAGCGTCGACCCCGAGACGGCCGCCGCGTGACTCGCGCGCGCGCCGAGCGGCATCGGCGTCTCCGCGGTCCACGCGTTCGTCACCGGATCGTAGGCTTCGACGCTCGCGACCGGCGTCGTGTTGACGGAGCCGTTCGCGTTGACGCAGTACCCGTTGGCCGTGTTGCCGGACGGACAAAACTCGTTGAACAGCGTGTTGCGGACGCCGCCCAGGACGTACAGCCTGCCGTTCAGCGCCGCCGCGGCATGGCCGAAGCGTGCCGTCGCCATGGGCGCCTTGAACTTCCAGTAGCCGACGTCGTTGGTGAGGTTGCGCTGAAACGAGGCGCCGTTGACGAACGTGCCGACGGCGGTGAAGTTCACCGAGCCGCCCACCGTGGTCGTCTGCGAGGAGGGGCCACCGCGATCGACGTCAATCTGGCGAAGGTCGCCGTCACCGACGCGTCGCTGTTCAGGGCGAAGGAACACTGCGCGTTCGGGGTCGTGCAGCCGGCCTGTGCTTCCGGCGTCGTTCCGCCGGAGAAACCGACGAAGGCGCTGTTCGGAATGCGGAACGCGGTCAAGTTCACCACCGACCCCGTCGCATAGTGCGTCGCACACGCGCTGTACTGCAGCGGATCGAAGTTCTGGCAGCCGTTGTTGTCCGCGCCGCCGTAGCCCTCGCCCTGGCCGGCCAGCTGCATCGTGAACGTCTGGAACGTCACGCCGGCGACGTCGCCGAAGCCGACGTGGGCCGTGGTGTTTGCGCTGATCGCGAACGTGCACGTCGTCTTCAGATTGCAGAAGGCCGGATCCGTGATGACGCCCGCCGTTCCTGGCTGGTTGGCGGAGATGAGGACGGCCGCGCCGGCCGGGATGCCCGAGATCGTGCACGTCGCGCCGCCAAGCGGAGCGTTGCAGATCGAATTCCCCCCTTGGTTACCTGAACTCCATCGCACCGACACGGCGCCGGAGTTGGGACCGCTCGTCGTGAGTGTGATCGTGAACGGTCCCTGTTGCGCGTCAGCCGGGACAATGAACGCCGACGCCAGCAGAAGAAAGGCGCAGCAGATCCGCAGGAACCCCTTGAAGGTCATAGTCCTCTCCTACGAGAAAACAAACTTCCTTGGTCGTGAGGCGCAGAGTTTTGGCTACGGCCGGGGTGTTTTCAAGCGAGGAGCAGATTTTGTGACTTAAAAGATACGCAGTGACCGGCTTCCGTTGACGATCAGAGAGAGAAGGGAGAGGTTCAGGTGAGAAACAGTGGCGCGTTCGCAGGCGGGATCAGGCCGAGACGTTCGGCAGTGCTCAACAGATACACGATGGCGGCTTCACCCTCTGGACCGTAATTGCGTGTGAAGTCATTGACGTAGAGCGCAATGTGCTGCTGCATCACGTCGTCGTCCATCTCCTGCGCGTGTTTGCGGACCGTGGGCCAGACGAGATCGGTGTGCGCAAAGGCGAAGTCGACGCTCCCGGCCAGCGCCTTCTCGGTTCTTCGAACCAGATCGACATCGAAGTCGCGGCGCATCAGGATGCCGCCAAGAGGAATCGCGTGCCCGGTCTCGCGTTCCCACCACTCGCCGAGATCCACGATCTGCGTCAGGCCGTGACGCTGGTACGTGAACCGGCTCTCGTGGATAATCACGCCCGCGTCCACCGTTCCGTCGCACACTGCCGGCATGATCTGATCGAACGGCATCACGGTGATCCGGGCGTCCGGCAGATCCGGCGCGAACAGCCGCATCAGGAGCGCGGCCGTCGTCAGCCGCCCGGGAATCGCCACGGTTTTCCCAGCCAGCGCCTTTCCGTCAAACGGCGTCTTCGCGACGATCAGCGGTCCGCATCCGCGGCCGAGCGCTCCGCCGCTGCGAAGCAGGTAGTACTTGTCGCGCAGATGGCCGAGTGCATGAAACGACACCTTGACGATGTCGGGGTCTCCCTTGAGGGCGATTTGATTCAGCGTGTCGATGTCTTCGTAGCGCTCGACGACCGGCGGAGCACCCGGAATTCGGCCCTCGACCCACGGCGTGAAAATGAACGTGTCGTTCGGACAGGGGGAATACGCAAGCTCCAGGGGTGTCACGAGAGCTTCTCGAGGAGCTTCAGTACGACGTGCTGCGCGGCGTCGGCGGCCTCCGGGATCTTCCACTTCTTCCGGTCGCGGTCCTCGACCAGATTGCTGACGCCGCGTACTTCGAGAAAGGGCACGTCGTGCAGGGCGCACACGTGCGCGGCCGCGGCGCCTTCCATCGACTCGCACAGCGCGCCGAACCGCTCGTGGAGCGCGTCGCCCAGCGCGCGGACGCCGGTCACCTGCGACAGCGTCAGAAACTTTCCCGTCCGGGCCACCGCCGTGCCGGCGGCTTTCGCCGCGCGCTGCACGAGCTCGGCGTCGAGCGGAAAGTAGTTGAATCGGGCTTCGCGCCGGCCGGCCGCTTCGACGAGGGGAATCCCGATCTCCTCCAGCGGACGCCACCCTGCCGGCGTCATCACGCCAAGGTCGCCGTAGATCTCGGTGTCGGCCAGCAGCACCGTACCCACCTCGATGTTCGCCGGCACGTACGCACCGGCGATGCCGGTCTGAATGACCATCGCCGGCGCGCGATTCATCGCGAGGTATTGCGTCAGGACGTGCGCCGTGTTGACGGCGCCGATGCCGGTGATGGCGAGCGCGGCTCCCGACGACTTGATCAGCGTGGCTTCGAGCGGCGTCGCCGCAATCACCAGAACGCCGCGAACGCCATCCTCGCGAGCCACTTTAGACGTCGTCGTCCTGAGAGGCGACGGCGTACGGGCGCACGACCCGCTTGACGACGATGGTGAGGCCGAAGAGCGCGATGATGGCCGACGCGGTGGTGCCGAGGTAGATGCCGATGCCGACGAGCGCATCAGGCGTCGGATCGGGCTCGCCGCCTTCGACGATTGCCGTCGCCTGCGACTGGCTGCGCGCGCGATCCGAGACCGATCGCGGCAGCACGCGCCACGAGATGACCATGATGCCGATCGCGAACAGGCCGACCACGAGGAGCGGATGCCGGGAGTTCTTTCGCGTGATGAGGCTCAGCGTCGCGAGGATGACGGCGAGGGCGCCGAGCCCGGCCGCCCACAACGCCGCAAGGCTCGGCATGCCGGGGAGCGACGCGTCGCCGAGGCTGATCCAGGGAAGGAACGTGCTGCCAATCAAGACGAGGCCGGCGACGAGAGGAACGTAATAGCCACGCATGCTACTGCGCGTCTTTGAATTCCTCGTACCAGGCCATCTGGATGGCTTCGAGCTTCGGTTCGTTCGAGACCTTCGGGTCGTCGTCGAATTCGTCGAGCGCGAGCACGCGCTCGCGCAGATCGGTGAATCGAATCGTCAGCGGATCCACGCCGGGAAATTTCTCGGCCAGCGCGATGCCGATGTCCTCCGCGTCCTGCCACTTCATCGGGCGACTTCCTCCCCGTTCCGCGCGTCCTTCTTGCGGTCCGACTTGCCGAGCTGGATGCCGCCGCCTTCCTGCACGTAGTTGCGGGTGTACATCGGCAGCTCGCAGACGACGTCGCCTTTGATGACCGCCTGGCAGCCGAGCCGCGAGTCGACGGTGAGCTCCCACGCCGTGTCGAGGCGGTCGGCTTCGTCGTCCTGCATCTCGCTCAGGTTCTGCGCGCCTTTCCGGATGATGACGTGGCACGTGGTGCAGGCGCAGCTGCCCCCGCAGGCGTGCTCGAGACCCAGATTGAAGTGCTTCGAGACGTCGAGGAACGACTCGGGCTTGCCGTGATTCGAGTACGGCAGCTTGCCGTGCTCGAACTCGACGCTTTTCTCTTCGCCGTCGATGATGAAGGTGACCTTGGGCATTTACATCTCGTTGACGTTCCTGCCGGACAGCGCTGCCTGAACCGACCGGTTCATCGCGATTTCGGCCAGGTGCTTCGTTGCGTCGTTCAGCGCGTGCGTGCTCTCGTGGATGCGCTCCCGGTCCCCGCCGCCGATGACGGCCTTGAGATCCGCGAGCGCGGCTTCGATGCGCTGCAGCTCGCCCGGCGCGAGATCGTTCTTCGCGATCTCGGCGAACTCCGGCGCGCGCATCGTCTTCTCGGTCGCGTGGATGACCGACTCGGCTTCGTTGCGCTCCTCGATCAGCAGACGCGCTTCGAAGTCGGCCTCGGCGTGCTCGAACGAATCGAGCAGCATGCGCTCGACCTCGTCGTCCGTGAGGCCGTAGGACGGTTTCACTTCGATGGTCTGCTCGATGTCGGTCCGCAGCTCGCGTGCCGTCACGCTCAGGATGCCGTTCGCATCGATCTGGAACTGGACCTGCACGCGCGCGAGGCCGGCGGGCATCGGCGGGATGCCGCGCAGGCGGAAGCGCGCGAGCGAGCGGTTGTCGACGACGAGCTCGCGCTCGCCCTGCAGCACGTGGATGTCGACGGCCGTCTGGTTGTCGGCGGCCGTCGTGAACATCTCGCTGCCCGTCGCGGGGATCGTCGAGTTGCGCATGATGATCTTCGACATCACGCCGCCCATCGTCTCGATGCCGAGCGACAGCGGGGTGACGTCGAGCAGCAGCATCTCGCGATTGCCCGTGGAGAGGATATCGGCCTGGACCGCGGCGCCGAGCGCGACGACTTCGTCGGGATTCAGCTCGCTGTGCGGCGTCTTGCCGAACAGCTCGCCGACCAGCGTCCGCACGAGCGGAATGCGCGTCGA
>Ga0134123_10001426_pt1 | contig 15595 bp, 16 predicted proteins | sample KB303_FD_96460 | JGI IMG/M metagenome (GOLD analysis project Ga0134123, IMG submission 96460) | Terrestrial soil microbial communities without Nitrogen fertilizer from Kellogg Biological Station, Michigan, USA - KB3-0-3 | ecosystem: Environmental > Terrestrial > Soil > Unclassified ...
ACGGCAACGCCTACTCGGCGACGCTCTCGGACACGAGCTACGACTCGCCGGTGATTCCCGGCATCGGCATGGTGATCTCCTCGCGCGGGCAGCAGTCCCGGCTCGCCGCCGGCCATCCCGCGCAGGTGGCGGCCGGAAAGCGCCCGCGGCTCACGCCGAGCCCGGGCATGGCGCTGCGCGACGGCAAGCCGTTCCTGTGCTTTGGCACGCCGGGCGGCGACGTACAGGCGCCGGCGATGCTGCAGGTGTTCCTGAACGCGACGCAGTTCGGCATGCAGCTGCAGCAGGCGGTGGAAGCGCCGCGCTTCTCCAGCGCCAACTTCCCCAATTCATTCCCGCCGCACGAGTACTTTCCCGGGCGCCTGCTCGTGGAGCAGAACATGGCGGAAGGCGTGATCGACGCGCTGCGCGCGCTCGGCTACGACCTCGAGGTGCTGCCGCGCCTGCCGGCGAAGAGCGGCGCGGTCTGCGCCGTGATGCGCGCGCCGGGGGGACTCAAGCATGCGGCCGCCGATCCGCGGCGCGAGTGCTACGCGCTGGCGTGGTAAGGGCGCTACTCCGCCCGGACGCCGGCTTGCTTGATGATGCGGCCCCACTTCTCGGCGTCGGCCTTCATCACGGCGGCGAAGCGCTCGGGCGTGCTCGGCGTCGGATCGGCGCCGAGGCCGGAGAAGCGCTCGCGCACGTCGGGCAGCGCGAGGATGCGGTGCACCTCGGCATTCAGGGCGTCGACGAGCGGCCTGGGCGTGCCGGCCGGCGCCATGATGCCGTACCAGTTGTTGAACTCGTAGCCGGGCACCGACTCGCCCATCGTCGGCGTGTCGGGCAGCGCGGCGGAGCGCTGCGAGTCGGTGACGGCGAGCACCTTGAGCCGCCCCGCCTTGATGTGCGACATGGTGACCGGCGCGCCGGTGAACAGCATGTCGACCTTGCCGCCGACGAGATCCGTGACCGCCGGCCCGCCGCCCTTGTAGGGCACGTGCACGATGTCGATCCGGGTCGACATCTTGAGCAGCTCCGCGCACAGCTGGTTGAAGCTGGCGATGCCGCCGGAGGCGAAATTGAGCTGCCCGGGCCTGGCGCGGGCGAGCGCGACGAGGTCGTTCACGCTGTTGACCGGCAGCGACGGGTGCACCACCAGCACGGTGGCGACGTTGGCCACCAGCGAGATCGGCGCGAGGTCGGCCACCGGGTCGAAGCTCATCTTCTCGTACAGGAACTGGTTCATCGCATGCGAGCTCATGGTGCCGAGGAGCAGCGTGTACCCGTCGGCAGGCGAGCGCGCGGCCGCTTCGGTGCCGATGTTGCCGGCGGCGCCGCCGCGATTCTCCACCACCACCGGCTGGCCCCACTTGTCGCTCATCTTCTGCGCGATCACGCGCCCGAGGATGTCGGTGGTGCCGCCCGGCGCCCAGGGCACGACCATGCGCACCGGTTTCGCCGGATAGGTCTGTGCCGTGACGCTGGAAAAAACTGCGAGTGCCGCGATGAGGAAAAGTAAGCGCATGGGTGGGCGGATCATAGCAGCGGCGGCGCGCCGGTACGGCGAGCAGGGCGTGGCGCCGGAGCCGGCGCTGCGCGAGGCCGTTTTTGCACGCCTCTTTGCGGGGCGCTGGCAGCCGCGATGGGATGTCCTGCTGGTCGACCGGAAGCTGCCGCTCGGCGAGCGGCTGACGCGCTTCTACTGCGAGTACCGCGGCAAGATCACCCGCAACGAGGCGCGGCTGTGGACCCGGGCGGGGCTGCTCGGCATGCACGGGCCGGCTTTCAGTCGCACGCTGGAGAAGCGCATCCTCATCCCGGTGGCGCGCGAGCTGCGGCACGCGGCGGGCGTCGCGTCGAAGCGCGCGGTGAGCCGGCGCGAGCTCGAGCTGGTGCAGATGCTGCACGGCGCGATCGCCTTCCCGCACACGCGCAGCCATATCTTCGACATGGACGTGCACGGACGGCTGCGCGACCTGGTCCCGATGATGGTGCGGGTCTGGCTCCCCGGCGCGATGGCCGAGGCGAGGAAGCTCAACCCTACTCGACCTTGATCTTGCGCTCGCGCACGACGCGTTCCCACTTGGCGGCGCTCTCGCGGATGATCTTGCCGAACTGCGCGCCGTCTGCGGCGAGCGGCTCGTAGCCCTGCGTGGCGAGGTAGTCCTTGAACGCCTGGCTCTGCGCCACCTGCAGCGCCGCGGCCTCGTAGCGCGCGAGCACCGCGGCCGCCGTCCCCGCCGGCGCGACCAGGCCGGTGGTGAAGTCGGCTTCCGCGCCGCCGAGGCCGGCTTCGGCCACCGTGGGCACGCCCGGCAGCGTCGGCAGGCGCTGCGGCGCGGTCACGACCAGCGCGCGGATGCGGTTGCTGCGCACGTGCGGCAGCATCGACGCCGGCGCGTCGGCGAGGAAATCCACACGGTTGCCGATTACGTCGGCGTAGGCGCCGGTGACCCCCTTGTACGGCACGTGCGTGAAATTGACCTGCCCGACCACGGCGAGCAGCTCGACCACCATGTGCGTGAGCGTGCCGGTGCCGCTCGAGCCGAAGGTGAGCTTGCCGGGATTCGCCCGCGCCGCGGCGATCAGGTCGGTGATCGTGGCGTGCTTCGACTCCGCCGAGGCGCCGAAGACGAGCGGCGAGAGCGAGAACGCCGCGACGGGCACGAGGTCCTTTTGCGTGTCGTACGGAAGCTTCTGCACGCTCGGCAGGAGCGACAGCGTGCTGGTGGTCGCCGCGAGCAACGTCAGGCCGTCCGGCGCGCTCTTGGCCACGGCGCCGGCGCCGAGCGAGGTGGCGCCGCCCGCCTTGTTCTCGACCACGATCGGCTGCCCGAGCCGCTGCCCGAGCGCGTTGACGAAGGTGCGCGTCACCACGTCCGTGCCCGAGCCCGCGAGCAGCGGCACGACGACGTGGATGGCCTTGTCCTGGGCGAGCGCCCCGCCGGCGGCGGCGGCGATGGCGCAGGCGGCGATCGAGGCGAGGATTTTCATGAGCGGTAAGCTAGCACGATGCCCCTTTATGCAGGGAACCCCGTAGACTGATCCTCCCATTGGCGATGACCAGGCAAGGAGCGGCAGTGACAAAAAACAAGAAGGAGCCTTCCAGCGTTTTCTTTCGCAATCTCCGGCCGAAGTTCCTCGATTGGGAGCCGCCGACGGAGGAAGAAAAGGCGCTGGAAGTGCAGCTGCGGAAGGACGCCCGGGAAGCCGAGCTGAAAAGGGTGACCGATCTCGCCAAGAAACGGGACGCGGCGAAAGGCGCCGCAAGAGGGCGCTAGGTCGGGGCCGCCGGGCTCAGAGCCACTTGTCGAAGGCGCGCACGACGTTCGAGCCCAGCAAGCTGCGGAATTGCTTGCAATGGAGCGTCGTTTCGCGATGCACCGCCGCGATGCGCTGCTTGAACTCGGGCGACGAGGCGTGCTCCATGAGCTTGCCCACGATCTCCTCGCTCGGCGTGTAGCTTCTGGCGGAAGCGCGGTTGTATTGCTCCAGCAGCAGCTCGAGCGCAGTTTCCGGAAAGACATTCCGATCCACGATGTCGAACGAAATGTGCATCGAATACGGGCTTTTCGTCTCGACCTGATGCGGAGTGCCCGCCCGGATGAACATCGCGTCGCCGGGGTTCAGGGTGACTTCGGCGCGAAGCGGCCCCATCTTTTCCGGCGGCATCTCGCCCAGATCGACCCTTCGCGGCGCTTGCCGCTCGTGCAGGCGCCAGGTTTTTTGCCCGGCCAGATGCATGACCAGGACGTCATCGGAGTCGCGATGTCCCCGGTAGGCTTCGGCGCCGCGCTGGGAAAAGAACACGACGGCGTTGGAGAGGATATTCGGCCGGGATTCGTCGATGGCGGCGCAGAACTGGTTGATCTCCGGAGAAACGATATCCAGTCCTTCGAGCACGAGCGCCGCGCCTCGAGACAGGTACTCCTCGATGATGCCCCTGTTGAGGAACTGGATGTGGGTGCGCTGCACGACCTTGTGCGCGATTGCCTTTGAACAGTCGACCTTCTTGCCCTGGTAGATGAGCGAGAAGTAGTCCGGCATCAGCATCGGACTGTTCACGTAGGCCTTCAGGTCCTGCATCGTGAAGAACTCCGGAGTCCCGATCAGCCCTTTCTGATGCCAGTAGTCGCGGGCCTCGGGAAGCTTCCACGCCGTCTCGGTCAGGAAGGTGTGCAGGCTCGTGAGCTGGGGGTGCATGGGCGAACGCGTACTGTAGCCAAAATGCAGCCGATTTCAAGGCAGCAAGCGGCGATCCGGCGCTAACGGCCGAGGATCGCGCGCCGCTTCGAGCGGATGCGTTCCTCGATCGCGCGGCTGCCGCCCGCCTGCCCGCCGAGGTAGGCGTCCTGCACCGCGGCGTCTTCGAGGAGCCGTGCGGCCGAGCCCGAGACGGCAATGCGCCCGTTCTCGAGCACGTAGCCGCGGTCGGCGACGCCGAGCGCGGCGCGCGCGTTCTGCTCGACGAGCAGCACGGTGGCGCCGGCGTCGCGCAGGGACCGGATGAGCGCCATGATGCGCTCGACCATGAGCGGTGCGAGGCCGAGCGACGGCTCGTCGAGCAGCAGCAGGCGCGGCCGCGACATCATGGCGCGCGCGATGGCGAGCATCTGCTGCTCGCCGCCGGAGAGGGTCTGCGCCGCCTGCCGCCGCCGCTCGGCGAGGATCGGGAAGAGGCGGAACTGCTCCTGCAGCGTCTCGTGCACCGCCGCGCGGTCGGTGCGGGCGTAGGCGCCGAGGCGCAGGTTCTCCTCGACGCTCATGGGGCCGAACAGCTGCCGCCGCTCGGGCACCTGCGCGAGGCCGGCGCGCACGATCTCGGGCGTCGGCAGCGCCTCGATGCGCCGCTCGTCGAGGAAGATCTCGCCGGAAGAAACCGCCACCAGCCCCATCACGGTATTGAGCAGCGTGCTCTTGCCGGCGCCGTTCGCGCCGATCAACGCGACGATCTCGCGGCTGCGCACCTCGAGCGAGGCCTCGTGCAGCACCGGCGAGCGGCCATAACCGCTCGAGATGCGCTCAAGCCGCAACATGCTCGCTCCCGAGGTAGGCGTCGATCACTTCGCGGTTGCGGCGCACCGCGTCGGGCGCGCCTTCGGCGATCTTCTCGCCGTGGTGCATGACCACCACCTGGTCGGCGAGGCCCATGACCAGCCGCATGTCGTGCTCGACGAGCAGCACGGTGACGCCGAGCGCCGCGACGCGCAGGATCAGCTCGGCGAGGCGCTCGGTCTCGGAGTCGTTCAGGCCCGAGGCCGGCTCGTCCATGAGCAGCAAGCGCGGCTCGAGCGCGAGCGCGCGAGCGACCTCCACCAGGCGCTGGTGGCCGAACGACAGCTCGCCCAGGTGCAGCCGTTCCGCGCCGCGCAGGCCGACGAAGGCGAGCGCCGCGGCGGTTTTCGCGCGGTTGACCCGCTCGGCCTGGAAGTGGCGGTGGGTGCCGCACATGACGTTCTCGAGCACGGTCATGTTGTCGAAGAGCTGCAGGTTCTGGAAGGTCCGGCCGACGCCGAGAGCGGCGATCCGGTTCGGCAGCAGGGCGTCGATGCGCGCGCCGTCCAGGGCGATGCTGCCGGCATCGAGCGGCTGGTAGCCGCCGATGAGGTTGAAGAGCGTGGTCTTGCCCGCGCCGTTCGGGCCGATCAGCGCAGCGATGGCGCCGGGCTCGACGGCGAAGCTGACTTCGCTCACCGCGCGCAGCGCGCCGAAGGAGCGCGATGCGCCGCGGACCTCGAGCCGCGCCGCCGGCCGGCCGCTCCTGGACAGGGCGGCGCCATCCGGGTCGCCGAGGCTCGCGCGCGGCGCCTCGCGCGAGGCGAGCCGGTCGTACAGGTGCGAGATGAAGCCGGCGACGCCGCGCCGGAAGGCGATCAGCACCACGACGGTGAGCACGCCCATGATCACGCCTTCCCACAGCGGCAGCGACAGGCCGCGCAGGATTTCGCGCAATCCGGTGACGATCGCCGCGCCGACCACGCCGCCCCACACGCTCATCAGGCCGCCGACGATCACCGCGGTGATGAAGTTGAGGCTGAAGGCGAAGCCGAAGACGTTGGGGTCCATCGCCCGCAGATAGTGCACGGCGAGGCTGCCGCAGACGCTCGCCATGCCGGCGCTCACCACGAACATCTGCAGCTTGTAGCGCGTGATGTCGATGCCTGCCGAGAGCGCCGCCGTTTCGCTCGCGGCGAGCGCCTTGAGGGCGCGGCCGACGCGCGAGCGGTCGATGGCGAGCCCGGCGGCGACGAAGGCGAGGACGATCAGCCACACGACGTAGTAGAAGGCGAGGTCGCTCCCGAGGGGCAGGCCGAACAGCGCGAACTTCGGCACGCCGTAGGTGCCGAGCGCGCCGCCGGTGAACGGCAGCTCGAGCGCGACGACGATCAGGATGAGGTGCAGCGCGAGCGAGGCCATCGCCAGCACGAAGCCGCGCAGCTTGAGGATCGGCGCGGCGATCGCCCAGGCAGTAGCCATGGCGACGAGCGCCCCGGCGAGCAGCGCCGCCAGCGGGTCCCAGTGGTGGTTGACGCACAGGATCGCGCTCGCGTAGCCGCCGACCATGCAGAACCCCGCCTGCCCGAGCGCGAGCTGGTGCGCGTAGCCGAGCAGCAGTACGAACCCGACCGTGCCCGCCGCCAGGGCGCCGGTGATGATGCCGATGCCGAGCGGGTACTGGCCGGGGAGGGCGAGCGGGTAGAGCACGACGCAGGCGACGAAGACCGCGAGCCCGATGCGCAGCTTCATCGCGAAAGCAGCGAGGCGCGGCCGAAGACGAAGACGCCGCCCTTGACGAGCAGGTAGGCGAGCAGCGCGCCGTAGACGATCGCGTCCTTGAAGCCGGAGGAGACGTAGCCTGCGGCGAAGGACTCGAGCACGCCGATGCCGAGCCCCGCGGCTACGGCGATCCCCGGTGCGCGGAAGTTGCCGATGATGGCGCCGATGAAGCCTTTCAGGCCGTAGGCGATGCCGGCATCCCAGTTGGCGAGGACGATCGGCGCGATCACCGCGCCCGCGAGCGCGCCGCTCGCGCCCGCGACCGCGAACACGGCGAGCGTCAGGCGCTCCGCGTTCACGCCCATGAGGCGCGCCGCCTGCAGGTTGATCGAGCAGGCGCGCACCGCGCGTCCCGGGTCGGTGTAGCGCAGGAACCAGAACATCGCGGCGAGCATGAGCGCGGTCGCGCCCCAGACCCACAGGCTCTGCACCGGCACGGCGGCGCCGGCGACCTCGAAGATGCCGTCGCCGCTGAAGCCCGGCATGCTGAGCGGGTCCTTGCCGAACGCGATCAGCGCGCCGCCGCGCAGCACCACCGCGACGCCGAGGGTGATCGTGATCTGGATGAAGTCCGGGCTGTGGCGCGCCGGCGCGAGGGTCAGCCGCTCCTGCAGCGCGCCGAGCAGCGCGCCCGCCACGACCGCGAGCGCGATCGCGACCGGCAGCGAGACCCCGTGCGGCACGAGGAACGCGGCGACCACGCCGCCCAGCATCACGTACTCGCCCTGCGCGAAGTTGACCACGCCCGAGACGTTGGCGCAGAGCACGAACCCCAGCGCGACCAGCGCATAGACGCAGCCGGTCGTCAGCCCCGGCAGCAGGAGCTGAACGAAGACGGAGAAGTCCACGACGCTAGTCGGCGGGAACCGGCTTGCCGCCGTGCAGCTTGCCCATCACGATCGAGCGGAAGTTCTGCCCGGTGTGATCCTTGGTCGTGTAGGTGACCGGGCCGTTGACCGCCGGCAGGTCCCGCATCGCCTCGAGCGCGTCGCGCAGGCCCTGGCGCGTGCCGTTCGAGCCCTTGAACGCCGCCTCGGTGATCAGGCCGACGTCGAAGCCGAAGGTGTTGAAGTACACCGGCGTGCGGCCCATCGCCTTCGCCATCTCGGCGTAGAGCTTCGCGTCTGCCGCCGCCGCGCCGCCGAAGACGCCGCTCTGCATCGGCGTCATCAGGCCGTCGGCGGCGGAAGGCGAGCCGATGGCGTCGAAGAACGCCTTGCTCACCGCCGCCTGGGTCACGACCAGCGGCTGCTTGAAGCCCATCTGCTGCAGGGCGCGCCAGGTCAGGATCGCGGCGCGGCCGCTCGCGCCGTTGTAGATGATGTCGGGCTTGGCCGAGCGGATGCGCGTCAGCTGCGCGTTGAAGCTCGTGTCCTCGACGCCGAAAGTCTCCGCGGCGACGATCTGCAGGCCGTATTTCGGCGCGAGCTCCTTCAAGTTGGTGATCTCCGCCTGGCCGAAGGCGTCGGTGGAGTTGAGCGAGGCGATGCGCTTGTAGCCCTTCTTCTGCGCGTACTGGGAGAACACGGTCATGAAGTCGCGCACCGCCGGCGCCACCTTGAAGAGCCACGGGTCGGCCGGGATGCCGATCGCGTCCGCCGCGCCGCCGGCGATGATCGGCACCTTGAACTCGGAGGCGAGCGACTTGACCGCCATCACCGAGTTGGAGGGAATGAAGAGATAGATGAGCTGCACGTCCGGGTCGCTGGCGATGCGCCGGAAGGCGTTGGAAGCACTCACCGGGTTGGTCTCGTCGTCGAGGACCTCGAGGGCGATCTTCCGGCCCGGCAGGCCGTGCGCCTTCTCCCAGGCCTGGAACCCGTCCATGGTGTCCTTCGCCGCGGCGGCGAAGCCGCCGGAGAGCGAGGCGACGACGCCGATTTTCACCGGCTGCTGCGCGGCAGCCGCGTGCGCGAACAGCGCCGCGGCGATCATCCAGAGCCACTTCTTCACGATGTCTCCTCCTCCAGGATTGTCGACGAATGTTTTCCCCGAGCGCGCTCGAGCACTTCCGGCGCAGGCGCTGAGTCGCCGCGCCACGCGACGTGGCCGTCGGGCCGCACGAGGACGTACTTCTTTTCGTAGAGCCGCTGCACGGCCGTGCCGTGCCTGGCCGGCTCGAACAGCACGAATTCGCGGCCGAAGAGATCGAGCGTCGAGCCCCCGTCGGCGAGCCAGGCGTGCGGCGCGCGGCCGCCGGGGTGGCTGGTCTGCGCGTACTGCCGCGTGTCCTCCGGCTCGGGCGGCGGCGCGCCGTCGGCCATGACGATCGGCGAGCCGTCGTAGCGATAGCCGAGGTGCACCCAGAGCGGGTTGTCCCAGGCGTTGCGCATCGAGACCGAGAGCTTCTCGCCGAGCGCGCGGCGCGTCTCGCGGCCGGCCGGCGAGTCCGCGTCGATCGCGGCGAAATGCCGGCGCGGCGTGATGCGCTCGAAGTTCTTCATCGCTTCGCGGCAGGCGCGCGCGCCGGCAGGCCTGCGCTCGGTCTCGTAGCTCGCGAGCAGCCCGGGTCCGCCCCAGCCCTGCAGCGTCGCGGCGAGCTTCCAGCCGAGGTCGACCGCGTCGCCGATGCCGGTGTTCATGCCCAGGCCGCCGTTGGGCGGCATGACGTGCGCCGCGTCGCCGGCGAGAAACGCGTGCCCCTTGCGGTAGCGGCGCGCCACGAGGTTGCGGCGCATCCAGGTGCCGACGCCGAGCACCTCGAACTCGAAATCGCGGCCGACCGCACGGCGCACCGCGTCGGCGGCCTGCGCGGGGGCGAGCTCCTCGTAGAGCATCAGCCGCCATTGCTCGCGCCCGTCGCAGGCGGTGAGGCTCGCCCACGGTCCTTCGGCGCCGATGATCACGTAGCGGCCGGCATCGCCCTTGTCGTGCAGCGACGCGAGCGCGCGCGTGCGGAACATGATGTTGACCGCGCGGTTCAGGTTCTCGTCGCCTTCCATCTCGATGCCGAGCTGGCGGCGCACCGTGCTCGCGTAGCCGTCGCAGCCGGCGAGGTAGCGCGCTTGCAGGGTCTCGCCGCCCTCGAGCGTCGCCTCGACGCCGCCGGGGATTTGGCGGAACGAGAGCAGCTTCTTCCCGTAGCGCAGCTCGACCTGCGGCAGGCTGCGCGCCTTCTCGGCAAGGATGCGGTCGAAGACGAACTGCGGGCAATGCGCGAAATTCTCCGGGCTCTGCTCGAGCGGCGGCGTGCGCGCGATCGAGGGCACCGGGATGCGCGCGAGCTCGTAGCCCGCGAGCGAGGTGACGAACACGTTGTCGAACGGAAATTCTCGCGGAAAGCCCCAGTCGCGCACCTGGCCGGCGATGCCCCAGCGGCGGCAGAATTCCACGGTGCGGATGCCGGTCGCGAACATCTTCGCGTCGACGATCCGGCCGTCGCCCTGTTCGATGAGCGTGCAGGGCACGCCGCGCCAGCCGAGCTCGACCGCGAGCGCGAGACCGACCGGACCGCCGCCGACGATCAGAACGGGGATCAAGGCAGGACCGGGATCAAAGCTTCAGCGGCTGTCCGTCGAGGTCTTCGGCGCGCTCGACGCGGATCAGCACCGCGTAGCCCTTCTTCCCGGGGTCGCGATCCTTCTCCGGCTGGACCAGCTTCTGCCAGACCTTGTCGCAGGCCGCGCCCGACTTGTGCACCTTCGCCGTGCCGTAGAAGCGCGCGATGCCGCCTTTCGGCAGTACGCCCGCCTCGCGCAGCGCGGGCTTGCGCAGGAACACGGTCACCTTGGTGCCGTCGTGCAATTGCTCGTTGGTCGAGCCCTTGCCGCGCTCCCAAAGGGCGAGATGCTCGTCGTCGTACACCATGGTGCTGCCGCGCGGGCTGATCTGCGCGAAGCCGTTGGGCAGCACCACGCCGACCAGGCAGACGTTGGCGGGGAACGCAGTGTCGATGTGCTCGTGCAGGACTTTCGGAATCGCGGTCATTTGAAGACGCTCTTGTGGTCGGTGTTGTTCGGTGTGCGATCGCCGCCGAGCCAGCGCCGCAGCTCGGTATGCGCGTCGGCGCGGCGCTTCGACGCGATCTCGTCGGCGTTGTCGGGATCGAGCGTGAACTCGAGCTTCAGCTCGTCTGGGGTCATCATGTAAATCGACTGGCAATAGCCATGGTCGGTGAGGCGGAAGGGGATGCCGTGCGCCTTCAGGCGCCGCTGGGCGTCCTCGAAGGCGGCGCGACTCACCTTGAGCGCGATGTGGCCAAAGCGCGCCTGCTGCGGATGGCGCGCCTTGAAGAGCTCGTAATGCTCGGGCTCGGCGAACTGGAAGAAGGCGAGGGCGCCGCCGTCGGCGAGCGCGTAGAACGTGTGGCAGTACTCGAGCTCGCGGCCGATTTCCGCGACGTGCGCGCGCTCGCACCAGGTCGCAGCCAGGGGGATGCCGAGCACGTCCTCGAAGAACTTGCGATTTGCCTCGTGATCCTTTGTCACCCAGGCGTAGTGGTGCAGCCGTGATGGCAACATAGCGACCTCCTCTTGACGATGGTACACGTGGGAAGCCCCCCACAGCGAGACGAAAAGGCGAGACGAGATGAAAGCAGCGGTGTTCAGCGAAGCGGGCCTGGAATTGCGCGAGGTCGAGCGGCCGCAGCCGAAACAGAACGAGGTGCTGGTGCGTGTGCGCTACGCCGGGCTCAACCGGCGCGACCTGACGCGGACCAAGGGCGACGAGGGCGCGATCCCCGGCATGGACTGGTCGGGCGAGGTCGAGGGAAGCGGCGAGCGCGTGATGTGCATGGGCGAGCGCGGCTACGCGGAATTCGCGGCGGTGGACCGCGAGCGTTGCCTGCCGATTCCCGCCGGCATGGACTTCGAGCAGGCGGCGACGCTCCCGCTCGCATTGCTGACGATGCACGACGCGCTCGTCACCAATGGCGGGCTGAAGAAGGGCGAATCGGTGCTGGTCCTCGGCGCGAGCTCGGGCGTGGGGCTCATGGGCCTGCAGATCGCGCGCCTCATGGGCGCGGGGTTCGTCGCCGGCACGTCGCGCCGCGGCGGCTCGCGGGACAGGCTGAAGACCTATGGCGCCGAGCTCGCGCTCGACACCGCGTCGCCGGCCTGGGTCGACGAGCTGCGCGCGGCGACCGGCGGCAAGGGCGTCGACCTGGTGATCGACCAGGTCTCCGGCAAGCTCTTCAACCAGACGCAGCAGGCAACCGCGATCGGCGGGCGCATCGTCAACGTCGGCCGGCTGGGCGGCATGGCGGGCGATTTCGACTTCAACCTGCACGCCCTGCGGCGCCTGCGCTACGTCGGCGTCACGTTCCGCACGCGCTCGGCGGACGAAGTGCGCGAGGTCTTGCGCCGCGCCAGGGCCGACCTGTGGCCGGCGCTCGAGGCGGGGAAGCTCCGCCTGCCGGTCGACCGGGTTTTCCCGCTCGCGGAGGCGGAATCGGCGCAGCGGCGCATGCGCGCCGACGAGCACTTCGGCAAGATCCTGCTGCGGGTCTAGGCAAGGGCGCGCGACGCGCTAAGATGGCAGCCCCACAGGGAGGGTATTGATGAAAACGCGATTCTGGCTGGCGCTTGGCGCCGGCGCATTGCTCAGCACGATGGCCTTGGCGCAGGCCCCCGAAGTGACGCTCACGCGGCTCGACTGCGGCAGCGGCAACAACGACCCGCGCCGCTTCAGCGACAGCTTTGCCTACACCGAGACGACGAAGCCCTTCACGTTCAGCTGCTACGTGATCAAACACGGCGCCGACTACATGGTGTGGGACACGGGGTACTTGCCGGGCTCCGTTCCCAACGCGACCAACAAGCCGCTGGTCGACCTGCTCAAGCAGCTCAACGTCCAGCCCGACCAGGTGAAGTTCGTCGGCATCAGCCACTTCCACGCCGACCACACCGGCCAGCTGGCGCCGTTCAAGGGCGCGACGCTCCTCATCGGCAAGGGCGACTGGGATGGCATCAACGCGAATCCGCCGATGGGGGGCGCGAACGTCACCGGATTCAAGGAGTGGATTGCGGAGAAGCGCAAGGTCGAGCCGCAGAGCGCCGACAAGGACGTGTTCGGCGACGGCACGGTCATGATGCTGCGCGCGCCGGGCCATACGCCGGGGCACAGCATGCTGCTCGTCCGCCTGAAGGAGAAGGGGCCGGTGGTCCTGGTCGGCGACGCCGTGCACTTCCACGAGAACTACGAGCACGAAGGCGTGCCGGGCTTCAACTACGACCGGGCGCAGACCATCGCCTCGATCCAGCGCATCAAGCAGATCGAGAAGAACCTGAAGGCGACGGTGATCATCCAGCACGACCCGCGCGATATCGGCAAGCTGCCAGTGGCGCCGAACGCCGCGAAGTAGCGTCGCCGCGCTACTGCGCCGAGATCGTGGTCACGCCGCAGGTGCGCAGGTCCGCCTGCCCGCCTGCGGCGATCCCCTGGTAGAGCTTCCACAGATGTTCGTCGACGCGCTGCTCGCGCGGATGGGGCGGATTCCTGGTGAAGCGCCCGACGGCGCGCGGACCGGCGTTGTAGACCGCGTAGACGGCGCGCGGCACGTGATTGGCATCGCCGCTCTTTAGCGCGTAGGGGATGGCGTAGTCCTTCGTATAGCGCATCAGGATCTGGGCGCCCGCGCGGACGTTGTAGGCCGTGTCCCAGCGCAGCCGCTGCAACTCGTAGAAGCCGCGCCATACCACCTGGTTGATCTGCATGATGCCGATGCTTCCCGATTGCGAGCGCAGGTAGCTCACTTTGCCGGCGCGCGTCACGTACTGGCGCCAGCAGCTCTCGATCAACGCCGTGGCCGGCACCATCGAGCGATACATCCAGTCGTAGGGCGCGGCAAGCGCGGCGCGTTCCAGCTCGGTCGCGGCCGCCTTCTGCAGCAGCGTGCCGATGCGCGGCTCGTATGCGGCGAGCTGCTCGCGGGTCGGCACCCACCGGTCGAGCGGCTGCTCGGCGGCGAGAGCGTTGGCGATGAAGAAATCGAGCCAGCTCCGTTCCGGCGCGGGCTCGGACTTCGGCGGCTCCGGCACGTCGAAGAGACGGCCGAGCTCCGGGTCGACCGCCCAGTCGTAAGCGAGCGGGTCGCCCGCCGCGCCCGGCGCGAGGCTGCGGGCGAGCTGGCGCAGGCCCTCGGCGCTGATCGTCGCGCCGAGGCTCGGCGCGGCGCGATCGAGCGCGAGCAGCGCGTCGCCGGCATCGATGAACAACGAGTAGCGTGCGTCGGCGAGGATCGAGCGCAGCTCGCTCCAGGTTTCGATGAAGAGCGCGCGCACCGGATCGCCGCTCGCCTGCTCGTCGCCGGAAAGGATTGCGGCAAGGCGGTAGCGGCTATCGAGCAGCAGCGTGAACAGGCGATGGCGCAGCTCGGGGTTTTCGCTGTCGCGGGCCACCTGCTTGATGACGTGCGCGAGGAACGCGTCCCAGGGCTGCAGCGTCTTGTCGAGTGCCTCGAGCTCCGCTTCGGTGAGCGGCGCGGCTGCCGGCGCAGGAGCCGTCGCGCCAGCGGCCGCGGATGCCAGCCAGGCGTCGGGAATCTCGATCGAGACCGGCACGACGATCTGCGTGGCCTCGATGCGCGGCTGCAGCACTTGCAATTGCGCGAGCGCGAGCTCCAGCGCCGCCGCGTGCTCCGCCGGCGCGGCGCCGCGCAGCACCGCGAGCAGCGTCGTGCGCGAAGCGCCGATGTCGTAGCTGAAGCGCTCCAGCCGCGGATGCACCTGACTCTTGGCGAGGTTCCAGACGAGCGGCACGCCCTTGCGCCCGCGGGAGTCGCTCAGCCGCGAATCGAGGATGCGCAGACGCAGGCGGCCGGCTTCGTCGATCCGAGGGACCAGCCGGACGTGCATCGTGCCTTGCCAGTCGGCCGCGTTCTGGCAACGGCCGAAGAGCTCGACGCCGAGCGCGGCCGAGCCGGGGCTGGCGAGACGCAGCTCTCCCTCGGCACCGGCGAGCGCTGGTGCGTCGAGATTCAGGAAGCGGCACGGCCCCTCGCGATAGATCGCGTTCGGCGAGGCCGGAAGCTGCGCGGCGAGGGATTTCTGCACCGCTTCGATCGGCACGCGCAGCGGGATCTCCAGCCGGCCAGCCCACGCGCCGGCGGTGGTCAGCAGAAGGAGGAACGAGACTGCGAGCAGGCGCACGCAGCCACTACGCATCGATCCGTGTGAAACGTCCATCCGCCCGCCTAGGCATGCGGACGGATGGACAGGGACTTCAGCGGAAGCGGTAGATCACGCTCACGGCGGCGATGTCGAGGTCGGACTTGGCGCCGAAGCCGCCGCCGCCGAGGTCGCTATAGCGCTGCCATTCGCCGCGCAGGGCGATGTTGCGCGTAAATCCGTACTCCACGCCGAGGCCGTAGGTGAGGTCGGTATTGTTCTCGTTGAAGCCGCCGCCGTGCGAGCGGCCCATATAGCCGCCGAGCTTGCCGTACGCGGCGAAGCGGTCGAAAAGGGGAACGCGGCCGACGCCCACCAGCTCCCAGGCGCTGCCGTCGACCGTCACGCCGCCGATGGTTTGCCGCCCGAGGTCGCGGTAGCCGAATTCCGCGCCGAGCCATCGGTTCGCCTGGTAGCCGCCGAAGAGCCCCCAGGAGACCTCGCTGTGGTCGTTCCGCCCGACCGAGCCGCCTCCGTAGAAGTGGGGGGAGTCGTCCTCGCGGGCCGACTGCGCGCCCGCGGGCAGGGCGATTGCGAGACCCGCCACGAACGCGAGCGGTTTCCAGAGGTTCCTCGGATGCATGGGCTTCTCCTCTAAAAGGGATCGGATTGAGCACCGCATTCGCAGGCAACAAATGTTCCCGCTAAGCTCGTAGGGTGAATACCGGCCGCCTCTCCGCCTTCGCGCTTCTCGCGCTCGCCAACCTGATGTGGTCGGGGAACTGGATCCT
>Ga0134123_10001429_pt1 | contig 15591 bp, 15 predicted proteins | sample KB303_FD_96460 | JGI IMG/M metagenome (GOLD analysis project Ga0134123, IMG submission 96460) | Terrestrial soil microbial communities without Nitrogen fertilizer from Kellogg Biological Station, Michigan, USA - KB3-0-3 | ecosystem: Environmental > Terrestrial > Soil > Unclassified ...
GTGTTGATCGTCGTTGAAATGGCGCGAAACTCGACGCTGACATTTGAAAAGTTTGGCTGGAGCTTTATAACGCGGTCGGTATGGAACCCGGTGACGGACGACTTTGGGGCGCTGCCGTTTGTTTACGGGACTGCCGTGTCCTCGCTGATCGGTCTCTTAATTGCGGTTCCCGTCAGTATCGGGGTTGCGGTTTTTCTTGTGGAGACAGCGCCTCGCAAACTTGCGACACCGATCTCGTTTGTAGTCCAACTGCTGGCCGCCATACCGTCGGTGGTCTATGGGCTCTGGGGAATATTCGTGCTGGCGCCGCTGCTTCGCGATCACGTGTACCCGGCAATTCAGTCGAAGCTAGGATTCCTGCCGTTGTTTCAAGGCAATCCGAATGGCCTCGGAATGCTGACGGCCGGAATAATTCTCTCGATAATGGTTGTCCCAATCATTACGTCAGTGACGACGGATGTCATGCGAGCGGTTCCGTCCTTTCAGCGAGAAGCCTCGCTTGCGCTGGGCGCGACAAAGTGGGAAGCCACTCTGATCATTCTTCAGAACGCGCGGTCGGGGATCACCGGCGCGGTGATCCTGGGTCTTGGCCGGGCGGTCGGTGAAACGATGGCGGTCACGATGCTGATCGGCAACCGGCCTGAGATTTCGGCGTCGCTGTTTGATCCGTCGTTCACCATTGCTTCGGCGATTGCCAACGAATTCACCGAAGCAACCTCGGAAGTCTACCGTCACGCGTTGGTAGAGCTTGGGTTGATCCTGTTTGTCATCACCTTCGCGATAAACGTGGTCGCGAGGTTCCTTGTGTGGACCGCGACACGGGGACAGGGGAAAGCCGCTCATGCGTAGCCTCTGGTTTCGCAAGTTGATGAGTTCGTCGATCACCCTGGTGACCAGCGTCGCGGCGTGCGTGGTGATCGGCATGCTCATCCTGATACTCGGTTACATCGGCGCAACCGGCGTCAGCGAGCTGAGCATTGGATTCCTGATAAACGAGCCAAAGCCGATAGGCGAGCCGGGAAGCGGAATCGCGCCGGCAATCGTCGGGAGCCTTGTGTTGATCGCGATTGCCTCGGCGATAGGGATGCCGGTTGGCATTCTGGGCGGTCTGTATCTGGCTGAATTCGCGTCGAGCCGGTTTGGTACGGCTCTTCGATTTCTGATCGATACACTGACCGGCGTGCCGTCGATCATCGTGGGAGTCTTTGTCTGGACGGTGATGGTAAAGCCGATGGGTCACTTCTCGGCGCTGTCGGGTGGGGTCTCGCTCGCTATCATAATGATGCCAATCGTCGCCCGAACCACGGAAGAAATGCTTAGGCTGGTGCCCGACAGCATGCGCGAAGGCGCCCTGGCGTTGGGCGCACCAGTCTGGCGAATGAGCCTGGGGGTAGTTTTGAGGGCGGCCGCCGGCGGCGTCGCCACGGGCGCCATGCTTGCGATAGCACGCATCGCCGGTGAGACAGCGCCACTGCTATTCACCGCCCTGAACCGAAACTACATGAGCACCAGTATCTCGGAGCCGATCGCATCGCTTACGAATCAGATTTATTACTATGCGGGCTCGCCGTACGAAGAGTGGCATTCAATGGCCTGGGCGGCAACGCTCGTGCTGGTTAGCATGATTCTGGGTATCAACATCGTGGTTCGGCTGTTGACAAGAAACCGTCATCAACAGTGACATTCGGAATGAGCGATAGGCGTCAATCAGAAGAGGCTTGAATGGACGAGGCGGAGAACGAAAACATGAAGGCAGTCTCTCAAGTAGCGGTTTCGGAAAACGCGCCGCGCGAGAAGCGCATAGTCCTGCCGGATCGCGAGGCCCGCATGCCTGCGCCGCAAGTCTCCGATCGAAAGATCCACATCGAGGGGCTGAAGTTTTTCTACGGGCGCGCGCAGGCGTTGAAGGATATTTCTCACGACGTTGCCCCAAACCAGGTCACGGCCTACATCGGCCCTTCCGGGTGCGGTAAATCAACGTTGATACGAACACTGAACCGGATGAACGACGTCATTCCGGGCACGCGCGTGGAAGGCCGCGTGGAGCTGGACGGACAGGACATTTACGCACCGGGGACCGATGTCGTCTCGCTCCGCCGGCGTGTGGGAATGGTGTTTCAGAAGCCAAATCCGTTCCCTCGGTCCATCTTTGATAATGTGGCTTATGGGCTTAAGATCAATGCGATGACGCGGTCCAAGTCTGATCTGGCGGACCGCGTGGAAGCAAGTCTGCGAGCGGCGGCGCTGTGGGATGAAGTAAAGGACCGACTGAACGACTCGGCTTACAGCGTGTCGGGCGGCCAACAACAACGCGTGTGCATCGCTCGGGCGCTGGCGGTCGAGCCTGAAGTGCTGCTGATGGACGAGCCGACTTCGGCGCTGGATCCCATCGCGACTCAAAAGATCGAAGAGCTGATAGTCGAGCTGAAAGAAAAGTACACGATCGTGATCGTGACTCATAACATGCAGCAGGCCGCCCGCGTTTCAGATTACACGGCGTTCTTCTGGATCGGTGAGATGATCGAGTTCAGCACTACCGAGAAAATGTTCACCAAACCTGATCACAAGATGACGGAAGATTACATCACGGGAAGGTTTGGATGAGGAAGGTATCTAGTTTCTGGTTTCTGGTTTCTGGTTTGTGTTTCACTCTTTAACCAGGCAAAAACCAGAAACCAGAAACCAGAAACCAGAAACCAAGTTATGCACAAACGACTTATCGAAGAGAGCCTCGATTCGCTGCGAGACAAACTGCTGATCATGGCCGGCGCGGCCGAGAAAGCCATCATGCTCTCGATGCGCGCGTTGATCGAGCGCGACTCTGACCTGGCTGATCGCGTCATTCGCGAAGACGATGCAATCGATCAGATGGAGCTCGAAATCGATCAGATGTGCGTGGACGTGCTGGTCCTCAAACAGCCCGCCGCATCCGATCTGCGCTTTGTCGTCTCCATTGCGAGGACGGCTCCAACGGTTGAACGAATCGCCGATCACGCGGTCAACATCGCGAAACACACGCTTTCGCTAAACCGTGAACCACAGCTCGAACTGGGCGTCGACCTCAGCGGGATGGCCAGGATCGTTCAGGAGATGCTCGTAGCCGGTCTTGATGCTTTCACCTCCGGAGACCCGGAGCGCGCGCAGGCTACGATCGCCCGCGACGATGAAGTTGACGACCTGTACGACCGGTTGGTCGCCCGAGTGGTCGAAGTGATGAAGCGTGACTCGGCAAACGTGGAACGAGGAGCGGAATGGCTTTCGGTGCTAAAGCACCTCGAGCGCATCGCCGATTATGTGACAAACATATGCGAACAGATAGTCTACATGGCGCGCGGCCAGGTAATAAAACACTCGATATGGTAGCCGGCATCGACGAGACTCGGACTCGCAACATAGTCATCGTCGAGGACGACGAGGACATCGCGGAGTCGATTCGCTACAACCTCGAGCGAGAGGGCTTTCGAGTTCGCGTCGCCGCGACCGGCGAAGAGGCGCTTAACCTGATATTCGACCGCCCGCCGAGCCTCATCCTTCTCGATTTGAACCTGCCGCATATGAGCGGGTTTGAAATGTGCCGCCGGTTGCGCGCCGAAGCGCCCACCGCGCGAGTCCCCATCCTGATACTAACCGCAAGAACCGATGAGGCTGACAAGGTGCTGGGTTTGAACATCGGCGCCGACGACTACATCACCAAGCCCTTCGGTATGCGCGAACTGGTGGCGCGCGTTAACGCAGTGTTGCGGCGCGCCGACGGGGTAGATACCGACCGGCCGATTTACGACAACGGCGAATTGTCCATCGATCCGGCGACGTTCAGCGTGCGCTTCAAAGGCAAAGAAGTTCGACTCACTCGCAAGGAGTTTGCCCTGCTGTCCGAGTTGGCACGAAACCAGGGACGGGTGATGACCCGCGAGACGCTGCTGGATCGGGTGTGGAGCCTGTCTTATTATGGCGACTCGCGGACGCTGGATGTGCACATTCGACGCTTGCGGCAGAAGCTTGGCGACGCCTCGCTGATAGAAACAGTAACCGGCATCGGATACCGTTTGCTTGACAGCAGGAAGAGTAGCGGGCAGTAGCTCAGTTGCGTCCTTGTACGGGCGGCCCTCCGTGGCCGCCGCTTCATTCAATACGCGAGCGCGGGTACCGAGGGGTGACCACAGAGGGCCGCCCGTATAGGACGCAAACCTCACCTCAACTCTCATGAAAGACCTTGAACGACGAGTATGGCCGACGACCTTTGCTGCGTTGTTGATCTTCGTTGTGTACGAAACGATCAAGACGGTGCTCTTCCCTCACATGTCGGTCATCAGCTCTCACGTGATCACAGTCATAGTAGCCTCGATTCTGACGTTCTTTGTCTCCCGGTTTGCTTTGCACCGTTACAGTCAGGCACTCGCCGAAATCGAACGGCAAACCGAGATATCCGAAGAAAACAATCGCTTGCTCTCGGCCGTTCTAGCGACGATGCGCGAAGGGGTTGTCATTGTGGACTCCGACACTCGCATCGTTCTTTACAACAACGCCGCGGCCGCGATCTTCAAGCTGCCGTCCGGCTCGCGAGATGAAGCCGGCGCAAGAGTGAAAAGCTCTTCGGAAAACGGAGCGCGGCGCCCCGAAACGCTCCCGAGATCGGACAGCTTACCCGACCCGCATCGATTGTTACCTCCGGCACTCGCGCAGCATCGGCTTGTCGACGCGACTCGCGATCCAGCGATAAACGCAGCTTTTCGACGCACCCTCGACCAAAAAGCCTCGGTTGAGATTCGCGTCGAGACTGCGGATTTTGAGGGCCGGAGTTTCCAACTCAACGTAGCGCCGCTTGGACCACGGCTGGCCGTGGGAGTTTTCTTCGACATCACTCAGCTCGAACGGCTCGAGCGAATTCGGAGAGAGTTTTCCGCGAACCTGTCGCACGAACTTCGGACGCCGCTTACCGCAATACTCGCCTACTCCGAGACCCTTCTGGGCGGCGCGATGGACGACCGCGAGAACAACACTCGCTTTGTTGAGAAGCTTCACAAACACGCCGCGAGAATGAGCGAGTTGATTGCAGACATCTCAGACCTGTCGGCCATCGAATCAGGGGAGGTGAAGCTTACGCCTGGTCCGGTACGGCTACGAAACATCGTCACCGAAGTCATTGCCCTGCTCGAAGCTCGCCGAAGCGGCTGCAACGTATCGTTCAGCGTTTCGATTCCCGATCAACTGTTTGTTCACGCTGACCGGACGAGACTCGAACAGATTCTGTACAACCTCATCGACAACGCGGTGAAGTTTAACAAGCCGGGCGGGTCGGTCAGCGTCACCGCCGAGCCGCGTGATCGACGTGTTTCGATTCACATCGAAGACACCGGAGCTGGAATCGCCGCCCCCGACCTGCATCGCGTCTTCGAGCGCTTGTATCGCGCCGACAAGTCGCGCTCGCAAATAACCGAGGGAACAGGGTTGGGTCTCGCGATCGTCAAGCATCTTGTTCACGCGCACGGCGGAGAGGTCTCTGCCGAAAGCGAGCTTGGGCGCGGCTCACGATTCACCTTCACCCTGCCGCTCGCCGATCAACAGGATACAAGCGCTAACAACGGGAATGCTGCCTGACTCTTTGCCCACCAACAGGCCGAGTCCTGGGAGCGCGGGCGTCTCGCCCGCAGCCGGCGCTTGGTTTCGTACCGATGCGGGCGGCACGACTGCGCTCCCAGGATGCCTGCGCTCCCGGGAGTTCATAATCATTTAACGGTAGCTTAATTCTTTTCTTACGCAACAGCGCTATTCTCCCTCCAGCAGTTGATACTATCCTTCCCCATGCGGTAGATCGGATCCGCGCGCCGATCGCGATGGCCTTTGCGGCGCGCGGAGTGTGTTAGCACCCTGGCTGTGGGACAAGCTCGGACTGGGCGTCTAGCTTGTCCCACGCTTTCTGTTCTCGGGAGGTGACCGATGGATGATGAGGTCGTCAATCGTCAAATGCTAAAGCAGAAAGCAGACACGCTGAGCGAGATCGAAGCTGCAGAAGTCCTGGAATACATCGGCATCATGGAATCCGTGCGTGAGGAACCAAACGATCCGTTGGAAGAAACCATCGCGAAGCTTTTGTGTGAAGCTATGGTTGCGCCTGTCGGTTTCCGGCTCAATCAGTTTCGGCGCCACTCAACCAGGAATTAGTTGCTTGGTGACAAGACTATTGGTAAACGGTTGCGTTTCTTGTATGGAGGCGCTCCGTGGCCGACCTTATGGAAGGGCCGCTCTTTCCGGCCGAAGAGGGGCAGCCACAGAGGGCGCCTTACGGGTGCGTAATTAACGTTAGTAATCGTTCCAACTATCCCAGTCCCCGGAAGGATCAGACTCTTCGATCTCAGGTCTCTGAAATCTCATCGAGAGCTTTGCCAGGCTTGCCGCGCTCGCCGACAGTTCGTCGCGAGCCCGCATCAAGTCCTCCAACTCCCGCTCAGTTGCACCAACGCTACTGGCGGCCCGCCGCTCGAGGTAGTCGATTCTCGACTTGAGCGCACTCATATGTCGTTCGGTCTGATCGAGACTCGAGCGGGTATTCCTGCGCTCGAATCGCTCCGCACTTTCACCGCCAGCGGACGCCTCGCTGCTTAGCGCAAGCACCGGCTGAGTTCGATAGACCCCGGCATCGTCGAGGGCGAGAGTCGATGTTGCCATACCCTTCCTGCGCACCGAGTTCATTCGGAGGTGGCGGCGCCTATGCCGGTGGTCGCGCGGGCGTCTCATCCGACACGCCTCGCTTTTCTCAGCCGCCTGGCCTGGGTCCTTCGAACTCGTTTGAGAGCTTTGCGCACGCGGATTGATTCCAGCACAACGGTTTCGATCTCTCGCGATCTTATTCCGTTCGCACTGATCGACGTCTGTCCGGCGGCGTCGAGCACTATCCGGCGGATCGCGGTGATCTTATCCTGAGCTATGCGTTCCAGGTCAGCTGCGCTTTTCTCAATCTTCTTTGACATCCGGCCCCCAGCGTTTAATGTTGGGTGGGTCACCTCTTCTCCTGCTACTGAGATTCTAGGCGCAGTTGATTAGTTGGAAGTTACTTGGCGGTTAATTCTTCGTTAACTTCCGGCAGTTAGCGCGCTTATGGGAGCAATGATGTTCGGCCAACCCGTCGCCCCGGGAAATACCTTGACGAGCCTTTGGATCTTGGAGCGCGTTAAATCTTTCTTAATTTTCGGCGGGCTCGCCTGCGGTCATGCCCCAACGTGGTACAATCGCGCGCCCAACTTGAGCCCCAGTTTCGGCTTCAGGCAAACTCGAACCTAGAAAGTGGAGAACTTCACCATGCCAAAGACGCCTCTTGCAGTCATCGAAATAACCGGCTGCGATCCTGAGAAGGTAACGCGAGCTTCGAAAAGCAAGAAGCTGCTGTCCTTTCCATTCGCTTTGTCAGCCAGGCCGAAGGAAGAGTGGTCGGATCATTTTGAGAGTGTTTGGCAGTCGAACAGAAAGAAGTCACCGGCCCGGAAGTCACGCGCGCGCGTCCGGAAGGGAGAGATACTCCTGGAGTGCCCACTGAGCGATCTCAAGGTTGTGTTCGAAGAAGTGAAACGCTGCGCCGACGAAGCAAACAAGCGATATGCGCAGGAGCTTCAGGAGAAAGCTGAGAAAAGCGCAAAAAGAAAGCAGAAGGAAGAAGCAGACAGGCAGTCGCTGATTGGCGCCGTCCGAGAGGCACTCGCTGGAATCGACTTCTCTACAGGCGCAACCGAAGTCGCACCGTCAAAACCGATCAAGCCCAAGTCTGAAAAACCTCGGGTCTCCGGAGACAACAAAGTCTGAAATCGATATCCAGTCACCGGCGCGCGGTCCTCGGATTCGAACGCAGCTTAGCTATCGCGACCCTAGCGGCTCACACAAGCCGAGACTGAGACCGTGGCTGTTCAGCAATGCTTCCTGCTATTCAGCGAAGCGTGAGCCTTCTCCCCTCAGCCGTCCGAAGCACCATCCCCAAAAGACCCGCAACCGTTGGAGCAATGTCCCGCATATCGATTTGCCCCAGGTCTCGGTTCGCGGCTACGCCTGGGCCTGCGATAAAAAACGACGAGTTCATCTCGGCAATATCCGGAGCATACCCGTGTGTTCCTCCCGGCTTGACCGCCGCAGTCACCGGCCCTGCGAGCTTTGTTCCGAGCCGGTATCCCGCGCGCAGAGCCACGACAAACGCCGCGTCCGGGAAGCCTCCCAATGCGCGGGCGCCTGCACGGTCGGCTACCTTCGCAACACCCGATGACCCGTCGCTTGCAAGGCGATTCAAAACATCACCCGCTTTTTTTCTTGCGTCATCGTCGGACGGATCTCGAATCATTATTCCCGCTGACCCCCCTCCGTACCAGGCAAAAGCTCGCCATGATTTCAGCTTGCCTTGCTCGTTCAGTTCGATGAGTCCGGCTTCTCGAAGCGCTGAGTTTAAGTTGACTTCCTTGTCCGTGAGCTTGAAGCCGTGATCCGAGACCACGCAAATAACCGCGCGTCCGCCGCCGATCTTCTCCGCCGCCCCGCGCACTCGTCCGATCACCGAGTCCAACTGTTCCAGCACGGCAAACGTTTGCGAGCTGTACGGACCGCTTCTGTGTTCTTCATCGTCCAGACTCCCGAAGTAGGAAAGATGGAAACGCGGCAACTTTTTTTCGAGAACGAACACGTTGAACGCTGCCCGGCGAACGTCGCCGGCTATCGAGTAGTCGTTCCCGTCGGTGTATGAGCCGAGCGCGGCTTCGGCCTCGCTCAGAAGCCCCGGCGTCGACAGAGCGCGAATCGCTTTTCGATCCTCGGCGTTGTCGGCGCGCCAGTACTGAACAATGTTGAAGGTGATGTTGGCCCCGACCGTTACCGGCCAATCCACGCTGCCTGTCGAAAGCCGAGCCTTTGCGCAGGCATCCCAAAGAGTCGGTACTTTGATGTCTTCCGAATACCAGTACCAGCCGTTCAGGTTCTTGCCGAACGGGTCAAATGGTGAGTTGGCGATCACTCCGTGTTTGGAGGGCGAGACTCCAGTAACCATCGTTGCGTGACTTGGATAGGTAACCGTCGGCAACACGCCGGTGACTCCTGATGCATGCGCGCCCTCGGCGACCAGCCTTCTGAGATTGGGGATCTTTAGACCGTGCTTGTCTGCCTCGAGTACATAGTCGGGCTTGAGACCGTCGATGGATATCAACACAACCGGTACCGGAGGCTGGGGCTCGGCAGGCGCTCGCAACGCCGGACCCACAAACGCAATAAGAACCAACAGAGCAAAGAATCGTTTTCGCATTCAGTCCCTCCCGCTCTTAACAAAAAGACTAGCTAACTTGTATGAGCGTCCCTCGTTGACCGCCCTTTTCGGCAAGCGGCTCACTATTCACCAACGAGGGGCGGCCACGGAGGGCCGCCCGTACAGGGCAACTAGGTATCACGTCCGAGCTGATGTTTCCAAGGGCCACCAGCAGGATTTACAAAACGATAACCACTCGTTCACTCAAACTTCAGAACTCTGGGCTAGCGTTTTGAAGAATTGTACTCCCGGGGGAGTGCAAGTGACCGGGCAGGTCACGGATCAAACTGGCAAGATCGCGCCGCGCCGGGCTGTGTTTCCAACCGCAGAGACCAGCCCGGCGGCCGGCGGATCACACTTGTCATCCGGACCGGTTCGCCACAAGTAACAAAGATTTAAGCCTCGCTTCATTGCCCGGTAACCCTTGCCTGCTAGATTCCACACTTGAACCCGCGCGTCTGCACAGGGATCCCAGAACCGAGCCGACGGGCACGGTTGCGCGACGATCAAAACCCTTTCGAAACTACACTTTGATAGCTCACATACCCTTACAGGAGGCACAATCAATGAAGACGCAGGACAAAAAGCGGTTCTTCCGAATGATCTCTCCAATGCTGGTGGCCGCGCTCGCCATTCAACTCTTGATCCCGATTGGCAGTCTAGCCCAGACGGACTCGGGGCGAATCAGCGGAACGGTTCGGGACCAGGCCAAGGCCGTAATTCAAGGCGCGAGCATCACCATCAAGAACGAGCGCACCGGTGAGGAACGCACGGTCACCTCAAACGACCAGGGATCTTACCTGGTGTCAAATCTGAAGCCGTCAACGTACTCCGTACGGGTCAGCGTCCAAGGCTTCAGCACTTCTGAGATAATCGGGCTTAACGTCCTTGTCGGAGACACACAGACAGCCGACGTCGAGGTAAAACCCTCAGGAACGAGCGAAAGCGTAACGATCGTCGCCGCCGAGGGAGCCATGCTCGAGACCGATTCGGCGACGATGGGCGCCAACGTCAATTCCCGTGAAGTGCAAGCCCTGCCATTCAACGGGCGCCAGTTGTCTCAGCTTTATCTGCAAGCGCCCGGCTCCTTGAACAGCGGTTCGGGGACCTTCGGAGACATTCGTTTCAGCGGACGTGCAGTGGAGCAAAACGCGATTCGGTATGACGGCGTTGAAGGCTCAGCCATCATTGATGCCGCACCGGGAAATCTGAACGGCGAAATTGCATCTCCTTTCCGCCTGCAGGCTTCGCTGGAAAACGTGCAGGAGTTCCGCGTTGATTCCAACAGCTACCCGGCGGAGTACGGCACAGGTACCGGTGGGCAGGTTAACGTCGTCACCAAATCGGGCGGCAACAGCTTTCACGGCTCTGTCTTTGAGTATCTGCGCAACGACAAGCTGGACGCGCGGAACTGGTTCGACCGAGACTTCAAGAATCCGCTGAGGCTCAATCAATTTGGCGCCAGCATTGGCGGGCCGATTGTCAAAGACAGATTGTTCTTCTTCGCCAGCTACGAAGGCTATCGTCTGCGCTCCGGGATCAACATCGTGGAAGGCGTGCCGAAGCTGTCGCGTTGCTCGTCGGCGGTCCCTGCCGTTCGCCCGCTATGTGAAGGAGCGTTTCTGGGGGCCGGCGGCACACGAACAGTGACCAATCCCCTGACCAGCCCGGATTTTGACATAGGGCAGTTGGCGGCGAGCAACCCGGTCAACGAAAACTCGGTGGCCGTGCGGTTCGATTTCAGGGCGAACGAAAAGAACACTTTCTACGTTCGGTACTTCCGCGACCAGGGTGACAACGATCAGCCGCAAAACGGAGTCTTGTCGTGGCAAACAATGATCGGCGCCTCAAAGGTCAACGAGTTCAAGCTCGGCTACAATTCGGCCTACACTCGGGTTGCTGGAAGCGCGCCGATTGTGAACGGTATCGATCTTTCGGCCTCGACAATCAACCTGTCGGGCAGCGTCGCCCTCGCGAACATTCCCGGCCAGGGCAACTCGGCAGGCCTTTCAATTCCGGGCGGGTTGTTCCGTCTCAACTCGGCGACAAACGGACGGGGCGCACCCTACACGCCATACTCCATCGGGTTAATCGACAATTTCAGCTGGATACGCGGCAGCCACTCCCTAAAGTTCGGTGAGGAGGTTCGTTTCATCAGGGTATACACAGACCGTCTGGGTGGCACCACGTACTCCTATTCGAATCTAACCAGCTTCCTGGCGAACACCGCATCCTCCATCCAGTACAACGGCGACGTCAGCGCTCCCAGCCCGTTTAACAACGGAGCAACGGGCAATCGCTTCGCCAAGCAGGAGTATTACATCGTCTTCGCGCAGGACGAGTGGAAGGTTAAGCCGAATCTGACGCTCAACTACGGATTACGATATGAATACTACACACCACTGCGCGAGGATAAGGACCGGCAGGTGGTTTTCGACATTAACGCGGGCGCGATCCTGCCTTCAGACACGACGGTCTACAAGGCGGTGAAGGCGAATTTCGCGCCTCGCGTGTCGGTTGCCTGGTCGCCGAGTCCAAACGCCTCAGGCTTTTTTGGCGGTGGCCGGACAGTCGTTAGAGGCGGCTTTGGCATCAATTACGGACCCGGCCAAACCGAAGACCAGATTCAACCGATTGAATCCGACCGCATCAGCTCAACATTGAGCAATGTGGCCAATGCGTTTCCAGCCAATATCCCCGCGATTGTGGCCAACTTTATTGCCAATCCCAACAATCGCTCATATCAACCGCGCGCGTATGATCAGGAAAACTACCGAGTACCTGAGCGCATCTTCTCCTACTCGGCGTCGGTGCAACAGGAACTGCCCTACAAGATGGTGTTGACGCTTGCTTACGTTGGCAGCCAGGGGCGCAACCTTTTCCTGCGGAGCGTTGCCAACCAGATCGTTTCGGTGCGCACCAACGTCAACCCGGCCAGCAACGCCATCATCATCCGCGAATTCTCGAAGGTGACTGAAAACCCGGGCGCGAATCCGACCGTCTTGAATCCCTTTGCGGAAATTGACTACAAGCGAAGCGGCGGGCACGACAACTACAACGCGTTTCAGACGACGCTGTCGCGCCGGTATAGCAGCGGCGTGACGCTCAACTCGCAATACACATTTGGACGAAGCTGGGGCAACACCGCGGGATCGAATGAGGCGGCGACGGCGGGCAACCTTGCGCGCAAGACGGCGGACTTCGACTACGATGACGGCTACAACAACTTCGACGTGCGCCACACCTTTAACGTCAGCGCAGTCTATACGCTGCCGTGGGGCAAGGGAATGTCCGGCATTGGCAGGGCCCTGCTCGGCGGTTGGGATGTGGGCACGATCATGAACGTGCGGAGCGGACTGCCGATCCCCGTGCAGATCACTCGGCCCGACATCTTGTATGTCGATGCCGCGGGCATTTTCTACGGCGGGCCGGGGGTGGGCCGCACGGCGGTGATCAACACGCCGGGAGGGGGCAACTCGCGCAACGTGCGCCGTCCGGATCTGCTTCCGGGAGTTAACCCATTCATCAACAAGGATCGCACGATCCTCAACCCGGCAGCGTTTGCGATTCCCAAGCCGGGAACGTTCGGCAATCTGGTGCGCAATCAGATTCACGGGCCGGCATTCGTTCAACAAGATGTGATCCTGGCAAAGAAGTTCGCCATTACCGAATCGGCGAACATCGAGTTCCGGACCGAGGTCTTCAATATTTTCAACTTGACGAACTTTGCCAATCCGCCGGGCCAACTGCCCAGCACCTTCACGACAGGGCCCGCGGTGACCTTGCAGCCGGGTCAGCCCTTCACCGCGGCGCTGGCGGGCAGCGCCTTCGGTGTTGTTAGCCGCACAGTGGAGCGCACGGTGGGCCTGGGCACCAACCGGCAAATTCAGTTTGCGCTTCGTTTCAACTTCTAACCTCAAGATCGGGACTGCGCTGCGATGAAGCAGCGCAGTCCCGAGTTATTTTTGCCGGCCCGCTAGGATTCGTTGGCCTGCGTCGCCGCTTCTTGAACGCTTAGCTAAAAGGAACAAGAATAAGAATACCGACCGGCCAATAAAGAGGTTTGCGCGAGCTGCACTAGATGAGCGATACACGAAAGATTCTGTTTCTGTGCACGGGCAATTCGGCTCGCAGCATCTTCGGCGAGTACCTCATCCGACGAATCGCGGGTGACCGCTTCGAATCCTACAGCGCGGGCGCGCAACCGACTGGCGTCGTTAACCCGTTTACTATTCGCGTGCTCAAGGAGCTCTATCACATTGATACAAGCGAAGCGCGGAGCAAATCCTGGGAGGAGTTCAAAGACACCGAGTTTGACTTCGTGATTACCGTTTGCGACAACGCTCGCGAATCGTGTCCTTATTGGCCCGGACAACCGATCATCGCACACTGGGGAATCCCTGACCCCGCTGTGGTCACTGGCACAGATCAAGAGAAGTTCAAGGAATTCAGGAACGCCGCCTTGCTCATGCAGCGCCGGCTCGAGTTGTTCTGCTCTCTTCCATTCGACCGACTCGACCGGCTGAAACTGACCAAACTCACCCAGGACATCGGCAGGCAAGACGAAGCTAGCGGTGGTTGAGCCGTCGTTCGCTCTGCTTCAATGAAGGACACAACAAAACACAAGCTCGTATGGGGTTGGCTGAGACTATTCCTCGGCTTTGTCCAGATGTCGCTTGTTGCTGCCAGCGTCGGCGCGTTGATTGCCTTCGGCCTGCATTCTGCCACGTTGATCCTTGTTATCGGAGCAACCGCCACAACACTCCTCAGCCGCTTGCTCTATCACGGGCGGCGGTCTGAAAGCGCAGTGAACCAGAAACAAGACTCGCCGGTCATTAGAATCCCCACGCAGCGCTGACCTCTCCCGAGAAAGTTCTACTTCCCAGAAAAAGTTCTTGACACAAAGCTCATATTTCTAGTATTGTCGAAATATGAAGGACGGGGCCGCCAAGTACGCCGACATGTTTGCAGCGCTGGGTTCCGAGCCGAGGCTGGAAATAGTCCGGCTTTTGCTGTCGGCCCACCCGGATGGAATGATTGTCGGAGACATTCAATCCGAGCTTGGCATACCTAACTCAACGCTCTCGCACCATCTTGAAAAGCTTCGGATGGAAGGGCTGGTCGAGGCGCGAAAAGACAAGCAATGGCTCTGGTACTCGGCCAACGCCGCGACGCTTCAAGACTTGCTCGGCTTTCTCTACGCCGAATGCTGCACTCGAAGCGGCGTAATCGAACCGATCAAAATCACCTCGGCCAAGACACGAAGATGATTGACGAAAAACACAAGGAGATCGCTATGGACAATTTGAAAGTTCACGTCGCGCTCAACGTAAACGACGTGGAAGAATCGGTGAAGTTCTACGGCGCGATGTTTGGCATCGAGCCGGTCAAACACAAACCCGGCTATGCCAAGTTCGATGTTGCCCAGCCGGCCCTCAACCTCACGCTGAACTATACGGGACCGGTCAACGGCAATGGCGCACTCAACCATTTGGGCGTTCAAGTCGCAAGCACCGACGATGTGCTTCGAGCGAAATCGAGGCTCCAGGAAGCTGGGCTCGCAACGTTCGACGAGATGGGCACCGATTGCTGCTATGCGCTTCAAGACAAAATCTGGATAACCGATCCAAACGGCTATCGCTGGGAGTTTTTTGTCGTGAAGGTCGGGGACACAAAACCCGAACTCAGCTTTGTCCCGCTCGAACTTGGCTCAACGCCCGCGGGCAAGTGTTGTCCCTGAAGCTGCGAGGACTCATCATTCCGAAGGGAGGCAACCCCAGGGGCGTGATCCGCGTCTACAGCGGGAACTAAATTCAGATTCAAGGAGGCTTGCGGATGAACTCGATCGATCAAAGGTTAAGGACTGTGATGGCAAGGCTGGGCGTTGCGTTGACTGTTCTCATTGCGTTAGTGACCGTTGCTTTTGCTCAAGACCCGGCGCAGGCGTTGCCGCAAGCCTACAAGCTGAAGTTCGAAAACGACTGGGTGAAAGTCACCCGCGTCCATTACGCCCCGAAGGAAAAGCTTCCCTCCCATCCACACACCCAGACGGCTTCAGCCTATGTTTACTTGAACGACAGCGGGCCGGTCGTCTTCAAGCACATCGGGCTGGACTATGGGGCCATCACTCGGCCTCCAACAAAAGCGGGAAGCTTTCGTCTTTATCGCGGGCTCAAGGAAATGCACGAAGTCGAGAACAACTCCGACCTCCCGAGCGATTTCCTTCGAGTCGAGTTCAAAACAGAACCAGTAGGCGACAAAAACCTTCGCGGGCGGTTCTTTCGTGAAGAGTATCCCGCGGGCGAGAACTTCGAGAAGGTCCA
>Ga0134123_10001432_pt1 | contig 15571 bp, 18 predicted proteins | sample KB303_FD_96460 | JGI IMG/M metagenome (GOLD analysis project Ga0134123, IMG submission 96460) | Terrestrial soil microbial communities without Nitrogen fertilizer from Kellogg Biological Station, Michigan, USA - KB3-0-3 | ecosystem: Environmental > Terrestrial > Soil > Unclassified ...
CGTATTTCAAGGGCAACTACCCGCCGTTCGTCTCGATCGAGGCTGCTCGCCTGATTGACCATATATCTGTTATCAGCGAAATTAGTTGTTGCGCAATGGGTTCTAATGTGCTTGTGCTTAACCGTTCTGCCAGAGTTGCGCTTTGAGGATGTCTGGCACCGGTGTCCTCGGTCAGAGTTTTGCTCCCGTGGTGTTGTCCACTGCCGCCACAGCGATGCGTTTGACGACATGACTGGCCGCTTCATCTGCGCGAACCGGATCGCGCAACGACACCAGCCTGTTTGAGGACCGTAGCGATTCACCACACCGTGCAGCGGTAACCCGCCGTACCCCGAAGTTTCGTCACGGTGACGTATTGACGCTGAATCACACTGTGGCGCAGTTCCTTTCGACTGCCTGATGGGAGCGGAACCCATGATGGATGCACAGAAGGCAACGGCGGGCGCAGTGCAGTCGGTGGAGCGGGCATTCGACATTCTCGAGATCATGGCGAGCGCCGGCGGGCCCACCGGAGTCAGCGAACTCACCGACCTGAGCATCGACTGTGGCGCGCGGGCGGCCGACCGAGGGGTCTTGGTGTCCAAGGGGACGCTCGCGCCAACCAGGTGCAGGGGCACCCAAGCGGTCGGGTCGGGCTTGTCCGGCTAGGAGACCGCGTGGGAGATGGCGAAGTGCGCTGCGGTCGCCTCGTCGAGCCCAGGGGAAAGTCGAACCCCTGGTGATCGCTTCGAGATGCCCATAGCCCAGTTCGTAAACTATTAGCAGCAGCCACTTTTCGCGGGTCATTTTGATTGCTGGGTCGCAGTCGGCAAGCCGGCTCAGTGCGTTGTGCCACTCGTGGTGGGCTGCGAGCATCGCGTCCCAGGCTCGTGCGATGGCGGCGTTGACGCTCATCCCGGGCGGCAACTGGTAGTCGGTGGCCTTTGTCTGCGCATACGCAGGTCGCTGGCGCGGGGGATGGCCTCGCTGGGCAGCCCGGTGCCGACGAATCGCACCGAGCGGAAGGCCGAGAGCGCGCTCATCGGGTGGCCGTTTCGGGCAGAAAAACGTACACGCCAAGAACATCCGGCGGTGGCAGGAATTTGGCGGTTACGCTGCGGCCACCGACAAGCCTCATTTGCCGGACGTTCTTATTGGAGGTTGCCCCGCTCGGCGGCGGCTCAGCCGAAGCGGCGGTTGAGCTTCATGTGCCGGTTAACGTCCTTGTAGAGCAGGTACCGGAAGCGGCCGGGACCGCCCGCATAGCAGGCCTGCGGGCAGAAGGCCCGCAGCCACATGAAGTCACCCTCCTGCACTTCGACCCAGTCCTCGTTGAGCCGGTAGACGGCCTTGCCCTCCAGCACGTACAGCCCGTGCTCCATGACATGGGTCTCGGCGAACGGGATCACCGCGCCGGGCTCGAACGTCACGATGGTGACGTGCATGTCGTGCCGCAGGTCGGCCGGGTCGACAAATCGGCTGGTCCGCCAGCGCCCGTCAGTGTCGGGCATCGGCGTGGGTTCGACGTCGCGCTCGTTGGTCACGAGCGCGTCCGGCGCATCGAGGCCCTCGACCCGCTCGTAGGCCTTGCGGATCCAGTGGAAGTGGGCTAGCTCGCCGCCCTCGTTGCGGACCGACCAATTGGCGCCCGGTGGGATGTACGCGTACCCGCCAGGGTCGAGCTGGTGCGTGGTGCCATCCAGGGTGATCCGCAGCGCGCCCGTGGTGAGGAAGATGACCCCCTCGGCCTCCGAGTCGAGCTCGGGACGCTCGCTGCCACCGCCGGGCGAGACCTCCACCATGTACTGGGAGAAGGTCTCGGCGAAGCCGGACAGCGGCCGGGCCAGCACCCAGAGCCGGGTACCCTCCCAGAACGGCAGGTAGCTGGTCACGATGTCCGAGTTGGTGCCCCGCGGGATCACCGCGTAGGCCTCCCGGAACATCGCCCGGTCGGTGAGCAGCTGGGTCTGCGGAGGAAGCCCTCCGGTCGGTGCGTAGTACGTCGTGTCGGTCATCTGACCTCATCTCGCCGCCGGCCCGTGCGGGTGTTCAGCAGGCCGCACCGCCTTGCGCCTGCGCACGCTGCGCCGAGCGATGGCCCCTTCACGGCCGGAACGGCCGCGCGGAAAGCCTAACTCCGAGCCGCTTTTTCTTAAAGCGCGCTTGGCCAATTCTGAGGTCCGGCTGGCCGACCCGGCGGTGACCGTGCCGTCCGGGCGAACGCCGGACGCAGCTTGCCCAGAGATTCAGCCGAGGTCGCGGGCCGGACCCCGTCGTCCTGGCTGACCTGCAGTGGGTCACCCCTGCGCTGGGGCACCTCGGCGGCGACGATCTCGTCGTCGAGCAGCGCGTTCTTTGCTGCGGTCGCCGCCCGGTCGTGCGACATTGCCGCGTACTCGTCCTGCTCGGCCCGGCCGATGTCCTTGGCCTTGTTGTAGGAGTCGGTGGCCGCACCCGTGCCGCGCATGTCGACCGAGCAGAACAGCGCATCGTGCGCGCTTGGGTCTACCAACGCGGAGTCGCCGTAGCGGTAGCCGGCGCGGGCGCCGGGAGCCAGGTACGGGCCCCCGGGGTCATCGACTCCATGCCGCCGGCGACGACTACGTCGAACTAGCCGTAGCCGATTAGCTGGTCGGCCATCGCGATGGCGCATACGAGCGGGCGAATCCGGTTTGCAACTGCCGGCGTTGAGCCCGGACAGGCACCCGTCAGCGGTGGCGAGCCCGGCGCCGTCGAGGCAAGCCTGTCAATCATGGTCGGTGGCGAGGCGGCGGACTTCGAGGCGGCCAAGCCGGTGCTCGAGGCGGTGGGAAAGACCATCGTCCACGTCGGACCGGCGGGGTCGGGCCAGACCGTGAAGGGCGCGAATCAGCTCATCGTCGCCGGCAACATCGAACTACTGGCCGAGGCCATCGTGTTCCTCGAAGCCTACGGTGTGGACACCGAGGCAGTCGCCCCGACGTCAGCCGTCGCTCGGCCTCATCCATCACATGCACATCGCGATGGTATTCGGCCCAATCATCGCCTACGAAGATCATCGATCCCTCGCCGTTCGGTAAAGCGGTGCAACCACTTTCGAGCCCGAGAACACCCGGCGATATCCCAATCGCTCAGTGCGACGACGACTCCAGGCCGAGATGACCAACCTGATCCTCCACGGAGTCCTCCACAGAGACCAGCGCACACCGTCGGATGGCGCTGTCGGCACCATCACCATGCCGATGTTGCGGCCCTACAAGTTGCAGACCAGCAATCGCGATGTTGTGGTGTCTGGCACCGAGCTGAATTCGGTGGACGGCCACCGACGCCGCCACGGTAGATAGACAGCTGCAACGAGGGTTTCGACGGAGCCCCGGCTTACAACTCATTGGAAGGCAGCGTCATGCTGTCGTTCGCCTGCGGTGTCTTCTGGTGCGGCGCATCTCGGCCGAACGGGACAGGGGCCCCAAACACACCAATCGTCCGGCGGGCTTCACCGCGCCTGCGGTGGCCGAGGCGCCGTCGCTGGCGTAGAACCGCGACGATGCGGTGCAGGACATGTTGGTGCGCAGGGTGTTTTCGCCGCGACGTCAGGCGTCCGCAACACTTCGTCCTAACGGCGGTGAGCTTCGGGGCGGCCGTTCGAGCAGGGTTGGGATGGGGAATTTATCCGGAACAGTTAGCGGGCCCAGCGCTGGTGGATGGCTCGTTCGTGCGAATTTCTGATGCACATCTTGATGTGCCGCCGTTCTGGCAGTGCTGGAAGATCAACAGTCCCATAGCTAAGACCATCACTGACACAGTACGGTCGGCTGCCGCAGGCCTGCGTCGGCCGCGGAAGTAGCCGAGGCGCGAACGACCTTCGATTCGAAAAGCCTTGTGCCGGTGTGGATGTCGCGTTCCGACGCACCAGTTACATCTGTCAACAGCGAACCGTCCTTGTCCTCCGATTCTTCGAGAACATGACCCCAATCCCAAATCGGTGAACGTACAGGTTATTCGCAGATGCACGTCTCGCGTTTACTTGCCAAGGCACTCAACACGTTGCGCAGCCAGGTTCGTGAACCAGACCTCGCGGTGACCGCGTGACGCTGAATCGCGGGCGAATTGCATGGGCGGATCATGGTGAGGGCCTGGCGCGCCGACACAATCCCGACGCCAACACTAGGTGTGCAGTCCTCGCTGAGGCGGTTGACCGTCGCCAACTTGTCGGCATCGCGGTTGTGCTCAGCGGCACTGACACATTCACTGCACGGTACGGAGGAGAGCCACGGCCGCGCCGTTATCACTATGGGTGCCTGCGCCCGCGCCGGCCGCCAATAAACGCCGTTCCGTCGTCGCGGCGAGAAACGGCCCCTTGGCCTGCGTGGAAGGTTTGCGATCACACAATGACGGGAACGCGGTGTTCAACTTTTGGCCTGCTCGGGAGGAGGCGATCATGGCGACACCCGCTGAGACGCAGAATGTGATCCGCAGTCTCATTCCCGCCCGCATCGACCGCCTGCCGTGGTCGCCGTTTCATACCCGGATGGTGATCGCGCTCGGCGTGGCCTGGATTCTCGATGGTCTAGAGATCACCGTGGCTAGCGCGGTGGCCGACACGCTGACCCAGCCCGAGACGCTCGGCCTGTCCTCGGCGGCAGTCGGGCTCATTGCCACCGTGTACCTGGCCGGCGAGGTGGTCGGCGCGCTGTTCTTCGGGCGTCTGTCGGACAAGCTCGGCCGACGCAACCTCTTCATGATCACCTTGGGTGTGTACCTCGTGGGCAGCGGTCTCACCGCGTTGACATTGGGCAATAGCGCGGGCTGGATCGTCTTTCTCTACATCACCCGGTTTATCGCCGGTATGGGCATCGGCGGGGAATACGCGGCCATCAATTCGGCGATTGACGAATTGATCCCGGCCCGATTCCGGGGCAGAGTCGACATCGCGATCAATGGCACCTACTGGGCCGGTGCGATCCTCGGCACGCTCGGCACGTTCATCTTCCTGAAGGCGATCGACCTCAGCCTCGGCTGGCGGCTGGCCTTCCTGATCGGCCCGGTCTTGGGTCTGGTGATCCTACTGGTGCGGCGGAACTTACCGGAAAGCCCGCGCTGGCAGGTCATGAACGGCCGCGTGGAGGCGGCCGAGCGGTCGATCTCCCACATCGAACACGAGGTGGAGTCCACCGGTGCCACGCTGCCCACGGTCGACGAGAGCAAGGCTATCGAGCTGCAGCCCACCGAAAAGATCGGCTACCTGGCACTGACGCGAGTGCTTTTCCGCGACTACCCGAGCCGGTCGATCCTGGGCGCTGTGCTCATGATCAGCCAGTCGTTCCTGTACAACGCGATCTTCTTCACCTACACGCTGGTGCTCGGCAAGTTCTACGGGGTGTCCTCGGAGTCGGCGCCGCTGTACCTGATCGCGTTCGCTGTCGGGAACCTCGCGGGTCCGTTGACCCTCGGGCACTTCTTCGACACTATCGGCCGCAGGAAGATGATCGCGGGCACGTACCTGCTGTCTGGTCTGCTGCTGGCCGTGAGCGCGGTCTTGTTCAACGCTGGGGTGCTCAACGCAATTACCCAGACCATTGCCTGGTGCATCATCTTCTATTTCGCGTCGGCCGGGGCCAGCGCTGCCTACCTCACGGTGAGCGAGATCTTCCCGCTGGAGGTTCGGGCGAAGGCGATCGCGGTGTTCTTCGCCATCGCCCAATGCTTTGGGGCCCTCGGTCCGGTCATCTACGGCGCGCTCATCGGTGATGGCTCCCAGCCCTTCCTGCTGTTCCTGGGCTACTTGCTCGGTGCGGCAGTGATGATGGTCGGCGGACTCGTCGCCTGGTTCCTCGCGGTCGATGCCGAAGGCAAGTCGCTGGAAGACATCGCCACCCCACTGGCAACCGCCGGCGCCCGCCGCCGGACGGGTTCAGTCCGAGCGGAGGGGGCAACCCGGCCCTACTCGCCCTGACTCCTAGAGGATCGGGGATGAAGTATTCACGACATACGCACCAGGTGCGCAGCCGTCACAAGCCCATCCTCAGCCCGATGCGCGTCGAGTGCGCCCGCTTTAGTTCTTCAAGATCCTGGTCAGACGCGGAGAGCGCACCTCAAAGAGCGCGAAAAGCGTTGGTAGAGGGGATAAGACACGTGCGGCCGCAGTTGACAGACCGGCGTCGACTCGGACGCGTTGGTCCGCACCGTGTCCGCCGAAATCGCCTGTGTCGACCGACAATTTCTCAACGGCGGCGGCTCGAGCACACGCTGACCGTAACGGGCAACTGCGCCAATGTGATCGGCGGAGCCGGCATCACGATCAAGTTCGACCGGGTCGACAAACAGATCGACCTGAAAACATCGCCACCTATGTGGACGGCGACCCCAGGGACCGGCGGCCCCGGCTCAGGTAAGAAGATCACAACGAGCTAGAAGGATCGCGGGCGGTTCACAAGCAAAAACCGGACGTCAAGTTCGCCTTGACGATAGCTCTCGCGTCAAGTAAACCTTGACGCATGGCAATTCAGTCGATCAGCTTGCACGCGTTTCGCGAGGACGTCGCCGGCCCCCGATGGCGCGCCTTGTACGACGCGACGTGGCCGGGCTACCGATCGTGGTATCTACGCCCGGGCACTGGCCGGCGACCCACCGCTGCGCAAGCCGAAACCGCTCTGCTGCGGTACATGCCGGAGCTGCACCCGGTGTGGCGGCGGCTCGTTGACCTGGCCGGCGGTGATTCCACCGCCGCCGCGATGCTCTCGCATTGGAATATGCCGGCGTTTGCGCCTGCGTGTTCACAGGTCGTCGTGGACAACGGCACTCGGGCGCTGATCCGCAACTACGACTACCACCCAGAGCTGTTCGAGCAAGTCGTGATGTCGACGCGGTTCACTGGCCGTGAGGTGATCGGCACCAGCGATTGCCTATGGGGACTGCTGGATGGCATGAACTCTGACGGATTAGCCGTATCGCTGACCTTCGGCGGGGCCAAAGTGTATGGACCAGGGTTCGGCATTCCCTTGGTGATCCGCTATCTCCTGGAAGTCGCCGGGACCGTGTCAGAGGCCCTGACCGCGCTGCGCCGGATCCCGGTTTCCATGTCCTATAACGTGACCCTCACCGACCGCGATGGCTGTGTCCGCACGGCCTACCTGGCTCCGTGGCAACCGATGGAGGTGCGCGCCTTTCCGTTGGCGACCAACCACCGTTTCGATCGACCGGACGACCCACTGCAAGCACAGCGGTTCCGCAGCCTCGAACGGCAGGAATACCTGCTCGGACTGCTGCGCGACGAGCCCCACCCAGACGTGCTCGCCAAGGAGTTTCTGCGGGAACCGCTGCGCAGCAGCGACTACGCCAACGGGTTCGGCACCCTGTACACCGCCGACTACCGCCCAGACTCCGGAGAGGTCCACTATCGATGGCCGGGCACCACCTGGACCCGGTCATTCGACGCCACGGACGCCGAACTGCGACTTGACGTTCCGGCCGCGTAACGGCCGTAAGATTCGGGCATGACCGCACACACCGACCTGCCTCTGGGCGGTTTGAGTGAGGGTGAAATGGCGGCGCTCATCTATCGGATAGCCGATGAACTCAGCACGCGCGGCACCCGGGACGCCTTCGCCGAACTGCTTCACGTGCTGCCCTACATCGGCGAACGGGTTGGTGACGCCGCGCGCATCCTGGCGGCGTCGGATTCATGGAGCCAGGTTGCTCAAGTATCCGGGACCTCGAAGCAGGCCGCCTGGGAACGGTGGCGGACGTGACTGGCCATCCGGACCGTCACATGCCTACACGGTAGCGACCCGGCGGAGCGGTCCCTCTCGTGCGCATGCCTCCATGTGCCGCGAGATCCGCGGTGATTGTGGAACGTGATCGGCCGTCTGCGCCGTGCTAGCGTGCCGCCTTCGTGACGCAGATAACTGGCTGTGAGACGACTGTGAATGCCTAGTCCCTCACACCGTCTGTACCGCGCGGATTTCGACCCGGTGATTCACTCCGATGCCGACACGCGACACGACTGTGGCTATTCCGCCGCGTTGCGGGACGATGAAGCGATGCATGCGAGACTTCCTGGGCTACAACATTTTCCGTACAAGGAGCGGCCGACGGAGTCGGCGCTTGCCGGTCCACTCGGCTGCTAAGGTACGCGTGTATGGGCGCCTTGGATGGACGGGTCGCATTGATCACCGGAGCGGCCCGAGGGCAGGGTCGCGCACATGCCCTGGCGCTGGCCGCCGCAGGGGCAGACATCGTCGCGGCCGACGCTCCCCGTTCGATGGTGGGTCTGACGTACCCGCTCGGCACCGAGGATGATCTTCGCGACACCGCCAGGCGGGTCGGGGAGCTGGGCACGCGCTGCCTGCCGATCGCCCTCGACGTGCGCGACTCCACCGCGGTCGGTGCGGCCGTCGAGCAGACATTGAACGGCATGGGAAGTCTCGACATCGTGGTGGCCAACGCCGGAATCGTGAGCACCGGACCCTTGGACGAGGTGAGCGATGAGATCTGGCAGCAGCTGGTGGACACCAATCTGACGGGCGTTTTCCATACCCTGCGGGCCGCCATACCGGTGATGCGACGACAGCGGTTCGGCCGCATCGTCGTCACATCCTCGATGGGCGGCCGCATGGGCATCCCGGAGCTGGCGGCATACAACGCCACCAAATGGGGAGTCATCGGGCTGGCCAAGTCCGCGGCCTTGGAGGTCGCCAAGGAAGGCATCACAATCAACGTCATCTGCCCGACGACAGTGCAGACACCGATGGTGCAGCCCGAGGGCGGCGACGACATTCCCGACGATCTGGTCCGCCGCATGATGAGAGCGAACCCGATACCTCAGCCGTGGCTTCAGCCCGAAGACGTCAGCCGCGGGGTCCTCTATTTGGTGACAGATCCGGGAGTAGTCACCGGAAGTGTCCTCGAGATCGGCCTCGGCGGCAGCGCTCGAATCCACTAGCGGGCTGGTTCGACTGCGGATCGATCGCTAGGTTCCTCGCCATGGCAGCTGCGGCAGCGGTGATCGTTTTGGTCACCTTGGTTGTGATGACAACGGGAAGAGCGCCGGCGGTGCTGGCGCTGGCCTGCGCGCTGGTGATCGCCGGCCTGCTCGGAATCGCACGCCCCGACGAGCTCTTCGCCGGGTTGAGTAATGGCGGTGTCATTACCGTCGCGGCGATGTTGGTGATCGCCAAAGCGTGATGTCCACCGGGGTGATTTCGCGGGTGACCTATCGGCTGCTGGCCGGCGTGACAAGTACCAGGCAGACGCTGCGCCGGCTCATCCCGCCGGTGGGAATCCTCTCCGCGCTCATCAACACCACCCCGATCGTCGCGATGCTCATTCCGGCGGCCAACGAACTCGAACAGCAGTCCGGTGTTCCCGCTCGCAGGGTGCTGCTACCCGTGGCGCATGCCACCACGCTGGCCGGGTCGGCGACCATGATCGGCACCAGTTCCAACCTGCTCATCGCGGGTCTGGCCGCCCCACAAGGGGTCGATATGTCAATGTTCTCCTTCGCTCCGATCGCCGTGCCGGTCGCTCTTATCGGCTGGCTGGTGCTTTACTTCGCAGCACCGCTGATGCTGCAGGGTCAGCCCGAGAGCGATCAGCGGAAGCTGTCCTGGCGCGCCGAGATCCCGGTGTCGTCGCAGGCCAACGCAATCGGGCGCATCGCGGCGCAGCTGGGCGTAAGCGCCGCATCGGACTTCGAACTGGTCGACATCCAGCGCTGGGGCCAATCGGTCGACACCCACGCCGCCATCGCCGACGGCGACGTGTTGATCTATCGCGCGACGGAAGCCGGCGTCCGAATGCTATGGGAGAGCCCACGATTCGCGCAGGCTCGTCAGGATCTCTACAAAGTGTCCATCGCCACCGACGAGCAGGCGACCGTGCGTGGACTGGAGGAGAACGAAGACGTCGTGGTGATCGCCGCCCAGACGGCGCATCTGCTGCGCGACACACCCGCGCGGCCGGGTGACATGTGCCTGGTCACCGCCCGTTCGACAGACGCGCTGACCGAGAATTCGCTTGTCGGCGTGTGGCAGAAAGTGGCAGGCAAGGCTCCGCAGACCGGCAAAACATGGATCGCGCTGGCCATCCTGGCGGCGGTCATCGCAGCTGGATCGTTCGGTCTGGCTCCGGTCGAGCTGACCGCCGTCGCCGGCGCCACCATGATGGTGCTCACCAAGGTACTCACACCGCGCTCGGCAGCACGCGCACTGAATTGGAACATCCTGGCGATCATCGCCGGCTCGGTCGGACTGGGCGCCATCGTCGTCAACAGCGGCCTCGCTGACGACATCTCCCATGCCATCCTGCACCTGTCCAACGCAAGCACCGCAGCGGTTGTGCTGGCCATCGCCGTCGGCACCACGGTTGCTGACCAACGTCGTGACGAACGCTGCTGCCGCCGCCATCCTCACACCGGTCGGACTTTCCGTGGCGATGACCAGCGGGCTGAATCCTGTACTCGTGCTGGCGCTGATCGGAACGTGCATCTCCTTCACGTTCCTCAACCCGTTCAGCCATCAGTCGAACCTGATGGTGATGAAACCCGGCGGCTACTCCGCGACGATGTTCGTGCGCTTCGGCATCCCACTCACGATCGCGTCGGTGACCGCAGCGGTCATCGTCGGCTGGGCCCTGCTCGTACCCTGATCGGCTGAGGTCATTGCCGTCAGGTGTACACGCGGCCCGGCAATAGTTTTTACAACTATTGACTGTATAAACTACGGGTATGACGTACGTGCACCGTGCCTGTGCGGAGGAGCGCCCCGCCGAACAGCACCAGCACCTCGCCGACAACGCCGCGGTCTTGTTCGAAACCCTGCAGGGCCAGGACGGCGTTGGGGCGGATACCCCGCTGGTGGCTGGCATGTCCGCCTGCGAGCGATGATGAGCGGCCGACGTGAGGACGTGTTGGCGATGCTGCGCACAGCAGATGCCCCGTTGAGCATCGCCGCTGTCGCGGACGAATTGAGCATTCATCCCAACACCGCGCGTTTCCATCTCGACGCGCTCCTTCGGACCGGGCAGGTCGAGTCGGTGGAAACTGGCCGCACCAAACCGGGCCGTCCCCCACTGATGTTCCGAGCGGTGCCGGGTATGGATCCGGCGGGACCGCGCGACTACCGGATGTTGGCCGGGATCCTCGTCGCGGCACTGGCCGGCCAGCCCAACCCTGCACGTCGGGCCGCCGCGGCGGGGAGCACCTGGGCGAAGCAACACACCGACGGAAGCGACGCCCGAAGCCGCAGGTCGGCCGTCGATCGGCTCACAAACCTGCTAGCCGATCTCGGTTTTGCTCCGCAAAAGCGCTCTGGCGCACGAGGTATCGGCGAGATCGGGCTCCACAACTGCCCGTTTCTGGAGCTTGCCCAGACCCGCCGTGACGTGGTGTGTCCGGTGCACATGGGTGTCATGAAAGGCGCCCTGAGCGCTTGGGACGCACCGATCACCGTGAGCGAGCTGACCCCGTTCGCCGAACCGGACCTGTGCGTCGTCCACTTGGCACCGGCCGTGAAGGCCTCATGAGTATCGCGCATGCCGTCGCGACCGCGGTTCTGTTCACCTGGCTGGGCATGGTGGCGGCAATCTCGTTCATCGAGGCACCGCTGAAGTTTCGCGCGCCCGGGGTGTCACTGCAGATCGGGCTGGGCATTGGCAGGCTGGTGTTTCGCGCGCTCAACACTGTCGAGGCGCTGCTGGCGGCGGTCGTGCTGATCGCCGTTGGTGCCGATCCGCCATCGCCGGTCGCGATCGTCGCGGTTGCGGTTGTCGTAGTGACCCTGGCCGCCCAGCTGCTCGTGGTGCGAACGCAGCTTGCGCGCCGCTCCGATGCGGTTCTGGTCGCCCCCGCCGGTCCCGGCGCTCCGGCCGGTGCCCAGCGGCGGTCGCGGGCCCACTACACCTACGTCGGCCTGGAACTGGTGAAAGTCGTTGCGCTCGTGGTCGCCGGCGCAGCTCTATTGGGCGCCTGAGGGGAGAAACACATATGAAATCGAGGCCGGGCGGTGACGTGGTGTTGACCAACCGGGAACTCGATACGGGCGCAGCCGGAGTGCCTGCAGCGCCGTCGCCGGACACCAGTGCCAGGGATCTGCATACCCGCGAGGACGTGGAAGCGTTGCTTCGCTGCTTCTACGGGAGGGCGTTTCATGATGACGTCCTCGCCGAGCCGTTTGCCGACCTGTGCTCCCGTGGCCTCGACGAGCATCTGCCCGTCATGTGTGACTTTTGGGAGACCGTGCTATTCCGGGCAGGGCTCTACCGACGCAACGCTCTCCACGCGCACCGTCGCCTTCATCAGCAAACCCCGTTGGCAACAGAGCATTTCGTGCGCTGGCTCACCCTGTGGAACAGCACAATCGACCAGATTTATCAAGGCCCCGTCGCAGAGCACGCCAAGACTCAAGCGGCCAGGATCGCCACCGCTATGCATCGTCGCCTCACCGGCACCCGCGCCCCGCAACCCGGCGTTCCGGCGAACCTAAACTAGAGCTCGCAAATCAACTGCGGGACAACGACATAACGAAATCGTCATCGGCGGTGGGCATCGCATGACAGCAGCACGCCGGCCATCTGTGCACGGTGGCCCTGCTGACCGCAGCCACCGACGCCGAGCGTAGCTTCATCCCAGATCGACTACAGGTCAATCACAGTTATGCGTGGACGCGTGCTGTGGGAGCGCGAACCCAGTCGTTGGCTGCACCATGGCGGAATGGGCAATGCGTCAGAAGTGCGTCACGACACCATAACGGTGCCGGCGGGCGTGAGCCCTGCTGAGGCGAAGGCGCTGGCGGAGCGAAAGGCGCAATCACAGGTTAGCGGCGGTGAGCGGATCTCGTTTGTCCATCTCCACGGATCGCGCCCCGCTCCCGGCTCGTCCGGCTCCGAAATGGAATGGCGCTACAGCTATCACGTCATACCTTCCGACGGCACAGCCGGAGAGTAGGGCTCAGTATTGAAACGCCCGTCATCAGCGTGTCGGCGTCGAATCTGCCGCAAACGCGGTGAACATCGCGTCCAGGGACCGCAGCAAGCGGTCGTGGGTGAAATTCTCCGGGGATACCAGCAACAGCCGACCGGACTCCCACAGCGCGGCCACCAGGTGATGGGCCAACAGTTCGGGATCGGCGTGCAGGTCGGCGGTCCATGAGTTAGATAGTGCCGCTGCGACTTCTCGCACAATCCGAGCGCGGACACGGGCGACGCGTTTGTGGAGCGTGGGTGTGAAACTATCGGCGATCATGAAAATGGATCGCCACCGCTGCGGTGCCTCGGCTACCGCACTCAGGTAGGCGTCGAACAAGTGGTGAAACGCGCAGGCGAGGTCGTCATCGCCTTGGGCGGGTATGGCGTCGAGGATCTGGGCGAACGCTCGCTGTTCCTCGCGGTCGAGTGAGGCGCGCAGCATCGCGTTGGCGTCGGTGAATTGGCCGTAGACCACGGGGCGGGTCACGCCGGCGCGGCGGGCAACTGCGTCCATGCTGACCGAGGCGACGCCGTCGGTGTCGATGACGTCGAGCACAACGTCGAGCAGCTGTTCGCGCCGCTGCTCAGGCAGCAGCCGGGGTGCATAAGGGCGGTTGCGCCGAGCCGTCGCCTCAGGCATGCGCAGGATCTCCTCTCACCCGCTGATGGCAGCTGTTGACAGAAGCTACACCACAGAAGCTACAGTGGCGTAGCTTTAAGCTACAGCACCGTAGCTTTTTGGGACAGTGAGGACGCGCAATGGATCGGACCGACATCACGACGACTCCGACGCAGGCACAGCTGGACACCTTGGCAAGCGCCCGGCAGATCTCTGACACAGCGCGCGCCATGGCCGATCAGATCGATGCCAACCGCAGGCTTCCTATCCAACTAGTCGATGAGCTGCTGCAGTCGGGTCTGCTGCGCGGGGGCGCGCCGGTGGAGGTCGAGGGTCTGGAGTTGCCCCCTGGGGTGGCGTTGCGCTGCGCCGAGGAGATAGCACGCGGGGATGCGTCGGCCGGCTGGTGCGTCTCGATCGCGATCACCAGCAGCCTGCTCATCGCGTATCTGCCGCCGGCGAGCCGTGCCGAGCTGTTCGGGGCGGGACGTGGTGTTGCCGCGGGCGTGTGGGCACCGCAGGGCAGGGCCAGGCGGGTTCCCGACGGTGTGGTGGTGTCCGGACGCTGGGCGTTCTGCAGCGGCATCACCCACGCCAACGTGCTGTTCGCGGGTTGCGTGCTGGACGAGCGGCCCGCGGTGCTCGCGCTGCCCACCGAGCAGCTCGACATCCTCGATACCTGGCACACCCTCGGTCTGCGAGGCACCGGCAGCCATGACGCGGTGGCCGAAGACCTGTTCGTCCCTGACACACGCGTCGCCTCGATATTCGACGGTCCTGTGATCAACCGCCCCCTGTACCGGTTCCCACCTTTCGGGTTCTTCGCTGCCTGTATCACCGCGGCGGCAATGGGCAACGCTCGCGCCGCGATCGACGATTTCGTCGAGCTTGCCAAGGCGAAGAAGGGCGTCGCGGCGACGCGCACACTAGCCGAGCGCCCCACCATCCAGGCAGCGGTGGCTGCCGCCGAATCTGATCTGGAGGCAGCGCGGGCGCTCTACTACCAGGCGATCGAAACCGCCTGGCGGGCAAGCCAAGACGAGTCACAGGTGCCTGTCGAAGCGCGCACCCGGCTGCGGCTTGCGGCCACCCACGGCGTGCGCACCGCCGCCGATGTGGTGCGCACGATGTATGACCTCGCCGGAGGAAGCGCCATCTACGACGGGGCACCGCTGCAGCGTCGCTTCCGTGACGCGTTCACCGCCACCGCGCACTTCCAAGTCAACCAGGCGTCCCTCGAACTGCCCGGCCGCCTGCTGTTGGGACAGCCCACCGAAGTTGCGATGCTATGAGCGCGCGAATCGAGGCGGTGCTCCCGTTCTGGCTGGATCGCCCCGATGAGGAGGCCCTGCACATCGCGCGGGCGGCAAGCCGAGCCGGCCTGACAGGATTGTGGATCGGCGAGATGGTCAGCTTCGACGCCTTCGCGTTGGCCACCGCCATCGGCATCCGCACCCCGGGATTGCGACTGCGGCTGGGACCGCTACCCATCAGCGTGCGAACTCCCGCCGCAATCGCATTGGGCGCAAGCTCGGTCGCCGCGCTCACCGGCTGCGAAATCGACGTCGCGCTGGGCGCCTCCAGCCCCGCCATCGTGACCGGCTGGCACGACCGCGCGTGGCTGCACAGCGCGGCACGCATGCGCGAAACCATCGAATGCCTGCGCCCGATGCTGCGCGGCGAGCGCTCGAACTACGACGGGAGCTATGTGCGCAGCCACGGATTCCGGCTGCGTCATCCGCTGCCGCACACCAGAATCGGCGTCGGCTCCTTCGGCGCAGCGATGACACGTCTGGCCGCTGAAGTCGCCGACGAGGTCGTCTTGAACCTGGCATCGCCGGAGCGAGTCGCTCTGGTACGCAAACAGATAGACGACCACGCCGCGACCGCACACCGTAAGCCACCGCGCCTCACGGTGTGGGTGCCGGCCGCGACGCGCCCCGGTGAAGCTTCGCTACGGCAGGCAGCCAACCAACTCGCGGTCTACCTCGCCCCGCCCGGCTATGGCGAAATGTTCTGCGGCCTCGGCTTCTC
>Ga0134123_10001433_pt1 | contig 15570 bp, 20 predicted proteins | sample KB303_FD_96460 | JGI IMG/M metagenome (GOLD analysis project Ga0134123, IMG submission 96460) | Terrestrial soil microbial communities without Nitrogen fertilizer from Kellogg Biological Station, Michigan, USA - KB3-0-3 | ecosystem: Environmental > Terrestrial > Soil > Unclassified ...
GATCGTGCCGGGCGGCGGCTCGAACGCGCGCGTGAGCAGCGACAGCAGCGTCGACTTGCCGCTCCCCGTCCGTCCGACGATGCCGACGGTCTCGCCGTGGCGCACGCTGAGGTTGATGTCGCGAAGGACCGGGCGGTCGGCGTAGGCAAACGTCAGGTTGCGGATCTCGAGATCGCCAGCATGTGTCATCCCGAGCGAAGCGAGGGATCCCCCTGTCGAAGTCGAAGCCGATGCCTCACCCTCTTCGGGATTCGGGACGACGCTCCAGATCTCGGTCAGGCGCTTCATCGACGCCATGCCGCGCTGGAAGAGATTCATCACCCAGCCGAGCGCGATCAGCGGCCAGATCATGCGGCCGAGGTAGAACTGGAAGGCCACGAAATCGCCGAGCGTCATCCGGCCCGCGACCATCCGCCGTCCGCCGATGAAGAAGACGGCCACGAACATGAGTCCGAAGAGCATGTGCAGCGCGGGATAGAACGTCGCCGTGAGGCGGATCAGCGCGCGGTTGCGGTTGACGTACTCGTGGTTCATCCGCTTGAACGTCTCGAGCTCGCTCTGCTCGCGCCCGAACGCGCGCACCACGCGCACACCGGCGAGGTTCTCCTGCACGCGCGCCGAGATGTCGCCGAAGTAGTCCTGCACCGCACGGAATCGCTGATGAATGCGCTCGCCGAAGTACTTCACCAGCCCGGCCACGACCGGCACCGCGAGCAGCGCGAACAGCGCCATCCGCGGCTCGATGCGCATCATCATCGCGAACGAGCCGCCGACGACGAGCAGCGACGAGAACGAATGCATGACCGCGGGACCGATGAGCATGCGCACCGAGGAGAGATCGTTCGTCGCGCGCGACATCAGATCGCCCGTGCGCTGCTCCTGATAGAAGCTGAGCGGCAGCCGCTGCAGATGCTGATAGAAGTCGTTCCGCATGTCGTATTCGATCAGCCGCGACGCGCCGATGATGATCCAGCGCTGCAGGTAGAGAAAGATGCCCTCCACCGCCGCCGCGCCGATGAGCATCAGCCCGAAGCGCACGAGGTCCGCGCGTGTGAAGCCCTCGCCGAGCACGTTCACCGCGCGCCCGATGATCAGCGGCTTCATCAGCGAGAACACCGCCGAGCCGACCACGCACGCCGCGCCGAGGAGCAGCTGCCGCCGGTAGCGCGCGAAGTAGTGGAGGAGGCGGCGGACGGGGGTCATCGGGGGGTCAATTGTAGTCGCGCGGTCACGCGTGACCCTCATCGCCCGATTTCTTCTCGCAACGGCAGCCTCCTGAGCTCCTGCAGCGTGATCCGCAGAACCGAGCCGAGCGTGAAACCGGTTGGAAAACAATGCGGGATGCGCACGCCGGCGCCGACGAGCTCGAGGAAATCGAGCGGCGGCCTGCGGCGCGCCAGCACGTACAGCAGCTTGCGCGGCAGGTCCTCGCGGTCGTCGACGTTGAGATGCAGCGGCTGCAGGTAATAGCCGAAGTGCATCTCCCGCAGCGACGGCGTGCCGCCCGCGAACTCCGGCAGCGTCACGCTGAGCGTCAGCGCGCCGAAGATCCAGTTCTCCTGCGCAAACTCGCCGCGCCAGTGGTCTTCTTCCTGCTCCGAGAGATGTTCGAGACGCATCAGAGAAAGCTCGCCGCGATCCGCGCGATGAGCAGCACCGCCGCGACGAGGATCAGCTCGACCGGCACGTAGCGCTGGCTAGTCCGCTCCATAGGGCACCTCCCGGTTGCGGAAGATGAAACACGCGAGAACGAGCGCGATCGCAGCGTTCGACAACACCATCAGCAGCCATTTCCAATCCAGCAGCCGCGGCGCGTCGGGAAAGAGGTTCTGCGACACCGTCACGATCATCCGGTCGATCCCATCGTGCGTCCGCAGCCACTCCCCGATCCATCCGCGCGACGCGCGCACCACCCCCAGCACGGCCTGCGACACGCTCAGCCCGATCATCAGCAGGAAGTAGATCGCGATGTTGAAGTACGCGCGCGTGAAGCTGCCGAAGAACGCCAGCAGCGCGCAGATCAGGATCGTGTCAGCCATGCTGTGGATCAGCGCGGCGAGGACGAGCTCGAGCCCGCCGCCGCCGCTCCACAGCGCGCGGCCGATGATCTCCATCGAGAACGCCACCAGCGTCGCGATCCAGACGGCGCAGACCGCGCCGGCGACGCGCGAGAGCAGGTAGACCGAGCGATTGACCGGCTTCGTGAGAATCAGCTGCAGCGTGCCCGACGAAAACTCCGGACCGATCGACGAGCAGCCGATGATGAACGCCAGCAGCGTCACGAGCGCCGGCCACGCCGCGCCCGGCTGATTGAAGCGCGACACGCCGAGGGAAACGATCGCCAGCAGCGCGACGAACGCGCCGTACCCGATGCTCGTCACGCTCCGCCGCACGACCTCCGCGACGACGACCCCGTTCACGCCTCACCTCGGAAGATGCCCTCGAGATCGGCCATGTGCCGCCGCACGTCGATCACGCCCGCGCCCGAGGCCGCCAGCTCGCGCACCAGCTCCGCGATCTCCGCCTCGGTCTCCACCGCGACGATGATCGTGTTCCCTTTCGGCGCGTTGCCGGCGATGCGCGTCACTTCGGCCGCGTCGAACGAATTCGGCAGCAGCGTGATGGCGATGATGATGCGGTCGCGGTGGCGCAGCGTCTCATCGCGCGTGATCACGCCGCCGCTGAGGAACAGCACGCGGTCGCAGACTTTCTCCACTTCCGCGAGCTGATGCGAGTTGAGGAGCACCGCCGCCCCGCGCTGCTTCTGCTCGTTGACGAGATCGCGCACGAGCAGCACGCCGTTCGGGTCGAGGCCCGAGGTCGGCTCGTCGAGGAAAATGAAGTCGGGCTCGTGGATGAGCGCCTGGCACATGCCGATGCGCTGCAGCATGCCGCGCGAGTACTGCGAGAGCCGCTTCTGCGCCGCGCCGGCGATGCCGAGGCGCTCCAGCATCGCGTTCACGCGCGTGTCGGTCTCCGCGTGCGCCACGCCGGCGAGACGCGTCATGTAGCGGAGGAAGGAGTAGCCGGTGGCGCGGCGGTCGAAGTTCATCCGCTCCGGCACGAAGCCCGTGCGGCGGCGGATGCGCAGGTCGTCGTTCGCGCGCCCGTCGATCGTGATCTCGCCCTCGTCGGCGTGGAGAAATGCGAGAAGACACGACATCAGCGTCGTCTTCCCCGCGCCATTGGGCCCGATCAGGCCGACGACTTCGCCCGGCGCCACGTCGAGATCGATTCCCTTCAGGACCTGGTGGAAACCGAACGACTTCTTCAGCGCCCGCGCGCGTACCCCCGTCATCCCGCGCATCGTATGACACGCGGAACGCCGGCGTCTCGCCGGCTGGCCGGGCGGCGTCCCGCCGCCCCCGCCCGATGGCGGCGTGGACGCCGCCAGACCAGCCGCCGGGACGGCGGCGTTCCGCTATTGCTTCCGCGCGCGCAGGCCTTCCATGATCTCGTCGATTTTCGCCTGGTGAAAATCGTTGATGAGCTTTTGCAGCTCCGGTTCGCGGCTCTCTTCGATGTCCTCGGCATACACCTTCTTCAGCGCGCCGCCGAGGTAGACCTTGGTCTCCACGCGCCACGCCGGCCGCGTGAAGAACTCGGTCTGGATCGTGAGCTTCTTCGGACCGACGTCGAACGCGTCGATGCGGCCCATGGGAGGCGTCGCGGGCTCGGACATCGTTACCGCTCGCGCCGCACGGAGCGGCGGCACTTCGCCTCGGCGCGCGATTCGATCTGGCGCACGCGCTCGCGCGACAACCCGAGGATCTCGCCGATGTCGCGGAGGGTCAGCTCGTCGTCCTGGAGCACGCCGTAGCGGAGCTTCACGATCGTCTTCTCCTCCAGCGTCAGCGCGTCGACGGCCTGCTGCACGCTGCCCTGCTGACGGAGGTTCTGCAGGTAGGGCAGGCGGTCGGGGGCGAGGTCGGGCGTCATGCCGGGCGGGCGGTCGTTCAGCTCGTACCAGAAATGCGGCCACGCTTTGGGATTCGGGTTTGTGTACAGCAGCAGCACGGCCAGCTCGCTGTCCGAGATCACGAGCTGCGCGCAGACCTTGTCCCGCGCGCTCACCAGCACCGAGGTCACATTCTCGACCGGGCGGTTGAGGAACGACGCCAGCTCGCGGACGCTCTTCGGCACGTTGTCGCTCACGCCGTGGCGCAGCGTGAGGACGAGGCGCTCCTTCGGCGAGAGCTCCGACATGTGCGCCAGCAGCTCCTCGCGGCGCGACTGCTCCTGCATCTCGACCTCGGCCGACGGGATCGTCGTCTGCTCGATCACATCCGCCAGCTCCGTGTGCGACTCGTCGTCGAGCTCCGCGTTGAGCGAGTAGTTGTCGGTGTTGGCCTGCAGCAGCGTCTGGATTTCCTTCACCGTCACGCCGAGGTTCTGCGCCAGCTCGTCCGGCGTCGGGATGTGGTTCCCCTCGGTCATCGCCGTGGCGATGGCCTTCTCCAGCCGGTACATCAGGTTCGCGCGCTTCGGCGGCAGGCGGAACGCGCCCGCCTGCTCGGACAGCGCGTGCAGGATCGCCTGGCGGATCCACCACACCGCGTACGTGATGAACTTGACGTTCTTGTCGGGGTCGTACTTTTTCGCGGCGTGGATGAGCCCGATGTTGCCTTCGTTGATCAGATCGAGGAACAGCACGTGCGCGTTGCGGTACCGCTTCGCGTACGAAACCACGAACCGTAGATTCGATTTGACCAGCTCTTCGAGCGCGGCTTTGTCGTTCTGCTGGACGCGATACCCCAGCTCGCGCTCGCGCTCGGGCGTGAGCCGGGGGATTTTCGCGATTTCCTGCAGGTATTGGTTGAGGAGATCGTACGACTCGTCGCGTTCTTCGTACCGGGCCATTTTGGGAGCACGAATTCTACACCCTCAGTTCGCGGCGCGTCGGTTCACCGGCTCATCGCAACCCGCCTGACATTTCTCGGCTCGTGCAACTCGCGCGCGAGCGAGTCCGCGTTGACGTCGACGCGGACGAGGACGGTGTCGGAATCGTCCTGCGTCAGCACGACCAGCTCGATGCGGTCGCTGTTCGGACGCGGCTTTGCGTAGATGAACGTCCACTCCCGCGACCGCCGCGAGCGCACCTGCACCAGCGGCGCGAACCCGGGTCCGACCTTCGCCCGCATCATGCCCTGCAGCTCGTGCGGATCGAGCGCGTCGGCGCCTTCGAACACGGCGATCTGGAAGTCGCGCACGCCCTTCGGACGCACCATCCAGACGAGGAAGCGCGCGAGGCCGATGCCGGGCATCCACATCTTCTTCACGCCGCGATGGTCATCGATGGCGCGGGCGATGTCGTTGAAGTCGGCATGCAGCGGAAGCGCGAGCGCGAGCAGCAGCGCGGCGGCGGCCAGTCGCTTAGTCATGGTCTTTCCCCCTCGTCGTGAACCGCGGAATGCCGAACTCCCCTTCGAGGCTCGCCAGCCGCTCGATGTCGATCGGGCCGACGATGTTGACGACGGTGAACTCGCGCGGCTCGGCGGAGATGATGACGAGGCCGACGACCTTGTCGCCGCGCATGTCGGCGTAGATGTTCACGTTCTCTTTGGTCTTGCTGCGGACGGTGACGAACGCCTTCCACGTCGGGCCGAGCTGCGACTTGATGCGGTCGGCGAGCTTGCGGTCGTATTCGTTCTCCTTCGAGAACTCGTAGCTGCGGACGTAGATGCCGGTCAGTCCCTGGATCATGTCGCGCACGGCGCGCTCGTCGGGGTCGTGGCCGCGGAGGAAGCGCGCGCCGAGGCGGAGCATGGAGGCGTCGAGCGTCACGTCGACGACTTCGTCGGCGCGGTCCTCGAGGTCGGGGAAGTCGAGGTTGATCTGCTGCGCGGCCACGGGCAGCGCGAGGAGGACGAGGACGAGAGCAATGAGGAATTTACGCATGGGTTCTCCTTCGTATTCAGTGCGATCCGATCTGACGCACTTCCTGCCGGGCGATGCGGACTTTCTCGCTGGCGATGCTCATGGCGCGGAGGACTTCCTCGCGCGCGCGCTCGCCCCGGCGGCGTTCGGCGGCTTCGTGCACGGCGTATCCGCCGAGGATCGCCGCCAGCGTCACCGATGCCGCGGCGGCGCGCCACCACACCGGCCGTGCGGGGCGCTCGTCGCGCTCGATGCGCTGGATCACTCGCCCCGCGAAGCCGGGCGCCGGCGACTCGCGGTGCAGTGCGCGTCTGAGATCATTCTCGAGGTTCATGGGTGTTCTCCAAGTTTCCTGCGCAGCGACTGCAGTGCGCGGTGCAGGTGACTCTTGACCGTGTTGACGGGGAGCTGGACGATCCGGCAGATGTCCGACGGATCGAGGTCTTCCTGATAGCGCAGCGTGACGACGGCACGCTGGATGTCGGGGAGCTGTTCGATGAAGGTTTTGAGCCGGCGGTCGAGCAGCGCGTCGTGCTTCTTTTCCGCCGCGCGCAATTCGCCGGCGTCGTCGAGGCTGACGGCCTTCATCCGCGAGCGCCGCGTGACGTCGATGCAGCGCCGCGTCGTGACCTGCCGCAGCCAGAAGAGCAGATGCGCGTCGGACTCGATCGTGCCGAGGTTGCGATAGAGCTGCAGGAAGACATCCTGCGCGATCTCCTCGGCGCGCCCGCGGTCGTTGAAGAAGTGATACGCGAGGCTGTAGACCATGGCTTCATGCTGCTCGATGACCTCGGCGAATGCATCGTGGTCGCCGCTCTGCGCCCTCGTGAGCGCCGCGGGCAGGTCGACCGCCGTGGGCATGATTGCCGTCATCCTGAGCCTATATACGCAGGTTTCGGGAAATCGACTGGGGGTCAGGTCTGGAATTTCAACCTTCCGCGGCGCGGAAGGTTGAAATTCCAGACCTGACCCCAACTTAACCGACTTCGCAGACCATGACCCGGTCCGTCTGTACGTCGCTGCCGACGATGTAGGGCTGGCTGCCGGCGTCGCGGAAGCCGCATTTCGCGTAGAACGCGATCGCGCGGGGGTTGCGCTCCCAGACGCCGAGCCAGATGGCGGTGCCGCCGAGGGTGAGGGCGGCGGCGCGGACGGCGGCCATCAGCGCCTGCGCGACGCCGCGTCCGTGCCAGCCGTGCACGACGTAGAAGCGGCCGATCTCCACCGGCGCCCTGCACGGGAAGCATGCCGGCGCGTGTCCGCGGCGGAGCTGCGCGTAGCCGATCGCCTCCCCTTCGTGCTCGACGAGCAGCGTCACGCCGTTCGGGTCCTCGATCTCGCCCCGCTGCAGCGCCTCGCCATAGGTGCGCGCACGGTGCGCCTCCATATCCTCGGGGCGGTTCTGCGCCGCGAACGTCTCCTCGAACGTGCGCGCCGCGAGCTCCGCGACCAGCGCGGCATCCGCGACCGTCGCGCGGCGAATGGTCCAGGCGGCTGTCACTTCGCGTCGGGCCTCGGGTTACGGACGGCGGTAACCTCGCGCATCACCTCGCCGATGTCGGCGCCGAGGGCATTGCACAGCTTCACGATCGTACTGAGAGTCGTGTCATTGCCACCCTGCTCGAGCACGCTCAGATACGGCGCACTCATGCCCACGTGCTGCGCCAGCCTGACGATCGACCATCCACGCTCCAGCCGGAGGCGACGGATGACTGCTCCAAAGCGGATGGACAGCCATGAGCCCTTCATGCGTGGCATGTGCTGCCATCTTAGACCGCCCCGGCACAAGCCATGGCATGTGCAGGGCTTCAAATCGGCCGTGCAACACATGCCATGGCATGTGCCAAAGCGTCAATCCGACCTGTTGCACATGCCATGGCATGCGTGAGGCCTCGGAATCGAGGACCTGGGCAGTCCATGGCATGCGTCGTACGGAAGTGACGCGTCAGTGCGCCGCGACAGGCATGTCGAGGCGCCGGTAGCGCGTCGTGCCGGGGAGACACGTCTTGTGCTCGACATGGTGGAGGTACTCGTCGCGGAACTTGCGCACCGACGAGATCACCGGACCGATCGCCGCATCGCCGAGGGCGCAGAGGGAACGGCCGCCGATGTTCTCGGACATGTCGAGCAGCAGGTCGGCATCCTGCGGTCTCCCCTGCCCGCGCTCGATGCGGTCGAGCACCGACTCGAGCCAGTTCGTGCCTTCGCGGCAGGGCGTGCACTGGCCGCACGACTCGTGCGCGAAGAACTTCGCGAGGCGCCACACGGCGTCGACGATACAGACCGAGTCGTCGAGGACGATGATGCCGGCCGAGCCGAGCATCGAGCCCGCCTTCATCAGCGCGTCGAAATTCAGCGGCAGGTCGATCTCGTCCGGGGTCAGCATCGGCGCCGAGGCGCCGCCGGGAATCACGGCTTTCAACTTCCGGTCGCCGGTGATGCCGCCGCAGTGGTCGTAGATCAGCTCGCGGATGGTGACGCCCATCGGGAACTCGTACACGCCGGGCTTCTTCACGTTGCCGGAGACGCAGTACAGCTTCGGCCCGGTGTTCTTCGGCGTGCCGAACGATTTGAACCAGTCGGCGCCGTGGCGGACGATGAGCGGGATGCAGGCCAGCGTCTCGACGTTGTTCACGACCGTCGGTCCGCCGAACACGCCGACGACCGCGGGGAACGGCGGCTTCACGCGCGGCTGCCCGCGATGCCCTTCCACCGACTCGATGAGTCCCGTCTCCTCGCCGCAGATGTACGCGCCCGCGCCGCGGGCGACGGTGATGTCGAAGTCGAAGCCGCTGCCGAAGATGTTTTTGCCGAGGAAGCCCTTCGCGCGCGCTTCGTCGAGCGCCTTGTCGAGCACCGTCGCGCCGTAATAAAACTCGCCGCGGATGTAGATGTACGACATCGGGTTGGAGCCGATGGCGAAGGCGGAGATGATCATGCCTTCGATGAGAAGGTGCGGATCCTTCTCCATGATGACGCGGTCCTTGAACGTGCCGGGCTCGGACTCGTCGGCGTTGCAGAGGAGCCACGTCGGCTTCGGCGCGTTCTTCGGCACGAAGCTCCATTTCATGCCGGTCGGGAAGCCCGCCCCCCCGCGCCCGCGCAGCTCCGAGTCCTTGACGAGCTGCGTCACCTCCTCCGGCTTCATCGTCGTCAGCGCCCTGCGCGCGTCCTCGTACCCGCCTCCCTCCATGTAGGTGTCGATGGAGGTGGAGTTGGGTTTGTCGATGTTGGCGAGGAGGACTTTGATCTGTTCCATAGTCGTTGAGTCGTCGAGTCACCGAGTCGTCAAGCAGTCTCTCGACGACTTGAAGACTCGACGACTTGTCTACTTGAGCATCTCCAGCAAAGCGTCCATACCCGCGACGCTCATGTTCTCGTGGTAGTCGTTGTTCACCTGCACGACCGGGGCGGTGCCGCAGGACCCGAGGCATTCGACCTCGGTGACGGTGTAGAGGCCGTCGGGGGTGGTCTGGCCGGGATTCACCGCGAGCTTCTCGCAGAGGTGGTCGTAGATGTCGTAGGCGCGGGTGACCATGCAGCTGAGGTTCGTGCACACCTGCAGGTGGTACTTGCCCACCGGCTTCTGGTTGTACATGTTGTAGAACGAGACGACCCCGAACACGGTCGCCGGCGAGAGGTCGAGGAGCCCGCCGACGTAGTGCACGGTCTCGGGCGAGATCCAGCCCCACGTTTCCTGGGCGAGGTGGAGCGTCGGCAGGAGCGCGGCTTCTTTGGTCGGATAGCGCGTGAGGATCCACTCGAAGCGCTTCTTCGCCTCGTCGGGGAACTCGACGTGCTTGTCGGGATCGGGGAAACGGTCGGGTGCGTAGGGGTTGTCGGGTTGCAGATCCGCCATGGTTACGTCCAGTCGAAGGCGCGTTTCTTCCAGACGTACACGTAGCCGACGCCGAGAAGAAGGATGAAGAGCAGCATCTCACCGAAGATGTACCAGGAGACGGCGCCGCGGTAGATGACCGCCCAGGGGTAGAGGAAGGCCGCCTCGATGTCGAAGATGATGAACAGCATCGCGATCTGGTAGAAGCGGACGTTGACCCGCTTGCGGTTCTCGTCGAGCAGCGGCACGCCGCTCTCGTACGGCGAGAGCTTGGACGGGTTCCGCTGGTGCCGCCCGACGATCCAGTTCAGGCCGAGGAACACCGCGCCGATCGTGGCGGCGATGATGAGCATGATCAGGATGGGGATGTAGCTGTTGGTCATAAAGCGGGCGAATCCTACAAGGACGCAGCGGTCGAGGCAAACTTCGGTCCAGTTCGCGGTCGCGCGGTCGCGCGGTCACGCGGTCACGCGGTTTGTCATCCCGAGCGGAGCGAGGGACCCGGGCGGGGTATCGCGGCAGGCATGTGCATCGCGCCCCGCCCGCACAGGTCCCTCGCTGACGCTCGGGATGACACACCCAACAACCGCGTGACTGCGTGACCGCGTGACCGCGCAACCGGAATCTAACCTCTTTCTAACCGCGCACTGCTCGACGCCGCGGCGGCGGCGCCCGAAGTTCGCGGCATGCGCAAGTTCCTGGTCCTGCTCCTCTTCGTCCTCGCCTGTTCGCCGGAGAAGCCGGCGTGGCCGCGGCTGGCTCGGTTCGAGCCGATGGTCATCCCGGCGGACAATCCCCTCACACCCGCCAAAGTCGCGCTCGGGCGCAAGCTCTTCTCCGACACGCGGCTCAGTTCCGACGGCTCGACGGCGTGCTCGGGCTGCCACGCGCCGCAGTATGGGTACACCATCGGCGCGGCGAAGCCGGTGGGCGCGTATGGGATCGAGCAGAACCGCGCCTGTCCGTCGCTGATCAACGCGGGCTACGCGCGCGGGTACTTCTGGGAAGGCGCGCCGATTCCGCTCGAGAAGGCGGTGCGCGGGATGTGGACGTTCGTGATGGTGCCGAAGGGCGAAGGGCGGCCGAACGCCGATCAGGTCGCGGCGCGGCTGAACAACGATCCGGCGCTGCGGGCGGAGTTCGTCGCGGCGCTCGGCTCGGAGGCGACGCCGGACAATGTCGCGAAGGCGCTGGCGTCGTTCATCCGGACGCTCGTGCCGGCGAATGCGGCGTGGGTGCGGTTCCAGAACGGCGACGCGGCAGCGCTTTCCGAGACCGCGCGGCGCGGCTACGAGGTCTTCGACCGCAAAGCGCGCTGCACGAACTGCCACAGCGGCCTGCTGCTGACCGACCGGCTGCGGCACGACGTCGGCACCGGCGGCACCTTCAAGACGCCGACGCTGCTCAACATCGGCCGCAGCGCTCCGTACTTTCACGACAACCGCATCCCGGCCCTCGAGGACGCGGTCGACCGCATGCTCGCCGGCGGCTTCGAGACGAAGACTCCCGATCCACAGCTGAAGCCCGCGACGATCACCGCGGAGGAACGCGCGCTGCTGCTGGCGTTCCTCCGGGAGCTGAATGCCGATGCGGCGTCACTCGACTGAGATCAGCTGGAGCGCCTTCATGCCGCTGCGCTCGACGACTTTGCCGGTCGCCGTGACCTTCTTCCCTGCTTTGCCGGCGATCTTTTCCTTCACCGACACCGGCTTCTCGTTGACGAGGAGGTAGAGCGTGCCGTCTTCGGTCAGCAGCGCGGCCGGGACGTCGCGGCTGATGCAGGCGTTGGAGCAGCCGGCGTGCTCTTCGCCGTGCGCGCCGCGGCTGGTGTAGCAGTGGAGGTCGACGATCTCGCCGGTGAGTGTGACCGTTTTGTCATCGGCGAAGGCGAACAGGGTGACGAGCAGGGCGAGGAGAAGCAGTGCGATCTTTTTCATGCAGTTACATTCGGGCGCCGCGCTCGCGGAGTCGATGATGACGCCGTTAGAAATCGATTAGATCGCGCGTACGATATGGACATGATCCGTTTCGGTCCCTTCGAGCTCGACTCGGGAACCGGCGAGCTGCGCCGGGACGGAGACGTGATCCCGCTCGCGCCGCAGCCGTTCCGCCTGCTGCACGCGCTGGCGAGCCGGCCCGGCGAGCTGCTGACGCGCGAGGAGCTGCGGCAGCAGGTGTGGGGCGAAGGGACGTTCGTGGACTTCGAGCGCGGCCTCAATTTCTGCGTGCTGCAGGTGCGGACGGCGATCGGGGACGATGCGAAGAGTCCGCGCTACATCGAGACGCTGCCGAAACGCGGCTATCGATTCGTGGGCGCGATCGCGGAGGATCGGCCGCGCACGCGGCGATGGCAGTTCGCGGCGGCCGCGGCCGCGTTGCTGATGATCGTGCTGATCGTTGTCGTGGGGGACAGGCGATCCCGCCTGTCCGGACAGGCAGGATTGCCTGTCCTCCACCGGCCGATGATCGCCGTGCTGCCGTTCGACGATCTCTCCGCGGCTCCGCAGGCGCATCTCGCGAGCGGGATGACCGAGGAGCTGATCACGCATCTCGGGCGCCTGCACCCGCAGCGCCTGGGCGTGATCGCGCGCACGTCGATCCTCGGGTATGCCGGCACGACGAAGAACATTCGCGACATCGGGCGCGAGCTGGGGGCGCGGTACGTCGTCGAAGGCAGCGTGCGGCGCGAGGGCGAGCGCGTGCGCGTCACGGCGCAGCTCATCGACGCGCAGGACCAGACGCATCTCTGGGCGGAGTCGTTCGACCGCTCCGGCGCAGGCGCGCTGGCGATCCAGGAAGACGTCGCGGAGCGGATCGCGCGCGCGCTGCGCATCGAGCTGCTGGACGACACGGTGCTCACCGCCCGCTCCCCTGCCGCGCACGAGGCCTATCTGCGCGGGCGGCATCTCTGGCATCAGGGACGAACGGAAGACGTGGAAGCGGCGATCCGGGAGCTGCGCGAAGCGGCGCGCGTCGAGCCGTCGTTCGCGCTCGCGCACATCGCGCTCGCCGAGGCGGTGCACACGCTGGCCATGCGCGGGAAGATCCGTCCGCTGGATGCCGCGCGGGAGATCCGCGGCGCGAGCGAAGCCGCGCTTCGTGCGGCGCCGAATCTCGCGCAGTCGCACGGCATCGCGGCGATGCTGCATTTCTGGTACGAGCGCGACCTCGACGCGGCGGACGAGAGCTTCCGGCGCGCGATCGAGCTCAATCCCGGAGAGCCCGGCGCGCTGCACGATCACGGCTGGCTGCTCATCGCCCGCGGCGCGTTCGACGAAGGCATCGCCGAGATCCGCCGCGCGCAGGAGCTCGATCCCGTTTCGCCGCGCGCGAACACGCACGTGGCGTGGGCCTACATCTACGCGGGCCGCTACGCCGACGCGATCCGCGAGGCCAGGCGCGCGCTCGCGCTCTCGCCCGAGTTCCACGAGGCGTACTGGTGTCTGGAGAGCGCGTACGAGCTGTCGGGCAACTATGCCGAGGCGCTGGCGGTCCGCGAGAAACGCACCGGGACGAAGATCGCCGCCGATCCGCGCGCGTTCTATCTGGAGGAGCGCCGCCGCTACGCGGAGGAATGGCTCCGCCGCCCGAGGGAAGAGCGCAGTCTGGAGCTGGTGCTCGCCGGCGCGGATCCGAAGCTCGCCTCGCTGCACGGGAACGCGCAGTTCGAGGCGCTGGTGCGGGAGGCGGGGTTGACGGTGGTCAGGCCACCGACTCGGTGAGATAGCTCATCGCGCTCTCGCGGGAGTCGAAGATCTTGAAGACGGTGTCGAGCTTCGTGATCTTCAGCAGCGCGAGGATGCGGTGCGACGGCTTGACCAGCGCCATCTTGCGCTGGCGGTCTTCGAACTTCTGCAGATAGCCGATCAGCTCGCCGAGGCCGGTCGAGTCCATGTAGTTGATGGCCTCGAAGTTGATCATGACCGGGCCGGTCTCGTCGTTGAGCACTTTCTCGAGATAGCTCGAGAACTCGCGCGCGCTCTCCCCGAGTTTGATCACGCCCTGGATGTCGAGAACCGTAACGTCGGAAACCCTGTTTTTGATGATGTTCATACTGGACGCCGCGAAGTGTACCCTATCGCTTCTCCTCGCGCGACGGTCCGATGGCGTTGGTGATCGACGACACGACCGCGAGGATCACCGCGCCGACGAGCGCCCAGCCGAAGCCGCGGACGTCGAAGCCCGGCACGATCGCGTCGGTCAGCTCGAGCATGAGCGCGTTCAGCACGATCAGAAAGAGCCCGAGCGTGAGCACCGTGAGCGGGAACGTGAGAAAGGTCAGGATCGGCTTCACGGTCGCGTTCAGCAGGCCGAGCACCGCCGCCGCGATCGCGAGCGCGATCCAGTCGCGGTAGTAGAAGTTCGGCACCAGCGACGCGACCACGAACAGCGCCAGCGTGTTGAGGACCCAGCGGATGAGGAGTGCGCCCATCAGGGGCGATTGTATCGGTTGCGCGGTTGCGCAGTCACGCGGTCACGCGGTCGCGCAGCGTGTCATCCCGAGCGTGAGCGAGGGATCAGGGGCTCGGGTGGTGCTGCGATGCTCGTGCGTCGCGCCCCACCCGCCCGGGTCCCTCGCTGAACGCTCGGGATGACAATCCACCGCGCGACCGCGTGACCGCGTGACCGCGATCCGTGTCACTCCCGCGGCGCGCGCAGCGCCTGGCCATCCGGCAACCGGAACACCATCGCCGTCACCTTTCCGGTCGGGTCGAGCTCGAAGGTCACGGTGGCGGCGGTGGTTTCGTAGAAGAACTCCGTCTCGGACGACGGGCGCATGGCGAAGGGGGGGTTGTTGTCGCGGACGGTGTAGAGCACCGAGCCGGCTTTCACGACGCGGCGTACGGACTTCGGGTCGATGCGGTACGCGCCGACGTAGCGCGACAGCACGTCGTCGCTGAGCGTCGCCACTTTGCGCACCGGCAGGAAGCGCACCGGGGGCGCTTCGTCGTAGCGCTCGCGCAGCGGCTCGCCGCGCATGAAGGCCTTCATGGCCTCGAGGATCTTCGGCGTCGAGAGGAACAGCGGATCGCTGTGTCCCGCGCCTTCGATCACGAGGTGCTCCGCGTTGGGCATCAGCGCGCGCAGCTCCTCGGCCTGATGCGGGCGCGTGCGGCCGTCGAGCGTGCCGCTGATCAGCAGGGCTTTCACGTTGCTCACGAGCGGTCCGCGGAACTCGTCGCCGGCGTCGGGGATGCCGAGGCCTGCGCAGACTTCGGGAAACGGCGCGTTGATCGCGTCGCCGAGCAGCGTATGCCGCGCCTCCTCGGCGATCCGTTGTCGTCGCGCGGCGGAGATGCCCGACGCGCAGTCCATCGCGATCGACATCGCCGACGCGGACGTGCCGAAGCGGATCGGCGCGGCGGCGAGCGCGAGGGCCATCCAGTCGCCCTGCTCGAGTCGCGCGACGAAGTCCGGCATGCCGGCGAAGCCGTCCGGACCGACGAGCATGTCCGCGAGCACGGCCTGCAGATCGAGCTTGCCGAACGTGATCGCGACCGTCTGCGCGGTCTTCGGATGCGTGAGCGTGATCGTCTTCGGACGGGCCTCGAGCTCGTGCATCAGTTTCGCGACCGCCGCGATCATGTCCGGATGCTTGCCGTCGCGCGCGGCGAGGCGCGCGATCTCTTCCATGAGCAGCTGTTGATCGGACGGCAGCTTGTACGTGTCGTCGGGCCCTTCGATCCCGGCGAGGATCACGCGATCGACGGCCTGCGGCTGATAGCGCAGCGTCGCGATGCCGAGGTGCGTGCCGTAGCTGATGCCCCAGAGCACGAGCTTCTCCGCGCCGAGAGCCTTGCGGAGATCGTTCAGGTCGGCGGCGTTCTCGCGCGTGTTGTACGCGTTGACGTCGA
>Ga0134123_10001434_pt1 | contig 15565 bp, 14 predicted proteins | sample KB303_FD_96460 | JGI IMG/M metagenome (GOLD analysis project Ga0134123, IMG submission 96460) | Terrestrial soil microbial communities without Nitrogen fertilizer from Kellogg Biological Station, Michigan, USA - KB3-0-3 | ecosystem: Environmental > Terrestrial > Soil > Unclassified ...
CTTCGCGCTTCGTGATTCCGAGCTTCTGGCGCATTTCTTTCTGAAGGCGGCAGAGCTTCCTGATCTCATTGTGGCCAAACATCAAAGCCTCGACCATCACATCCTCTGTGACTTCCTTCGCGCCCGCCTCAACCATAACGATGGCTTCTTCCGAACCGGCGACGAGCAGGTTTAGCTGGGAGGCGCGCGTTTGGTCGTAGCTGGGATTCACAATGAAACGGTCTTCGATGAGGCCGACTCGAACGCCCGCGACGGGTGTTTCGAACGGGATGTTTGACAGGTACAGCGCTGCCGATGCTCCGGTTAGCGCAAGCACATCTGAGTCGTACAACTCGTCGGCTGAAAGCACGAATGCCACTACCTGCGTTTCGCTGTTGTAGCCTTCAGTGAAGAGCGGGCGTATCGGGCGATCGATCAGTCTCGAGGTCAGCGTCTCCTTTTCCGACGGCCTGCCTTCGCGTCTAAAATAATTCCCCGGTATGCGCCCCGCTGCGTAACCGTATTCCCGATACTCGACCGTCAGGGGAAAAAAATCTATGCCTTCACGCGGCTTGGAACCTACTGCCGCGACCAGAACCATTGTGTCCCCGTAGCGAACGATGACCGAACCATCGGCCTGTTTCGCCACCTTTCCCGTTTCGATTGAAAACTCTATCCCTCCCAGTTGTACTGATTCCTTCAACTCCATAAGTATCTCCTTCCCCCTCTTCCGCTGCGCGCTAGCCGCGTATCTTGGATTGCCTGCGAACGAGCTTTCTCGATCGCGGCGCGGCATTATGGCGCGCGACTCTAGTGTCTAAACCCTCTTCGATGAAACTTCTGTTGATCCATTCTGCTGGAGTGTCCCAGTAGAAAGGCCACGGTGAGCGTGAAGTCCGTCGACTCGCTCCCGTGGCCATCGGAAATTCGTTCTGTCTGAAATGACGAGGCGCGCCCACTTAGGGGAAGCCCAAAACGCTTGAACCGCCGAACCGCATCTGCGCGCCCGAAGACCCGACAACTGGCCGAACCGCTGTGTGCGGTTGCTTTGCTTCCGGCCTCTCGCTGAAGTGATCTCTATTTTCTTATACCCAGACGGTTGATGACTTCGCGGTAGCGGTCAGCGTCCTTGCGTCTCAAATAATCCAGCAATCTCCGGCGGTGACTGACCAGCTTGAGCAAACCCCGGCGCGAATGATTGTCTTTGCCATGAGTTTTGAAGTGCTCTGTAAGGCCGTTGATGCGCTGAGTAATCAAGGCGACCTGCACTTCGGGTGAGCCGGTGTCAGTCTCGTGTGTTCTGTACTGACCGATCACATCGGTCTTAACTTCCTTAGCCAATGCCACTGTGCGTCTTCTCCTCTACACTAATTAAGAAATCTAGCTTCTCTTGAACTAGGGAAAATTAGCACACGGATTGTCGGACTGTAAAGGCGCGGGCGGTGAGACATGCGCGCGGCGCGAGAGTGTGGAGTGATTTCTGTTCGAGCCAGAGAACGAACACTACGGTCGCGAGTCCAAAGGTCGGGAGAAGAATTCCCGCGCCTCTTGGTCCGACCTTAGTACGCGGTTGGATCCGGCGGTCACCACCACGCCGGACAATGGTCTTTGGGCCTTTAGTCGCAGCTCCCGTTGCAGTGCGACTTCGTGCGCACCTGGTGTGTCTGAAGCACCGAGATAGTCGAGACCGAGCTCAAGTTTCGCATGGGCTTCGGCCAATTCATGAAAGGTAATGTGTCCGGCTGGCACAACCTGATTTGTTTTTTGGTTAAACCAACGCGCAACAGGGTTTATCGCTACCAGCGAGTCGAATCCGTCAGGTGGCAGTTCGTTGTCGAGCTTCTTACCCATCCGTCGATGAGGGTTGATGCGGCTGTCGAAGTTGTCATCTAGATTTATTCCGCCGACTACCTCAACGGCAGCTCCGCGAGTTGGCGCCCGCTGTGCGATATGAAGCCGATAACGATGTCTGGACTGAGCGAGTTGAACCAACAAAAGGAGGCCCTCGTTCGAGTAAATGAAATCGGTCAGGACAAGCGGAGCCTCAGACACTGGAAACTGATCTATTCGCGCAGCCTTTTTCAAAAGGATGGGATCAAGCGTCACGTGTCCATCAGGCTCAATAGCGACCAGAGAGGCGCCGTCGGGCCCAGCAATCCATCGCAATCGCTCCAAGCCTTCAGATGTGTTGCCAGTTAGCCAAAGCCCGCCCGCGCCAGCGGACCGTGTTCGACCGGCTATCATAAGGAAAGCCAAGCGCACCGGATCAGGTCCAGGCACCCTAACCTTCGAGCCAATCGCCAATACAAGACTTGCCTTGGGTGCAACTGGTAACTCCGCGTTAGACCGCGGCTCGCTTCGGAGGGATGGGCTAAACCGGGCGGGTGAGCGGTCCCCTTCAGCGGTTTTGACCGGCACGATCCTCGAAACCGCACTCTTTGCCATTGAAAGACTAGTGGGGGCGCTGAGATGCGATTGCGGCTCGAAGCTTTTTGACCTAACCGTGTCTTTGAGCGAGTTACGCTCGCTTCTGATCAGGAACTCCCGGATCAACCCAGCGCTCATGAGACGGTTCGCGTGCGCGCGAGCCTGCGCATCCGAAACGTAGGTCCCAACCAGGACTCGAGTCCACCTCCCGCGGTCCGGCAGATCAACTGTCGCGGCGGTGGCTTTTTGTCCGATTCTTGCAAGCCTGGTTATCAGCTGTTTGGCTTGGGTTGCGTCCTCAAACGACGCAACCTGAACGGTGTAGCTTTGTCCAGCTTCAGGACGTTGGTAGGCCGTTGCCGCGCATGGTGACAACAGAACGAGTGCTGCGAGCAGCGGTGCCACTTTGATTCGCATTTCCCCTCGATTTCGGTTACGAAGCGTTGTCGGCGGCAGAGTGGACCACGAAGGTTCCGGGCTCGACTTACAACTTCCGAATTAGGAGGAAGCAAGCCGGCGCTAGGGTGTCCGGCGCGTTAGCGATTGGCAGAAGCGATGTTATGCGAGCCACCAGGGAGAGTCAACAGTTATTGAATCGGAGCCAGCGAACTGCGGTTCGCGACGTTACGGGGCGCTAGTCTGAAAGCGCAGATTCGGTTGTGTTCGAATTGGCTCTGGGGTACACTGCGTCGTGGTTGACCCCTGTTTTGCCCCGCTAAGCCGGACGCAGAGCAGGGGTTTCTCTTTTTGTGGACGAGGGCTCGAGCAAACGCTCGAACCTCCCAAAGCCACTCAGCCGCGGCTCGATACCGTGTAGCGCGACGGCCCCCGATTGTTGCGCTCGCGACGCAGGGACCAGAGTTCGGTTCGAGCAAGAAGGTTGGTATGACCCTAAAGTATTCGGAGGAGCGGCCCGATGAAGTCAGCCGCTTTAGCGTAAGCACCAGTGCCGAGATAACAATTCAGATAGCCGAGAGGGACGGACACGAGTTCATAGTAATAAAAGAGCAGCACGATGGAGGGGTTCCGGCCACGGAGCAGACCGTGGAGATACCCGTCGCCTTGCTTCCTGAACTGAAGCGGGCGGTCGCGGCGCTTGAAGAGAACTTTTCCGACGAAGATGAACCAGCGCCGCATACTGCTCAACCAGTGAGCTTCGCTCACGAGTCGGAGGCGGAGTTTGCCCGCATCCTCGACTTCTATCACATCGCCTGGCAATACGAACCTCGGACGTTTGCCATCGAATGGGATGAGGAGGGAAGCGTAGCAGCCAGTTTCACTCCAGATTTCTACCTTCCTGACCACGACACTTACATTGAACTGACGACTCTAAAGCAGAATCTGGTCACCAAGAAGAATCGAAAAGTGCGGATGATGCGCGAGCTGTATCCGGAGGTAAGCGTCAAAGTGCTTTACGCATCCGACTACCGCAAGCTCGTCGACAAGTTCGCCGCGAGCGGCACCTGGCAAGAGCCAGAGCTGGAGCCGCTTGAGAGTTGATTTGCCGACTGAAAGCCCAGCTACACAATTCGAACGGCTCTCAAGGCGGTTCAGGCTTGGGGTATGGAATGTGAAAAGAGTCGTGAAATACTGTTGCTCAAAAATAACGATCCCGAGTGATCTTGGTGTCCAACCTCAGGCCTTCAGCGTTAAGTTAGGAACCCTTGCGAATCCCTTCCGCCGTTGCTCCGAAGAGCATCGGCGTGCGAAGCTCTTGCGAGCCTCGGCCACCACACTGAAGTTCCGCGCAAATGTCAACGCCCCTTGCGAAGCATCAACGGCTGCGCGAACCTGAAGTTTTCAACCTCAACCTCTCGGGATCGGACCTGGTTGTTGCCAACCAAGCCCGGTGATACTACCATAGGATTTTTCGTTGTCAACAAAAAAATGCGCTCTCGCGAAGATTTTTTCATGAAAAAAAATTTGAGCTCCGAAAATGATACCGAAAAAGTGCTAATACCGCAGGATCGGCTCCAGAAGCGTGTTTCAGAGCTTGGCTCCGAAATCTCGCAAGCCTACGAACACAAAGACCTTCTGCTCGTAGCGATACTAAAAGGGTCGTTCGTGTTCGCTGCTGATCTCCTTCGCGCGATCGCCTGCGAGGCCTCGATCGACTTCATGGCGATCTCAAGTTACGGCCATCAGAACAGCTCCGGGGTCGTGCGTATCACCAAGGATTTGGACGAATCGATCGAGGGTAGAAACGTATTGCTCGTTGAGGACATAATCGATACCGGGCTCACGGCAAACTATCTGCGGCAGGCCCTAAATCGCCGCGGTCCGGAAAGCGTCGAAATCTGCGCGCTTCTGGACAAATCAGCGCGGCGGATAATCGAGCTCCCGATCGCATATCGCGGCTTCGAGATCCCTGACGTGTTTGTTGTTGGTTACGGCTTGGACTATCAGCAGAGGTATCGCAACCTGCCGCACATCGCCATCCTCCGTCAGGTGTAGGCGATTGGGACTCTGTCAGACCTTTCGTTGCACCAAAACTCGAAAATTGTCGCTAACTCCGCCAGGCACGAAGAGATTCTTCAACGCCAGCCGCTGCCGCAACTGTTCACGTGTAGGGTTCGGGTTCTCTTGCGCCGCAATCAACTCGATCAAACCCATCCGCAGCAGGAATGTCACTTGCCGTTCATAGCTGACGGTTTCAAGCCCGAAGTCCCTCCCGTATTCGATCAAGGCCGTAAAGTTTACGCTTGCCGTCAAGTCCTGCTCTCCAACGCTATCGAGCGGCAAATCATCCAACCTGTGGTTCTTAAACGACCGAAGAGTGCCTCCCTGCCGGTCCGCGCCGTATATCAAAGGCGCAACATCCCCGTAGTCCACAGTTATCAAGAAGCCCCACTCGATTGCGCGCGAAACCTGCTCCAGCCAGCTAATCGCATCCAGGTTAATCTCTGCAATTTGACCTTCTCTCAGCGACGTAGCGGCACGGGCGAGATACGAACCGAGCCTTGGGGTCGACGGCTCCGACCAAATCAACGCCAATCGCCCGTTTGCGACTGCGACATATTGCTCCTCTATTCGCGTCTTCAGAAATCTCACCCGGTGGACGGCCAGCGCATCTATGAGTTCGTTTGAGAAGAAAATCCCTCTTTGCGGCGATTCCGTGAGTTCGCCCAGTCCGCAACACCGAACTTGGGAGCGAAACGCTGCCAGCACTTCACTTTCTCGGTGTCGCATTGCCGGGCTTGGTTCGACTAGGACGTACTCAACTCTGCTGAAGCCGCCCGAGTCCAGATCTCGCAGGGCGGTCAGGATATCGCAAGCCAGCCGTCCCGTTCCGCCTCCAATCTCAACGATTCTGAGCGGCTGCACGCCGCCCTCGACGGACATATGTGCCCACAAGTCGACGAACGCCCGCGCCAACACGGCGCCGAAGGCGGGGTGAACGTTGCTTGACGTGTAGTAGTCACCTTGAGGGCCGATCTTAAGCCGTTCGGTGTTGTAATAGCCGAGGTCTGACTCGTAGAGCGCTGCCTGCATGAAATCGCGGAACGTGATGGGGCCGTCTCGCTCAATCCTCGCGATCAGACGTAGCTCAAGCTTAGTAGGATTAGACGTCATACCTGGACCGGTTCTCCACTAAACCCTGCGCTAAAGACAAAAGGCGCAAGGGACTGGCCGTCCCTGCGCCTTATCAGCTTACAATCCGCAACAATCCTATGCAGCTGCGCCGCTTTCAGCTTCGCCAGCGGTGCTCGGAACGCCCTCAACATCCTCTTGGCTAACGCTGCCTCGACCAAAGATAAAACGGGTCGGATGCTCCTGCATGATCTTGTCCTGCAATCTCATCAGCCCGTAAAGCAGTGCTTCAGGGCGCGGAGGGCATCCGGGTATGTAAACGTCAACCGGTACAATTCGATCAACGCCCTGGAGAGTCGAGTAGGTCGGAAACGGGCCACCGGTTGAAGCGCAGGCACCCATTGCTATGCACCACTTCGGCTCCGGCATCTGGTCCCACACGCGCTTAATTACCGGCGCCATCTTTAGAGTTGGAGTGCCGGCCACGATCATCAGATCCGATTGGCGCGGGCTTGGACGAAATACTCCGGCTCCGAAACGATCAATGTCGAACCGCGAAGCGCCAGTAGCGATCATCTCGATCGCGCAGCAGGCCAACCCAAAGGTCATCGGCCACAACGCCGACTTGCGCGCCCAGTTGAATACCCAATCAACCGTCGAAGTGATTATTCCGCTCGAAGACTCTACGATTTCTTCTCGTTGATCAGCCATAATACCTCACGCCCACTCGAGGGCGCCCTTGCGCCAGGCGTAGTAGTATCCAACAACTAAAATGCCTATAAACAAAAGCATCTCGACGAGCCCGAACAACGCGAGCTTGTCGTAAATGATGGCCCACGGGAAAAGGAAGATCGTTTCCACATCGAACACCAGAAACAGCATTGCGACTATGTAGAAACGCACCGAAAACCGCTCGCGCGCGTCGCCGATAGGTTCCACCCCGCACTCATACGGCATCAGCTTGTCGCGTCCAAACACCTGACGTTGAAGAAGTCGCGACAGTCCAAGCAATACAAATGGAAGTGCGGCGGCGATCACGAAAAAGATGATGATGGGTATGTAGCCGAAAATCGGAGGCGCCGCGGCTGTCGGAGCAGGCGCTCCGGGCGCACGAGGTGGAGTCTGGAGCAAGACCGCGAGTAACTCTGTCATCGCTCACCTGCAAACTTTTGGTTTTGAGTCTTAAACAGAAGGCTCATATTAGTTTTCTGCGTCGCGCGATGTCAAGCAGCCGCGTCTGATACAGCGGCTGCCTTCTTCGATTTGCAATTCCTTAGCTAACCCAACTTCTCATCCGACCGAATCGAGCCCGTGCGACAGCGCGTGCCAGTCGCGCGCCGCCCGGGCGGTTTTCTTGGCGGTCGGCAACTGTCCTCCAGTCATCTCGTTGTAAACCTTTTCGACTTGCGACACAAAGAAAGCGGTTCCCTTTGCTATGTACCGGGTGATCTGTGCGTCTGCGGACAGTTCGGCCCGGATTCTTTCAATAGAGTCGCGCACTTCCTGGCCGGACTTCTTTGCTTTTACCAGCGCGCCGACGCTGTCACGCAGAGACTTAAAATACTTTTGCTGATCGGCGAGCATCGTGTCCACCCCTCGCGGGCCGTGTCCCGGACACACAACCCGTGCGCCAAGCTTGCGCGCCGCCTCAAGCGTTGGCACCCACTTCTCGACGTCTCCGTCTCCGACATAATTGTAAGGCCCGTTAACGCAAGCATCGCCCGTAAACAGGATGCGTTCATTTGGCAGCCACGCGAACGCATCGCCGTGTGTGTGCGCAACTCCGAGGTGCATCAACTCGACCCGGTGTTTGCCGTCGTCGAAAACCATCTCGCGTGGGAAGAGAACCGAAGGCGGTTTGAGCTTGGTCGCCGCCACGTCAGGCCTGGACTTGGCGGTCTTTTCCCACAGGCCGGGAGCGCCTCCGTAGTACCCGGTTTCATACTTCTTCAGTTCATCGATTACCCCCGTGTGTGCGACTGGTGTCGCGCCGTTATCGACCCAAATCTGATTGCCATAAGCGTGATCACCGTGATGATGGGTATCGAACGCGAAACGAATCGGCTTGTCGGTCAGCGCGCGAATCTTAGGAATAATCTCTGCCGCACCCGAGGGGAAGTTGGCATCGATCACCAGAACGTAGTCTTCGAATATGACCCAACCGTTGTTGCAGTGACCCTTTACCAGATTGCCTTCGTGAAAGTAGACCTCCGGCGCGATTGGATCTACTTTGCCGATTTCCGGTTTCGACGCCGCTACAAGCGCTTTCGCATCCTTCATCGTGAGACCCAAAAGGGCCGCGCCCCCCATCAACACATCTCGTCGCTTAACGTCGCACATATCGAGCCCTCCTCAGTGATAGCTGCATTGGAATGTTCAGTTGTCGAGCTTAGTTCCTCTCGCAACGGGTGGCATTATATGACCCGCGCCAAGCACTCACAAACCTCCTGCTGGCCTAAGCATTCGGTTTCGTGGAGAATCAGTTTCGTGATTACGATCGATGGCTTGAATCAATCGCGGGGGCTGTTAGGTCTCACCAAGCAAGAGCTGACCGCGTTCATGTCCAAACTCGGCGAGCTGCCCTATCGCGCGCGGCAACTGTTCGCGTCGATGCACCACCGGCGAATCACGAGCTTTGACGCGATGACCGACTTGCCAAAGACCTTGCGTCAAATCCTCGACGAGCACGCGGTCGTGACCCGCACCAGCGTCGAAAGCGTCTTCACTTCATCGGACGGCACGCGCCGGTTCCTGCTCAAGCTTGGCGACGGGCGCGAGGTCGAAGCGGTGTTCATGCCTCAGGAGCACCGCGCCACCATCTGTATTTCGAGCCAGGTTGGGTGTCCGCTTGCGTGCGACTTTTGTATGACCGGTGTCGTGGGGTTGAAGCGGAACATGACTGCGGGCGAGATCGTCTCGCAGGTGGTGATCGTGTTAAACGACGTCTACGGAGTCGGTGTTGAGACCCCGCACCGAACGAACATAGTGATGATGGGTATGGGAGAGCCGTTGTTGAATTACGACGAGGTGATCAAGTCGATCAGGTTGATGGCCGACGACGAAGGGCTCGCGATCGCCGCCCGGCGAACGACGCTTTCAACTGCCGGAATCGTCCCGCGAATCTACGATCTGGCGCGCGAGGAGATTCGCCCCAGGCTCGCTATTTCTCTGACCGCTTCCAACGACGAGCTTCGAGACCGCTTGTTTCCTATCAATCGCAAGTACCCGCTTGCCGAGTTGATCGAGGCTTGCCGCCAGTACCCCCTTGGTGAGCGCGAGCGGTTGACCTTCGAGTACGTGATGCTCGCAGGGGTCAACGACAGCGATGCCCAGGCGCGCGAGCTGGTGCGACTGCTCGCTGGCATTCGAGCGAAGGTGAATCTAATCCCTCACAACCCTGCGCCGGAGCTTCCTTATCAATCTTCTTCGATGGACCGCATCGTTGCGTTCCAGAGCATACTTACCGGAGCCGGACTGCCGTCCTTCGTTCGCCGTCCACGGGGACAGGACATCTCAGCGGCGTGTGGTCAGCTTGCAGCGCGGCACCAGGCGACGGCATAAGACGCCGGACGCCCTTTCCCCTTGACCGGCGCCGGCTCCGCTGCTAAAACGCGCGCGTGGTGCGTCCCGCCATCACTTTCGACCTCAGTCTCATCAAATACGAACTCGAGGTGTTCCTGCTCGCCGGTGAGTTCGATCTCTTCGAAGACGAACGGCTTATCGCAAAGGTGGAATCTACGGGGGCGGCGGCCGAGGTTTCCTACGGCAAGTTGATCCTTTCGTGCTGGGGCGAGGGATGGTCGCGCTCGTGGCGAGTCATCTCCTCCGAGATTTCGCCGGAGCGGATCACGCTTGAATGCGCGAAGCAGATGGGACTCAAGCGATGTGCGCTCACGTTGACCCGAGGCGCCGGGCTGCGCGAGGCCGCGCAAGCTCGCAAGGAATTTGGCCGAAGGCTCGCGGCGATCATCGAAGCAAACCTTGCCGGGCTTCGAGTTGAGCGGGCGGTTACCGCACGGAACGACCGGCGGCACCTCTCCGGCGTGCACTCGCGGCTAATTGTTCGAGACAAACGAAGGCGATTCGCCGGGATCGGCGTGAGTGAGGATGAGCTTCAGCCGAACGTAGATGCCGTGCTTGCCGCGGGGCTGATCTGGTTCGAGGAGCTTCGGAGGCGGAGTGGGTCGGTCGATGGCCTGATGATCTTTGCGCCGCGCTGTGACACGATCGCGCTTCGGTTGACCGCGCTTACCGCCTCAACTCCAGTCTCTTTGTTCCGGATAGAGGAAAGAAAAGGTGAGATAAAGCCTGTTTCACCGTTCGATCAAGGCGATCTCAACGACTCGTTTCGCAAAGCCGCGCGACGGGCCCACTGGCCGCGGCCGGGAATGCTGCCGCCCGACTGCGCGATGCTTGTCGAGTCGGTTCGCAGGCTCGCTCCGGATCACATCGAGATACATCATCGAGGTGGTCTGGTCTCGCTTTCGGTTCGAGGGCTGGAAGTCGCGAGGGTATTGATCAATAGACGCCGAGTCGAATTCGGGATCGGTGAGGCGCGACAGAGACTTGATAGTCGAAACGAGCGCGAACTTGTGCGGCTAATCGAGGATGCAATTTCGCACCGCCGGCCTGAAGCAGAGTTTCGGAATGAGATGGTCTTTCGGTATCAGCCCGAGCGCTGGCTCGAGTCGATAATCAGCCGCGATGTTGCGGCGCTGGACGCCACGCTTGATCCGCGTTTTGTGTATTCGCAAGTGCCGACCTATCGAGGCGAGCAGCGCACTTTTATCGACCTTTTGGCGGTCACACGCGAAGGACGGCTGGTGGTGATGGAGTTGAAGGTAAGCGAAGAAACCGAGTTTCCGTTTCAAGGTCTGGACTACTGGCTGCGAGTCGAGTGGCACCGCGCGCGAGGCGACTTTCATCGGCGGGGTTACTTCGAAGGACTGAGTTTAGTCGACGCTCCGCCACTGCTGTACCTGGTCGCGCCGCTTTTTAGATTTCACGAGACAACAAAGCTCCTCGCCGGTTCAATCCATGAGCGTGTGCCCGTCTATCGAGTGGGGCTCAACGAAGATTGGAGAAAACAACTGCGAGTCTTGTTGAGGGAGAAGCTGAACTAGCAAGGCGTGAAGGGCAAAGCGGAAAGCGCAAAGCGCCAGACTGAGCCCTTAGCGGTTAGCCCTTAGCGCTTTGCCCTTCCCGCTTTGCCCTTCCCAACAGCGCATCGATGCTCAAGATCCCCGAGCCCCTGGACGCGATGTACAGGAACACAAAGCAGAACAGGATCGCCAGTTCACCTCTATTGACGATAGGCCACATACCGGCTGGGGCGTGGGATTTGAAGTAGGCCACCGCCATCTGTCCGCTGCAGATAAACGCCACTATGCTGGTCAGAAACCCAACGGCGATAAGAATGCCGCCGACAAACTCGATGACGCCGGCAGCAATCATCAGCGCCGCCTCTTGTTTTTGCCCTCCAAGCACGCCAAACAACTTTTGCGCGCCGTGACAGGCGAACAGGGCGCCCGCGACGATTCGCATCAACGCGTAAAAGAAGTCCGAGTACTTACCCAGCCATTTCTCCATCAGACATTCCTTTCATGCTGGATTACCGAGCCGAGCCCAATCTCATGGCTGCGCTCTCGAAGGTCAGCAGCATAACATACTAATAAGAGACTGGAACTGATGAGCCGAGCTCGCTACTCTCGGCTCGATTATCATCCCTTTCTTTGTTGAGTAGCGGCCTGCTCCATTTCCCGGTCAACCGCATCATCGGCAGTCTAAGCGGATAAGTTTCCGCGATCCGGTGCCAATTCTTTGAGGGTCTGAGTCTCCTCATGGATTTCCGAGTGAGCTGTCTCGACTGCCCAATACACCGAGACCATGGTCACTACTGCCAGCCCGATGATGTACAACGCAATGGGCCACGGAGCGTTGTACTTTTTCAGAAGCCACGCTGCTATCAAAGGCGACAGCCCTCCCGCAATCACCGAAGCGAGCTGATAACCCAACGACGCCCCGCTGTAACGGACACGCGTGCCAAACAACTCTGAGAAGAAGCTCGCCTGCGGTCCATACATCGCCGAGTGGCCAAACACCAGCGCAAGGACTATTGCAAGCACCATCAACCCCGTGTTTGCGGTTTCGATCAACCAGAAAAACGGAAAGGCGAACAACGCTGTGAAGACCGCTCCAAACAGATAGACAGGCCTCCGGCCCAATCGGTCCGACAGCGCCCCAAAGACAGGCATTGTGAACAACTCGATGATCGCAGCGATCGAGATTGCCGCGAGAACCGCCGACCGCGAGAATCCGAATCGCGGCAGCGTCGCGTAGGTGAGCACGAACACGGTGTAGATATAGAAGGCGCCGTTTTCCGCCAGCCGCGCTCCCATTGCGAGCAACACGTTCTTTGGGTGCTCGCGTAACGCATCGAGTATCGGCATTCGCGACGCGCCGCCCGACTCTTTGATCTCCGCGAATGTTGGCGGCTCGACTACCGCAAGCCTGATAAACAACCCGACGCCGACGAGCACGAAACTGAGCAGGAACGCCACGCGCCAGCCCCACGTAAAAAGCGCTTGCTCGGGGAGCTTTGTGATCTGGCCGAAGATGACCGTTGATAACAACAGTCCTGCTGGCACTCCGATTTGCGGCCAGCTCCCGTAAAAGCCCCGTTTCCCCTTAGGAGCGTGCTCCACAGCCATCAGCACCGCGCCGCCCCACTCGCCGCCGACGCCGAAGCCTTGCGCGACTCGCAACACGATCAGCAATATCGGCGCCCAGATGCCGATCTGACTGTAAGTCGGAAGACAGCCGATAAGAAACGTCGCGACGCCCATTATCAGCAGTGTCAGGATCAGCATAGACTTGCGGCCGATCTTGTCGCCGAAGTGCCCGCAGACTATTCCACCGATGGGCCGCGCCGCGAACCCGACCGCGTACGTGCCGAACGCTGCAATCGTCCCACTCAGCGGATCATAATTTGGAAAGAAGAGCTTGTTGAAGATCAGCGCACTTGCAGTCCCGTAGAGGAAAAAGTCGTACCACTCGATCGTCGTTCCGATGAAGCTGGCGATGGCGACTCTTCGTATCGCGGCATTGGCGGAAGGCAAAGTCTTCAAGCGGTTGAAAGCCCCTTTGGTGTTTTGTTGGTTCAACGACGGGGCGCATAGTACCACCTATCAGTTGTTGACAGGAAATCGATGGTGAGAATAGATTTGCGGCGCTGTTGCAAGACGCGGCTTGTGAAAAGGAGCTTGATTGATGAAGCGAAAGAGCTGTCGCGTGATGCTGGGCGCGCTTGGATTGTCAGCCTTGCTTTGTGGATCCGGTTGGATCGCTGTGAGCACTGCAGCGAGCGGCTCAAGCCAGAGTAAGAAGCCCCTAGCTATCGAGCTCCCCAAGGCCCGGCAATCAACCGAAGGCGCCGAAGTCGAGACCGGCTCATTCATCGTGTCGGTGCCGGCGGAGGGTGGGTTTTATGTTGGCGGCAAACAGCTAACAAAGGAAATCCTCGCGGCGGCGATCCGAGACGCACTGTACGATAGGCCACCCGATGAGCAGACGGTTTACTTAAAATGCTCTGCGTCGTTGAAGTTTGGCGCGGTACGGCAACTACTGAACGTCATCCGCCAGGCTGGCCACGACCGCGTCAGGTTTATCGTGGAGGACGCGGACACTCGGCGCGACACTGTCATTCAGGCGCAGATTTTCGAGCCGTTTGGGATAAAGCATGATCCCGGCGATTTCATCGACCTACCTCCCCGGCCGCGTGAGAAAACCAGTCAACCACCGCCTCCGCCACCGCCACCGCCGCCGCCTCCTCCTGCTTCGGTTCCAAGGAGGGCGGTAAAGATAAGCCCTCTTCCCGCGTTGGGCAGCACCGACGCGCTGGTAATAGAGATCAACAGCGGTGATCCAGCGATTGCGCTGAACAAGATTGGCATCGCGCTGCCGGAGCTTGGCTCAACGCTGTCCAGGATTCTTGAGCAGCGCCCGGACAAATCGGTCTTCATCAAACCTTCCCGTGAGATTCCCTACGCGGAGTTTATTGAGGTCGCGGACGAGGGTCTCGCTGCGGGCGCCGAGATGCTAGCGATTTTGATTGATGAAGTTGAAGTGCCTCGCGGGATCCCACGCCCTACGCGGTATCCTCCCGCTATCAGCAAAGGCATTCCCGGCTCAGTGCCCGGTGGAGTGCCCGGCGGAGTCCCCGGTGGAGTCCCCGGTGGAGTCCCCGACGAGAACCCAGGGATAGTCCGTAAATCCGGCGGCGCCCTTAAGCAGTCCGCGATTAAGCAAGTTGAGCCGACAACGCCACCGCTTGCAAGAACGGCTCAGGTAACCGGCCCAGTAGTCGTTGAAGTGACCGTGGATGAGCGCGGGGATGTCATCGCGGCGCGCGCGATCATGGGACATCCGCTCCTCAAGGAGGCGGCGGTTGAGGCGGCGCAGGGCTGGAAGTTCACGCCGCTGCGAATGAGAGGCCGGCCGGTCAAGGTCATAGGCACGCTCACATTCAATTTCAAATGATTAGCGCGTTGGGATCTCGCCACTAAGGCCCTCTTCGTGCGGCTTAGTGTCTTAGTGACTTTGTGGCGAGCAAGTCCATCACCAGCGACCCCCGATAACCCAACTTCAAACACGCCAAGACGACTCACCCGGCCTACTGTCGGCGAAACACGGTGAGAATCTGTTTCGACCCTGGCTCCGACAAAAACTTCGAAGGCCGCGCACCGTTGAGTATGCCGCAGTGTCTGAACACGTCGCCGTCAAGCTCGTAGATAGCCAAGAACTTGGTGCCTGCAGCCTCGCCTTTCGTTATCGTGTAGTCGATCGTCTTGGGTTTTTTTGTGGGATCGATCGTGGCGGTTCCTTCACCGACGATCTTGCCGTCGCTCTCGACCTTCCACGCACCTATTAGATCGAACGTGAGCTTATCTTTTTTGGCGAGCCCGGCCGGCGTGCGAGTGCCGTCGTCGATCTCATCGATAAGCCGCCAGGTGCCTGCCAGTTTTTTCCATTCCGCCGAAGCATCCTGACCCGGCTTGGCCGCGGCAACGATCACTATCGAAAGAAGGGTCACTATAAGCCATTTCGTCATCCGATTTCCTCCGCCGTTCTAATCGATTGTTTTCCGAATTGACCAACGCATAACAGGTGGTCATCCGATGCGCGCGCTTTGTCCTCCGTCGACCGGCAGCATTACTCCAGTGATGAACTTAGCCTCGTCCGAAGCAAGGAACAACGCAGCATAAGCTACATCCCACGCCGTTCCCATCTTCCCGCCAAGAGGAACGCTGGCGTCCCGCTGACGGATTAGCTTCTCTTTTGGAACTCCTCGCGCCTTTGAGATTCCTTCGATAGCCATCGGGGTGTTCATCAGCCCCGGCATGATAGCGTTAGCTCGGATATTGTACTTGGCGTTCTCGAGCGCGATCTGATGAGTGAGTGCGTTCACTCCGGCCTTCGAAGTCTTGTAGGCCACGATCCCGGTAGAGCAGATCGCCGCTATCGACGAGATGTTGATGATCGAACCGCTTCGTTGTTCTCTCATTATCGGGAGCACGCTTCTCGAGGACAAAAACATTCCTTTGAGGTTCACGGCCATGATCCTGTCCCA
>Ga0134123_10001436_pt1 | contig 15554 bp, 38 predicted proteins | sample KB303_FD_96460 | JGI IMG/M metagenome (GOLD analysis project Ga0134123, IMG submission 96460) | Terrestrial soil microbial communities without Nitrogen fertilizer from Kellogg Biological Station, Michigan, USA - KB3-0-3 | ecosystem: Environmental > Terrestrial > Soil > Unclassified ...
CATCACCCAGAACGGAGACTCTGGGCAGGTCCACGCCAAGCGCTACCCGCCAACGGGCACGCCCGAGAACACGGCCGTCTCGTACACCGTCAGCAAGCGCGGGGCCGAGTGGGAGGTCAGGAGACTGAGGCGCGTCAACGGCAAGCTGGCCAGCGAGAGGCTGGTCGCCTCGTTCCCCACGGAGCAGCTGGCGGACGCGCACGCGAGCGGACTCGCGAACCCGGAGTTCGCGAGGCAGCGGGGGAGGCGGGTGCTGGAAGAACTCATCGAGGAGGCGGAGTGATGTTTACGTGCGACGTCAGGCCAGACTTCTACAGTTGGGCGGAACCGGTGGCCAGCAAGGAACACAAGTGCTGCGAGTGTTTGGCCCCGATCCTCAAGGGAGAGACGTATTTTCGCGCCGTCGGTAAGTGGGAAGGTGTCGTCTCAACTCACCGCCAACACCTTCTCTGTATGGAGGCGTGCATGCTGGTGCGCGACAAACTCAATGATTTTGAGTGCATCCCATTCGGCACGCTCCAAGAGTGGTACGGCACGTACCGCCACGATTTTTTCAATGGCCGGCATCCCGACGAATTCCTTGAACTTGTCCGCATGATCGTCAAGATTCGGCGGCGTACTCGAGAGGCGAAGGTGGTCCTATGAAGGTTAACGCGTACAAGACCGTCGATGTCGAATGCGAAGTCGATGTAAGTCTCGAGGACTGCGTCAACGAGATGCTTGGCTTCGCCGAAAAGGAAGGACCGCACTGGCGAAAGTTGCAGGCCGTCGATGGGGCGACGAAGATTCTGGAGATGGTCACGCCCGAGATGGTGGCTGAGAAACTCGGCCCGAGCGCGTACGATTTCATCCGCAAGCGTCTCAGCAAGTGGATCGAGGCAACCCAAGGAAAACAGAATGCCTGAATTCAGAAGCATCGAGGTCGGGTCTACGTGGAAACTCTTCCCCCGCCACCAGGCCGGCGACAGCTACCAGGACCTGGACAAGAAGACCGCCAAGAACATGCTCGAGGGGATCGAGAAGTACGGCGTCATGAACCGCTCCGTCATCCTCAAGCGCGAGGCGAACGCCATGTGCGTCCTCGACGGGTGGCAGATGTACCAGGCCTGCATCAAGGCCGAGTGCAAACCGCCGTTCGTCGAGCTCCTCGGGGGCATCGCGCCCGAGGACTACGTCAGGGTCGTCAACGACTTCCGCCGGCACGAGACCAAGGCCGAGCGCGCCAAGCGACTGAAAGCACGCAAGAAGCTGCTTCGGGTCGCCGTCGCCGACGGCGTGCCCGTGCCGGAGGCCGCCAAGGACGTCGGCATCAGCGCGAGCCAGGCGTACCGCGAACTGGCGAACCCCGTCCGCTGCGAGAAGTGCGCGGCGCTCGACGTCTCCGGCGACAACTGCGCCAAGTGCCAGCTGCTCCGCCTCGACGACGACTCCGAGGAGGACGAGGATCCCGAACCTCCCGAGGGAGAGTCGACCGAACCCGAAGCGCCAGAACCCGAGCCGGAACTGCCGGTCATGGACGCCAACTTCGTTATCGTCCCCGAGAACGTGCTCGAGGCCTTCCGGGTGGCCGGCGAGTTGGCGCACATCTGCCACGACGTCGACAACATCGCCAAGCGGTTGGCCAGGATCATCGACGGCAAGACCGGCGCCCGCTACGTCTCGCCGACCGCGGCCCAGCGTTTCAAGGACCTCCGCGAGCACCTCTGGCAGGCGAGGGCCACGTACGTGTGCGCTTACTGCCAGGGGCAGAACCTGGAGTGTACGGGGTGCCGAGGGCAGGGTTGGCTGTCGAAGACCGCGTTCGCGAACGCGCCCACGCAGATGCAGGACGAGATGCGGAAGATAGGGTCACGCAATGTTCCTATTTGAGGTCGCCGTGCAGTTCTGGGTCCAGGGAAACGAGGGCGAGGACTTCGACTTCTTCCGTCGCCACTACTCGGCGGCGAAGAACCGCTCGCCTAAGCAGCGGAAGTTCGTCGGTCCCGGTGACCGCATCCTCCTTCGTGGTAATTTGTGCAACGCCCTCTTCGTTTGGCTCAAGCAGAAGTTCCGGAGCGACGACGAAGTGGGCGTCAACTGCGCTGTGTTCAGGAACGAGAGCGAGCACCGCTCGAGCGACATGATCCGTGAAGCTGTGGCCATAGCGTGGGACAAGTGGCCGGGCCAGAGGTTGTTCACGATGATCGACCCGAAGAAAATAAGGTCGACCAACCCTGGCTACTGCTTCCTGATGGCGGGGTGGCAGCGCTGCGAGCGGGTCACGAGTCGCGGCTTGTTGATTCTCGAATTGCTACCCGAATGGGAGGTGACACCATGAACAAGTACCAGCGCAACGCGATCAAGCACCACTGCCGCTTCGCCTTCGAGACGCAGCGGCCGTGCCTGCGGCGTCTCGCCGTCGACGGGGCGACGATCCTCAGCGTCAACTCCGGGTACGAGTGAATCGACATGAACTACGGGGGGCCAGTCTGGCACCTCAGCGTATCGAAACTTGGAGCCACCGACCTCGAACTGCTCCATATGGCGCGGCGGGAACTCGCCCACGTCGGCGACTCGCGGCTTGGAGAGTGGGTCGAGCGCGGCCAACTCGCCCTGCACCTGCGGAGGCGGTTGGCCAAGCAGGAGCAGGCGCTCATCGGCGAAGCAGTCGACATGCGGCACACGGCCGAGGCGTGGCGGCGGTACAAGGCCATGGAACCGTACCTCAACGAGATGGGACGCGACTTGGCGATGGAGGAGTTGACATCATGCCCGACGTAGTCGTGACCGTCCCCAAGGCGTCCTGGGCCGACTGGCTCGCCGAGGGCGACCTCCCCGGCGAGCCTGCCGTCCACCGCTCGCACTTCTGGATCGCCAAGCAACCGCTCCCCGACATCGCGGTCGGTGAAAGGGTATACATCGTCGCGCACGGCAGACTGCGCGGCTATGCGCCATTGGTAGGTGCCGAAGTGGACTGCAGTCTGCGGCCGGAGCGGGCGTGCCTGATGCGCGAGGGCGGGGCGGTGGCGGTGACGATAGCGGAGCCGATCCGTGGGTTCATGGGTTGGCGTGTGCGTTGGTGGAAGCGGGAAGACGAGGTGGCGTTTGCGGATTGGAAGACGGAAGGCGTACCGAAGGAGAAGACATGAGCTTCGGCCCAGCGTGCGAGCGGTGCGGCGGCAACAGCTACGAACCGTCTATGGCGGAGAGGCCGATCATCTGCCCATGGTGCAAGAAACCCAAGAAGCGGGGTTCTCGCGAAGAACTCGTCAGCCTGCTTTCGGAAGCCAGACACGCCATGTACGCCGCCGTCGGCTTCATCCAGGGCCAGAGCATCGCGACGAAGGAGTCGATCTGCAAGCGGTTGGCTGAGACGGTCAAGGCTATCGAGGATGCGTGATGACGACCGAGAAAGTCAAAGACTGCAAAGGCCGCGTCATCTGCCCCGGCGACCTCGTGCGCACCTACCACTTCCGCGACCGCCGGTGGGGCCACCAGTACCTCTACCACGTCGTCTGCGATGGTGGCAACGAATTACTCGAACTCGTGCCCGCCGAGTGCCTGAACCCGACGAATAAGATCGAAGGCGGTCGCTGCTGGCTGACTGCCGACCACGGCAAGGAAGTCGAGATCATCCACGGGGGCGGGAAGTACCCGCACAACATGTACCACATGCGCGACGAGAATGGATGCGTGTCCTGAGGTTTCTGGGATGTTCCTCTACGACGACAACCCCTACCAGTGCGCCGTCGACGACTCCCCGCCCGCGGACGGCAGGAAGACGCTGCGCGACTACCAGTCCGAGGCGATCGCTGCCATCGAGCGCGACTTCGCCGGCGACACGCGGTCGTCGCTCCTCGTGCTGGCCACTGGGTTAGGGAAAACGGTCGTCTTCGCGAGGTTGGCGTCCCAGTGGCGCGACGGCAACGTGCTGATCCTGGCCCACCGGATCGAGTTGCTCGACCAGGCGGCGGACAAGTTGCAGAGCGAACTCGGCTACCGGCCCCCGATCGAGCAGGGCCAGCGGGGACTGCACTGCGACGACGTGCAGATCGGTGGAAACGTGATCGTCGGCAGCGTGCAGACGATGAAGAACATGAAGCGGATGGAGCAGTACCGCAACCACCCGTTTTCTCTCGTGATCATCGACGAATCGCACCACGCGGTCGCGGCGTCCTACAAGCGAATCATGGACGCCTGCCTCGAGTTCAACCCGGACTGCAAGTTCCTTGGGGTCACGGCTACGCCGAACCGCACGGACAAGGCGGCTCTGGGTCTCGTGTTCGAGAAGACCGCGTACACGCTCAACATTCTGCAGGGCATCGATCGCGGATATCTCGTGCCGGTGCGCCAGGAGTCGATCTACCTGCCCGAGGAGGCGGTCGACTTCTCGAACGTGACGACCACGAGGAACAAGTTCGGCGAGATGGACTTCGACCGGGCCACGCTGGAGGCGATCCTGACCGAGGAGGGCCCGCTGCACGCCATGGCCAAGCCGATCCTCGACCGCTGCGTCGGCCAGTCCCTCGTCTTCACCGCCGGCGTCACGCACGCCCACCTGCTGGCCAAGGTGCTCAACCGCTACAGGCCCGGGTGTGCGGCCGCCATCGACGGGAAGACGGACGACAGGCAGCGCAACGACACCGTGAACCAATTCCGCGAGAACAGACTGCAGTTTCTGACGAACTACGGCATCTTCACCGAGGGGTTCGACGTCCCCGAGACGTCCACCATCGTCATGGGTCGGCCCACGAAGTCGATCAGCCTGTTCACGCAGATGCTGGGCCGCGGGACACGCCCGCTGGGCGGCGTGGTCGACGGCCTGCCAGACGCCACCGCCCGCAAGCAGGCGATCGCAGAGAGCGGCAAGCCATATTGCGTCGTCATGGACTTCGTCGGGAACACGCGCCACCGGCCCGCCAGCTGCGTCGACGCCCTGGGGGGCGACTACGACGTCAAGGTCAAGGAACTGGCCGCGGAGATGGCCAAAAGCGGGGACAATGGCGACGTACGCGACCTCCTCGAGAAGGCCCGCAAAGCGGCGATCCTTGGCGACCTGCGGGCCTTCGACGACCACCTGGCCCAGGCCGAGAAGAAGAAGGAGGACGCCCGCAAGCGGATCGTCGCCCGCGACGTCCGCTACGAGGTCCGCCAGCTGGATTCCTGGGACGACGTGGCGGACGTGGGCAACAACGTGGAGACGCCTCGAGGCGGTGCGACGGAGAAGCAGGTGGCGCTGCTCGTGGGCCTGGGCGTCAAGTACGCGACCGCCGCAGGCTACAGCAAGAAGCAGGCCGGCGCCGTCATCGACAACTTGAGGCGGACGCGGTGTACGGTGAAGCAGGCGAACATCCTGCGCGAATACGGGCACGAGCCGGAGGGCGTGAGCATGGAGGTGGCGAGCAGGATAATCGACGGGATCAAGGCGAGGGGATGGAAGTGAAGTTCATAAGCCTATTCTCGGGATGCGGCGGCATCGACCTCGCTTTCGAGCGGGCCGGGTGGGAGTGCGTCCTGCAAGCGGAGAAGGACGAGCAGGCGACTTCGGTCCTCCGCAAACACTGGCCGACGGTCAAGAGGATGGATGATGTTCGACTTGTTCGACCTGGCGTCTGCGAGCGACCCGACGCCATCGTCGGAGGATTCCCCTGCCAAGACCTTTCCGTGGCTGGAAAGCGTGCTGGCCTTGACGGCGAGCGGAGCGGCCTCTGGCACGAGTTCAGGCGAATCATCGGCGAGTTTCTTCCCGAGTACGTACTTATCGAGAATGTCCCTGGCCTGCTTTCCTCCAATGGAGGGCGGGACTTTGCCGTCATCCTTTCCGGGCTGGGCGAACTCGGGTATGGGTGGGCCTACCGGATTCTCGACGCTCAATTCCACGGAGTGCCACAACGGCGGCGGCGTGTGTTCGTTGTCGGATGTCTTGGAGGACGCGCGGACCGTGCCGCCAAAATACTTTTTGAGTCCGACCGCTTGCCGTGGCATCTTGCGCCGAGCCGCGAAACGGGGACGCGAGTTGCCCACGCAGTTGCGGCTGGCGCTGGAGGCAGTAAGTTCGGCAGCGGAAGAGACGGACAAGACGACTTCATAATTGCCCAGAAAGACGTTGGCACTTTTCAAAACACCGGCCACGGTTGGTGGAACGATACGCCGGTAGCGCAAACAATTCGGACTCCTGATGGTGGTTGCAGTTTAGAGGCAAACATCGTGACCCAGCAGAACGATGTCGTTATCCCCATCGACATGCGGCAAGCCTCGCGCGGGGCCACGATGAGCGGCTACGGCGTCCGTCGGCTGATGCCCATCGAATGCGAGCGATGCCAAGGAATGCCGGATGGGTGGACACGCTACGGCGTCACCGAAGACGGTAAGGAAGTCGAGTTGAGCGACTCGGCCCGGTATCGGCTCATCGGGAACAGTGTCGCCGTCCCTACAGTCGAGTGGATCGCCAACCGATTGGGTCGCAACGAGTGAACACCATACAGTTTACGTACACCGAATTTTAGTTGAAATCGGCGAGATAGTTTGCTAGGATACATGAGCATGGCAGACCCGTTCATGAATGAGCCGCCAGTCGACCCGTTCATGAACGAGCCGGTCACGCACGACGCGTGCCGGTGCAAGCAGGACCAGGAGACGCTGTCCTTGACGCTCGAACCGGCGAGCATGGCCGACCCGGCGTGCGAGTGCCCGTGTCAGACGTGCGTCAACTGCCGCACGATCCACGCCGGCATCGTCCGCCGGGCACGGCTGGAGTTGAGGTTGGCCGAGATGGAGATCGACCTGGGCGACCTCGCGGACATCGTGTGGAACCGGTTCTTCGCGGACGGCCTGGAATCCTGGGTGCGGAAGCGGGTCGGCGAGATGCTGAGGGACCACCTGTGCAAGCTGAGACTTAAGAGTCTTGTCGAAATCACTGGCGAGAGTATACAGGGACTGGAAAACGGGAGATACTGAGAAAAAACAGTTGAAGTTTTTCGCATCCGCAAAAATGGGAATAACGAAGTAATACTAAACAACGGTGAAATAAATGGACAAAGAGCTCGAGAAACTGGTCGACGACGCCGAGGCCTCCTGGCCGACGACCAAGGAGTTGGCGTTCGTCATCGACGACCCACTCGAGAAGTTGATGGAGAAGGCCAAGAAGATATTCAAGGGCCGTCACTGGGACACGCTCGACGCGCTGGCCGTACGCATCGCCGACGCCGTCCCCGGGGGCGTGAGCGAGGAGAACTTCGACGCTGCCGAACCGATCGCTGGCGCCGCCCGGAAGTACTTCGCCAACATCGAGAAGCTGCGCACCGGGCTCAACCGCCCCTTCTTGGACGCAAAGAAGGCCGTCGACGAGGCGGCGAAGCAGACGCTCGCTCGGGCCGAGCCGACGCTCAAGCCCGTCATCGACGCGGTCAAGAAGATACAGGACCGCCGCAAGCGCGAGGAGGAGGCGAAAGCGGAGGCCGAGCGGAAACGCGTCGAGGACGAGCGCCTGGCCGCCGAGCAGGCCCACCGCGACATGATAAAGGCCCAGCACGCCGCCGACATGAAGCGACTCGCTGACGAGGCGGCGGAGAACCGCAGGCAGGCAGAGGAGATGGCGGCGCGGAACAAGAGGGCCAACGACGAACTCGCCGAGCTCAGGCGGCAGATCGAGCAGATGTCGGCACCGGTGCCTACGACCAAAGAACTGAACGAGCGAATCGTCCAGGCCAACAAGGAAGAGACGGTTCGCCTCGCCGGAGAGAAAGTTGCCGTCGTCGTCGACGAGACGCGAGACTGGCCACCGACGCTGCTCCCCAGCTTCGACGACGACGCCCCGCCACTGCCACCGCTCGACCTCCCCGTGGACGAGCCGCCCGTCGTCCAGGCGCTCAGGGAGACCCTGGGGGCGACGATGGTGCGGTCGTCCGACTACGAGTCCGTCATGCTCGACGCCGACACGTCCGCTGAGTACTCGTTGGCCGGCGTCGAGGTCAACGCGTCCGCCGACCAGCAGAAGGTCCGCGACTTCGGCATGGCCGTCAAGGTCTTCGTGGACGGCCTCAAGCGACCGCTGCTCGTGAAGCACGAGGCCGTGCAGGCGGTCGAGTTGGCGGTGTTCGACATCTACGGGGTGGCGAACAGTTTGCAGGAATGGAGGATGCCGTGAACGAACCGACGCTGACCGACGACTGGATCGAATGCTTCGACGAAGCCAAAGCGAACGGCAACCTATCGAGTATCTTCTTTCGACTGGCGCTCCACACGCTGCCCGAAGGCGTCGATGGCGATGACCCGAGAGTTGTTTCTGCAATCAACGAAATACGTGAAATGGAACGGAGGGGTCTGTGAACGCCTTCATTACGGGAAGTCAAGCTTACGGCGAGCCGACGCCCGAATCTGACATCGACCTCTGCGTCTGTCTGACGATGCAGGAGATGTACCTGCTCGCCGGCTTGGCCGACCACGCCAAGGGCGCTGGGTCGATGCCCGACTCGCTCTGCTTCGGCAGGCTCAACCTGCTGATACTTGAGGACTGGAAGTTCCGCGCCTGGAAGCGGGGCACGGACATCCTCATCCAGCGCAAAATCGTTTCAGGCAAACCATGCACTCGTGAAGAAGCCATCGAAGTTTTGGACCAAGAAGAAATCGCCGAAAAGGCCACAATGAAGGAGACAGCATGACCGACATCGAATCCGCGAGAACCGGCTACACCAAACTCTACCACCCGCGCGGCCCGCTCGTGAGCCTGCCCGTGGTCGGCGACACGCCCGCCGCCATGTTCGCGTACGTCACCGCTTGCTTGGACGCAGGCTTCGTGGTGGCGGCTCCGGGGCTGGAGGCAGGCGAGGAGCGGGAGTCTATCAACGGCGTGCTGCGCTCCGAGCACGAGCGCGAGGGCGAAATTACGCCTGTCGTCCAGCTGTACGCCGCGAACGAGGGCATGAAGTATTCGTTCCTCAAGGTCTACCTCAACACAGCCGACGACGTGAAGGCGTTCGAGAGTGCCTGCGGCGTCAAGCTGGAGTCGCTGCCTCTCTACGAGGGCAAGGACAAACCCGAGCGCGACGGCGGCAAGATCGCCACGAAGTTCATCATCAAGCTTCCCCGCCCCAGGGAGGTCGTTTTCAAACCAAACCCGAGTTGGAAGCAGGAGGAGGCCGACGCGGCGAAGGCGGCGGACAAGATGTACCCGAAGGCTCGCCGCGTATTTGTCCGCTGGGCCGACGCACCCGCGGCCGCGCCGCCGGGTGACGGCACGCCACCGCTCACCGACATCCAGGTCGTCGAGGCCGCGTGGAAGGCCCGCCTGCAGGGCGTCCAGGTCCTCGACGACCTCAACAAACTCCTGCCCATGGTGAAGGCCATCGTGGAAGAACCCGTGCGCAGGTTGGCGTGGGGGATGTGCGTCGACTTCGGCAAGGCCAAGAACTGGGTGTTCGACAAGGACGACAAGAAGGTTTTCCGCCACGCCGTCGATATGACGGCGACGCCGTCACCGACGAAGCCGGCAGTCGCGACCCCTCCGCCGCCCGACGACACGCCGCCCCTGATCGCGGCGTGGCAGAAGCGACTCGTGCTCGAAAACGCGAACCTGGCGAAGTTGAACGGGCCGCTCGTCACCGACTTCAAGTCGATCGGCAAGACTGAGCCGGCTCGGCAGGACGTCTGGATCATGCTGAGCGAGTTCGCCCAGCAGCACGGGTTCAAATTCGACGCGTCGGCAATGAAGTTCGTCGCGAACGCCGGCGTGCCCGACTATCCGCACTGAGCACCAGCCTGCCATTCTGGTGTGCTTGACCACTAGGAGAACGAAATGCGCCAACAGACGATTGCAATTGATTTCGACGGCGTCATCCACGGCTATTCAAAGGGCTGGCAAGATGGGAGCATTTACGATCCGCCAGTCGCCGGCGCAAAAGAGACTATCACTCGTCTTCGGCGCGCCGGCTTCCGAGTGATGGTCTACACGACGAGAGCCAGCAATCGAACGATCGACGGTCAGTTTGAAGAAAGCCAAGCGGAAGATGTCGCTGGCTACCTAAAGCAGCACGAAATTCCTTTCGACGAGATTTTTACCGGCGAGAAGCCGTTTTTTCACGCCCTAATCGACGACCGTGCGGTTCGCTTCGATCCCAAGCCGCCTTGGTGGAAGAGTTTGTTTGGGTTGCTATCGCCTTGGTCGATCTGCGAGCGGCAACTGGAGTGTCTCGGCATCCTCAAGCCCGGCCAAGGAGAAGAACCATGATCTACATGCAAGGCGACGGCGTCAAAATCATCATCTTGGAGACGGCCAACCTCGAAGAGATAAAGAAGGGCCGACCCGCGCACACGCCTGATAAGTCTGTGCTGATCGCGTGGACGCCGGACCCTGTTTGGCTGGCCGACAAAATCGCTGATTCCGATGGCGACGGGCCTACGATTGCCAGGCTAATCGATGAAGCGTCGAAGCGACCGCAAAAGCCTCTTCGACCGCATCACGGAATGCACAAGCACGAGTTCAAAAAGTGACCACCAACTTTGCACGCTGGTGCGCGTGGATACCAGATGGCGATTTGCCTAAGCTGCGACCGGGAGATTCTCGCCCACGAAGGCGGCGTGCAAAACTTGTGCTTCCGCCAGATGCGGCTGCGCCGGAAAATGGCCGAAATGAAGGAACTTGTCAGCAAGGCGATCAAGACGACGGCCGATCCGAATCTGCTCAAGGCATGGAAGATTGCGGACGCCGAGCTTGCGAATTTAGACTCCGCTGACCAATAGCACAAGGAGGTTTACAATGTTGGTACTTTCACGTAAACTGCAAGAGGCTATCGTCATCGGCGACGGCATCCGGGTCACGGTCGTCGAGATCGACCGCGGCAAGGTGCGACTGGGCATCGAGGCCGACCCCGACATCCCCGTGTACCGCAGCGAAGTCTGGGAGCGGATCGCGGAAGACCGTAGACCGGAGGAGCGATGAGCGACCCAGCCGGATATACGAGGTATCGCCCGAACGGCTCCAATGCCGGACTGGCCGACCCGCACTTGGTCTACCACCTCCGTAAACTCGGCCACGCCACGGTGTCCCCGAAACCGTTCGCCGTCTACTTGGCGGTCTGCGCCGCCGCCGACGACGGCTTGCAGCTTTCAATCCGCGACATCTGCGATATATTCGGTTGGAGCAGTCCAAACGCCGCCTGGCATTCTCTCAAGGAACTGCGCGACGCCGGGTTGATCTCTTACGAGCCAGACAAGGCCCGCACGGTTCGCCCGCTCTACCGCGACCGCCTCTTCAAGGAGGACAAGTGATGTACAACTACACCCCGCTCTCGCACACCGACGCCTACGCGCAGATGCAGGCCCGCATCCGCGAGCTCGAGGAGGAGAAGGCGGCCGCCGACTTCCTGATCGCGGCCCTTCTGGACGACGTGGGCGAGAGTCGTGGACGCGAGCGGCGACTGCTGTGGACCGCGCTGGCGTTCGGCACGGTGATGACGATTGCGGTCGTCAAGTGCAGCTGGATGGCTATGGGGAGGTAGGCATGATTGGGGACTTGAGAATCGTGTGGGCGCATTTCAGGCGATTCTTTCACTGCCTGTTCAGGCTCCACCGTCCGGTAGATCGGATATTCGTGTTCGACTCGAAGAAGCTTGGCAAGGACCAGGAGGTTCTGGCCAGCGTTGAGTGCGAGTGCGGCAAGAACTTCTGGAGGCTCAAACTGTAATGGGAATGCGCCTGCCGAAGCACCTGGAAGCCGAGATCCTCGCCCGCGCTGACGTCGTCGGCCCGTCGATGGCGGGCGTGCCGGCGGGCCCGGCCGACGGCGAGTGGCACAAACCGCCCGTTGGCGGCGTGCCCAAGCAACCCAAAGGCCCGAACAAACTTGAGCAGGCCTACGCCGCGCACTTGGAAATCTTGAAGCGGATCGGCGACATCGTGGACTACAAGTTCGAGTCGGTCAAGCTCAAGATCGGCGTCAAGACGTGCTGGTTCTGCCCAGACTTCTGGGTGCTGGCGAAGGACGGCGTGACCGAGTACCACGAGACGAAGGGTTGGATGCGGGACGACGCGGCCATCAAACTCAAGTCCGCCGCCTTGCAGTATCCTCACTTCCGGTTCTTCCTGGTTCGCAAAGACGGTAAGCAGTTTTCTGTGGAGGCGATCAAGTGAACGAATTAGAACACGCTGCCGATGCAGCACTCGTCGAGACACTGACGCCGACTCTCAAGTCGGCGATTGACCGGCTCGCGGCGAGAGGCCTCTCGCGGCGAGCTATCGAAGAATTCGTCGTCACCGCCGCAAAGCGAGCGGGCGGATCGAACCAATCAATCGTCGTTCTCGCAGTCCAGGCTTATTTGGATTCCAAAAGGTAAACCAACGAAAGGACCACCCTGCACATGGCCAAGCAAACCGCAACCCCGAAGACCCGCCTCGTCAACCGCAACGAGCACCTGAAGGCGGCGAGCAAGATCGTCGCCATCCTGGAGACCGTTGACCCTGCCAAGGTGGCGGGCGTCTTGAAGATCGTGCAGGAGGCCATGCAGACTGGTGTGCCGGTGGACGAGGACGAGACGCCGCCGGCGTTGTTCAACGGGGAGGCGGCAAAGTGAGCGTACCTTGGGAATCGCGAGCCATCGAGCTTGAGGCGAAGGATGGTCCGTACTGCGACTACGTGGCCTTCCTGGAGTGGTTCGACAAGGAACTCTCCGCTGGCCCGTGGGACTGCCTGAGAGACATCATCGAGATGAACGAGCCGAACGGCATGATCCCGATCTACACGCTGATCTGCAACGCCTACGCCCACAGCGCCGACACGCCCATCGTCGTCACGGAGACCGCCCCATGACCACAGACGCCGAAAGATCCTGCGGCAGCAAGTCCTTCTTCAAGTCGAAGTCCGGCGCCAAGAAGGCGACTCGCCACTTCGCGGGCGTCGGCACGTACAAGTGCCGCTTCTGCCCAGGCTACCACCTGTACCAGAAGACGGGCACGGCGAGCAGCGACCACCGCCCCAGGATCCCGAACAACTGCAAGCGGGCCGGTGTGCGCTCGAACCGCAGGCCGCGCGTCGAGTACGAGGAGGACGACGAATGATCCACCGATGCGAGACGTGTCCGTTTTGGGATAACCCAAAGGAAAACCACCCTGGGTGGGGCGTCTGGGGGAGGTGCTCGAAGGCGGATGAAGAGGCGGACCAGCAAGCGCCGCTCACCCACACGCCGATCTACGCCCACTGCGATGGCGACCAGGGCACCCTCGAAACCCGAGCCGACTTCGGTTGCGTCATGCACCCCATGAACAAGGCGATCGCATGAACGACGTCCACGAAGAACTGAATCGCCTCATCCTGCGTCGCCGGTGGATCGCCTGGTGCGACCGCGAGTGGAAGCGGTGCGACCCCAGGAAGTCCAGGCGGACGCAGAGGCGACTGCTCAAGCTCGCCGGCAGGTTGTCGACTTGGAAGCCGACGTGGGAGCAGCGGAACTACTGCAAGAAGAAATTCGACGGGGCCGTGCCGTGATCATCGACAACCCCAAGCTCATGAAGTCCCTCCGCACCCCCGGCCCCTGCCGGGCCTGCGGCAAGCGCGTGCGCATGCGCTGCGGCGCCCACGTCTGGGCCAAGGGCCACGGCGGCGGCCGGCAGATCGACATCGCCTGCAACCTCGTCCAGCTGGGCATGGACGCCGTCTTCGACTGCCCGTGCCACGTACGCTCGCACCACGGCCAGAGGCCGACCCACGCCGAACTGCTCGCGTTCGCCGCGGCGGACAACTGCGCCCTGCCGGCCGACATCAAGTCCCTCGTCGACCTGATACGCCGCATGCCGCCGATCCGCGAGGTGACCAGGAGTAAGTTCGTGGACGCCTGCGAGCAAGAACTGAACGAGGGGGCGCTGGAGTTGGCGATGCGGGAACTCGAAAGTTTTGCCCACCTACTTGCGGAGGAGATGCCGTGACCGTGAAAGAACTGGAAACAGCATTGAGCAAGTACCTCGACGCTTGCTACGGCAATCCACGGGACCTGAGCGCCGCGCAAGCGAAAGAGCTCAGCCAAGCGTTCCTCTCGGGTGTTTACTGGCGTGATTGCGAACCAGAAGCAAAGCCTGGAGAATGCGAAGAAGCGATCCGTTTGATGCTCGGCATTTGGCGCGAAAGGAATTGACCATGAATTGGTTCATGTCCTACGTCCAAGTTTGGGCAGACGGTCGTCTGCAGTACGGCAGCTGCGTCCAGAAACGCAATGAACACCCAGTGAAGACGGTCCTCCGGTGGAACGAGGAGCACTATCGCCCGCAAGAGGCTCGTTGCATCTTGCTCTCGTTCCAGGAAGTGCCCGACGACACGCCAGAAATGGACATTCTTTCAGCGGGGATATCATGACCGAACGCCAGACCGCAGTCCGCCGGTACGCCTGCCCCGAGTGCGGCAGGGCGTTCGGCTTCGACCGCCTCAATGGGACGCGGATCCGCACGCACTCCGTGAAGATGACGCCGTGGACCGGCGTCCGCATGCAGTGCCCGGGAAGCGGGATGCTGCCCGTGCGGGCGAAGGGGGCGACATGAAGATCGTAACGCGCAAGATCGTGGTCACGGTCGACGGCGTCCCAGGGTGGGCGGTCGACCGCGAGCTCGGCCCGCTGGAAGACGCCGACCGCGTGGCGGGGGCGGAGATGGAGGCGGCGAAGTGGGAGTGGCCGCAGCGGCGGATTATGGTGACGCTGCTGGTCGACGAGGTGTCCACGTGACGTGACTGGGGAAACAGCACCGCCCTTGACGTGAGCCAAGGGCGGGTGTACATTGCGATTGCCGTCCGAATGTGAACTCATCCTATTTCGCAATTCACAAGTAGGCAAGTCCACATTCCCGACGAATAGCTCTCGTTAGCAAAATCCATCCGCGAGGATGCCCGGTGCGCCGGATCGCGGTCAGCCGATTCATCTGCCCCGCGAAGAGGGCAGACCGTGGGGCGGCGTGCGAAGTGTCTCCATGGTGAACGCGGGGTGGGTGGACCTGAACCCCGGAGGTTGGAATAAGGCTCGGACCTCAGCTGGATAGGCCAGCGTGCGAAAGCATTGAAGCGAGCCACACCAAGTACCCCGGCTCCTTTATACGGGAATCTAGGTGGTTTCTCTGGGACTGCAACCAGGGACCACTGCGCCCCCTCACCATTACCGGGAACCGGTGGCTCGCGGGAGAATACCAATGACCGACTGGAAAGAGTACTCCGCTCAAGAGCATCTCGCCGAGATGACGGCATCCCGCGATGAGTGGCGCGCGCAAGCTGCAGAGGCCAAGCGGTTAATGCTGGAACATCAGAAACTCGCCAGCGAGGCGGTGGAACTGATGCGAGAGGCCGTCACGTTCGCCAACGTGATTGAGTTCAGGGGGCGCACCGTGTGGTTCGCCTTCGGGGCGGTGGTGGGGTTCGCTGCCGCGTGGTGGATATGGGGAGGTGTCCGATGACCGAAGAACCCCTCACGCCCGCGCAGGCTCTCCTCGCGTACCACCAAGCGGCCGAGAAGGTCTGCGAGGCGATGCGCCTGCGCGACGAGGCCTGGGCCGCTTACGAGCGGGCGCGAGCCGAGCAAGCTCGACTGCTTCCCCAAAGGTGAGCGTCG
>Ga0134123_10001438_pt1 | contig 15541 bp, 17 predicted proteins | sample KB303_FD_96460 | JGI IMG/M metagenome (GOLD analysis project Ga0134123, IMG submission 96460) | Terrestrial soil microbial communities without Nitrogen fertilizer from Kellogg Biological Station, Michigan, USA - KB3-0-3 | ecosystem: Environmental > Terrestrial > Soil > Unclassified ...
CGTACCGGACTTGATACAATCCAAGAAATATCGGGTTTCGAGCTGAAGCGCTTCCAGCTCCTCTACCTTCGGCGCCCACATATCGCCGGTACGATAACTGAGCAGTGCTTGGTGAACGCCTTGCTCCGTCCTCACATCAGCGCCCTTATCATACACCCGTCCTTTTTCAGCCGGATCCAAATCATTCCATACCAGCATTTTCTTCTGACCCCCAACAAGCGTCGTACGGACCTTGACAGGCGAGAGCCAATTAACATTAATGTTAGCGAGTACATTATTGGGGAAATACACCGTCAGATGCGCAACATCTTCCAGGCAGTTCACATGTGCGCTACCCGTCGCCACCACCAAATCCGGCTCCAACCCGATCAGATAATCCATGATGGACAGATCATGCGGAGCGAGGTCCCACAACACGTTGACATCATGCTGGAAAAGCCCCAAGTTGACACGCATCGAATCGTAGTAATAGAGCGGCCCCAAAGCACCTTCATCGACGAGTTGCTTGATCTTTCGAACCGCGCCGGTAAAGAGAAACGTGTGGTCCACCATGATCTGAAGATTTTTGCGCTCGGCTAGTTCGACGAGTTCCTCCGCTTGGGCAGAGGTCGCCGTAAAGGGCTTTTCTACAAACACATGTTTACCATTCTCAAGTGCTTTCTTGGCCAGCTCATAGTGGTACGAGACAGGCGTCACGATCGCCACCGCGTCGATTTCCGGAGACATGACTATATCATCGACCTCGGTCGTGACTCGGACACCGGGATGACGGGCTAACACCCGAGCCAATGCCACAGAGTTCTTATCGCATACGGCCACGACTTTGCAGTCTTGGTGTCCCAAGAAATTACGGACGATGTTCGGCCCCCAGTACCCGTAACCGATCACTCCGAGCTTAATCATGATTTCACTCCATAAAGTTGTTACACCCGTTGATAATCGACAGATTTTCAGAGCCTACCCATCCGACACCTACACAGAACACACCTTCAGGACCTAGATCGCCGTGAATGTTCCCCTATCCAGTTTCGATGCTCTCCAACTCGTGATGTTGGCAGACTCGGATCTGCAGGTGACTGGTCTTCTCGACGCCCAGCTCGGCCCGGATAATCTCCAGCACACGTGGCTGAAGATGGGTGGACACCTGTGCCATGGATTCTTGCGCCAGAACCGTTAAAACAGCTCCGACGATGCGCCCCTCGTGATACCAACCGATGTAATCCGTGTCCCGAAGGCTACGGGATAATGCTGCCATCACTATCTTGGCGACATCGGAATCCATCCGACCGATCCTCCCCTGCACATCGGTCCAATACACGAGAAGGATCTGGCAGAAATGGCTCGAGCGCTCGGAACGTTTTGGTTCACTATCTAGGAGGTATCGAAAGGCCTCTTGGTTGAATACGCCACTCTGAGAGGGGTTCGCCAGGCCTTTCATCGCCTCGGTCAGCCTTCCCGCTGAAAACATATTGATGCAGACAGTGCTTAACTTGGCGCCCACCCGAAATAGCTTGAAAGAAAATATTCTCCCCCATCCTCGACTCACGGCACACATGGGCAACTATCGCCCGACTGCTCGCTTTGAACAATACCAATGAGGTAGGGACGACCCCCTACCTAAGTAGTGTACGAAGAGCTGCCGTGTGTCCTCGGAGCAAATCCCATACGATAAGGGGCTCTAGATGAGGTTGATCCTATGGCTTGCACTCCCATCGAGGTAGCCGCCGTGACGGTCCAATTGGAAAGACCTTCGCTAACTCCCGACCAGGGGGCTATGGTTTTACTAGATGGCAACGGGGCGGAAATCGGGTCAAACTGGCCGAAGCTACGCACGGGGTAAGACTTCTTCCACAGAACATCATATCGATATAGCTTTGAATACCCGGTGCTGATGGATATAATCGCACCAGTTCTCCTTCATAAAGGCTCACTCGTTGATTGATATCGGTGATACGATCTCACACGCAATGATCTTTGATGGAGTCTATGGGGTGGGCTTGCTAATCACGAGCCGAGATCGTTATGAGAATCTAGTCTCCACGGCCATCATATCAACTAGTAAAACGTGGCAGGACCCTACTCTACAAACCAAGAAACGGTAGAACAGAGTGGCACTTGTGAAAACATCTGGGGCTAGAATCGCCGCGGTCTGTACCTGTGTTCCCACCAGGCGATTCGACAACCTTACCGACTCAGCCGAATTCAGCGACGAAGAGATTCGCAAGGTTACCGGAATGGCTGGCGTCGCTGCCAGGCGGCTGGCGGGAGACACGGTCTGCAGCAGCGATCTCTGTGTTGCCGCGGCACAGCGGGCCTTGGATAGACTGGGTTGGAAACCAGACTCAATCGATGCGCTGATTATGGTGACTCAAACGCCGGATTATTTCTTACCCTCTACAGCCTGTGTCGTCCACCACCGCTTGGGACTGGCCGACCACTGTGCGGCATTTGACGTAGGCCTTGGCTGTTCCGGCTACCCGTATGGCATGTGGCTCGCGGCCATGATGCTTCAAGGCGGTGGCGTGCGCCGCGCGCTCGTATTGCATGGGGAGACCCCAACACGATTTTCGGACAAGGCAGACCGGTCGGTCTCTCTGCTGTTCGGAGATGCCGGCTCAGCCACAGCGCTGGAGGCTGATCATCCAGGCTCAGCTGCCGATTGGTATTACGCTCTCCATTCAGACGGTAGCGGATACAACACCATGATCATCGAATCCGGAGGCTTTCGAAACCGTTTCGGCCCGGACCCGCGCAAACATTGTGTGCACATGAATGGCGCGCTCATCTTCAACTTCACTATCAAGCGGGTGCCAGCCTTAATCGATGAAACCCTTACGGGCGCGGGAATGTCTTCGAACGACATTGACTACTTCATTTTCCATCAATCGAACCAATTCATCATGAAACACCTCTGCGTAAAGCAATCGCTCGCTCTTGAGAAAGTCCCCATTATTCTCAAGGAATTTGGGAACACAGGGGGTGCCTCAATCCCCTTGACCCTCACCCAAGGGAAGTTGAATAGACCGCACGATCGGAGTCTGCGCTTGATGCTCTTAGGCTACGGCGTCGGATTATCCTGGGGGTCGGCGCTCGTCGACTTGGACCCGGCAGCTATATTGGACTCCGTCGAACTGGACAATGGCACAAAGGCGTCGGCGTGAGTGGTGAAACTGAGAAAGTCTTTCGGGGGAAAACCATCGTGGTCTCCGGTGCCTCTTCCGGTATCGGACGAGCAGTGGCTGTCCACTTGGCCCGACAAGGCGCGGGACTCGTCCTTGTCGCGCGTGATCGGAACCGATTGGAGGAAACAGCGCAACTGGCCAACGCCCCAACTTGCCGGATTCTTGAACTAGACTTGACTAGGCAGGCCGACATCATGCCGGCCATTAAAGCCACTGCGACAGCGATCGGAAAATTCTATGGCTTTTGTCACGCAGCAGGAACGGTCGAGACATTGTCTTTGAGCGCCACCAGTCCCGAGAAACTGCAAGCCATGATGCAAGTGAACTATCTGGGAGGGATGGAGTTGGCGCGGGCAGTCACTCGGCGGGATATCTTGAACGAAGACGGCGGTTCAATTCTGTTCATCTCGGCGATCTACGGCCTCATAGGCAAACCAGGCCAAATCGCTTACAGCGGAAGCAAAGGTGCGGTGACAGCTGCCTCACGCGCCATGGCTATCGAATTGGCTCGACGAAACATTCGTGTCAATGTGCTCTCTCCCGGCATCGTCCGGACAAAAATGACAGAGAAAGCGTTCGCTGGATTGTCCGCACAACAAATCCAAGCCCTAAAAGATACACATCCCCTTGGCTTTGGCAACCCTGAGGACGTGGCGAGCGCCGCCGCATTCCTTCTGGCACCTGAAAGTAAGTGGATTACCGGTGCGGACTTGGTCGTGGATGGCGGTTGTTCAGCTCAATAAGTCCATTTGGAGAGGGGTACGAATCCTATGACACAATCTGACGCCATCGAGTGGGTAGCAAAAGTATTCGAAGTGTCCCCTGACCAATTGACTCAGGATACGCATCGAGACAATGTTCCAGCTTGGGACTCGCTCGGAGTGCTGACTCTCATGGCAAGCCTCGACGGTGATTTCGGCATCGTCTTAACGGATGACGATGTGCAAGGGATCAAGACGGTCGGGGATATCCTCGACCTCATGCGCAAAAACGGAAAGCTGACCTAGCCCATCCAACAGAAACAGATCCGTTCGCGATTGAATTCAAATCCGATATGAGATTCATTCTGGTCGATAAGATTTACGAATTGGATCCAGGCAGACAGATTATAGCCTCCAAGACGCTCCCAGCGGATGAGGAGCTTTTTCGCGACCACTTCCCCGGTTTTCCCGTCGTACCCGGTGTCTTATTGACAGAAATGATGGCACAGGCAGCCGGAAGATGCCTCGATGCCGATGGTACCCGTTTAGGACGGGCCATGCTGGGCAAGATCAATCGGGCCAGTTTTCGTGATTGGGTGAAGCCTGATCAAGAAATTGTTCTACATGCGAAGATCACGCAAAATCGCCCAACCTATGCGACGGCCGACTGCTTCGCAGAAGTCGCGGGCAGGAAAGTCTGTTCAGCTGAACTATTCTTTGTGTTTGCCCCTCACGAACAGTTTGCGGCAGACTATCAGGACGAAATCCTCACCGCCTACTGGAATGTACATCCAGACATGCAACCAAAACGAGCACGATGAACCAAGCCTTTTCACTTTTGAGCAAGAACCTGTTAGTCACGGGAGGCACGCGCGGGATCGGCCGCGCGGTTTCACTCCAGTTTGCCCGCGCTGGTGCCACGGTGATCGCCAACTATGTGCGTGGACAGAAGGCTGCGGACGCCTTGTTCGCTCAAGCACAGGAGGAAAGTCTTCGCCTCATCCTGTGTCGCGCGGATCTGACACTAGCCAACGGCCTGGAGAGCGTTGAGTCAGCCATCGCCGATTTGGACGGCGGCCTTCATGGCCTGGTACACTGCGCTGCAACCGGAATCCACAAGCCCTTCGACGAACTGACTCTCAGGCACTACGATTGGACCTTTACCCTCAACGTCCGCGCGTTCTTTGACTTGGTGAAACGGCTCCTTCCTCGGTTTGCATCTAATGCGAGCATTGTGGCTGTAAGCTCACAAGGAGCTATGCGCGTGGTCCCTGCGTATTCGGTCGTCGGGGCTTCGAAAGGAGCCTTAGAAGCATTGGCCAGGCACCTGGCGGTCGAGTTGGCCCCACGAGGTATCCGAGTTAATATCGTAGCGCCTGGCGCGGTAGCAACTGACGCCTGGGCATCGATGCCGAACTCCCAGGCGCGCTTGGCAGAGCTGACCAGGCGTACCCCGATCAGCCGGCTTGTGACACCGGAAGAAGTAGCACAGGCCGCTCAGTTCCTCTGTTCCGACGCGGCCCGCGCCATCATTGGCCACACCTTGGTCGTCGATGGCGGCGCGGGTCTTCCCGTGTAACGAAAGTCCCCTGGGGTTAAAAATGATTCTCCTCCTGGCGGGCATCCTGTGCTGATAGATAAACCACGTATCCCGATTCGAGAGATCATTCTGTTTGGGCTGTGGCCCGGGTTTGTCAAAACATGGATTTACAGGCTCAAGGGTTATAGGATCGGCAAAGGGGTTTCCATAGGCTATGGGTCCGTCATCTGCGGAGATCGGGTCGAAGTGGGGGACCACACGTCGATCGGATTTCTGACTATCGTGCGCGGCAAGGAGATACGCTTGGGAGCCTATGTCCAGATTGGATCGACAACCTTCCTAGACACCCCATACATCGACATCGGGGAAGGTAGTAAGATTAACGAACAAGTATTTGTCGGTGGCCTCCAGTTCCCGGATTCCCGATTCGTGCTCGGGCGCAACTGCCAAATCATGCAAATGACTTTCATCAACCCGGCGCGCTCGATCGTAGTTGGAGATGACTCCGGGATAGGTGGGCATTGTCTGATTTTCGGCCACAATTCGTTCCTGAACAAGTTTGAAGGATATGCTGTCGACTTTGAGTCGATTGAGATCGGCAAGAGTGTTTCCCTGGCCTGGGGCGTGTTCGTCCTCCCCAAGACTAAGATCGGAGACGGCGCGGTGATAGGCGCACATTCTGTCGTCCATGGCATCATCCCACCCCGCTGTCTTGCCATCGGCTTCCCAGCCAGAGTCGTCAGCAAGGCCCCGGACTTCCCCAAAGAGTTGTCCGAAAAAGACAAGGTTGACATTTTCAGAAACATCGTAGCAGAGATGATGCAATTCTTTATCGGCTCAGGCCTGCATTGCGTAAAAGATGGGCATCATTACACCGTCTCGAAACCGGCCTCCAGCTGGTGGGGCAGAAACGGAGGTTCCTGGGTCTTGGAGGTTGTCGAAGGTGACATTCACGAAGCAATTAAGCACCTGCGTCCCGGTTCGGTCCAAGTGTTGCTGAGTCTGTGGGATATCCCCGACAATATCCGACAACGTTTACAATCCGGGGGCACCATGTGGATCGAGATCGCCAAGAAGGAACAGTCTCGGTACACTAATGATTTAGGCGACGAGGTTTTGAACTTCCTCAAACGATACGGGGTCAGGACTCTCCGTATTCCCCCGCTCCCCTCATATCCATTATCCTGATTGGTGGTGCCCATGATCGTCACCGAGCTTGCGAATACAGGCGTCTTTATACCCGAAATCGGCATCGGTACTTGGAATTACCATGCAGGCTCCGCCCCCTTGCGGAAAGGATTAGAAGCAGGAGCCTTATTCATTGATACGGCAGAGTCCTATGGTACTGAATCTGCCGTCGGCGAAGCCGTGCGGGGCATGCGCAACCGCGTGTTCATCGCCTCGAAGGTTTCGCCGCAAAATTTCCATCGGACAGAACTACGAAAATCCGTGGATACCAGTCTGCGCACGATGGGAGTCGACATCATCGATCTACTTCAACTCCACGAGCCCAATCCTTCCATCCCAATCACAGAAACGATGGGAGCGATGGCGGAGCTGGTGGATGCCGGGAAAATACGGTTCGTCGGCGTCAGCAATTTCTCGGTGGAACAACTGAAAGAGGCACAGAAGGAGCTAAGCAAGTACCCTATCGTATCCAATCAGGTTCGATACAACCTCATCGATCGCACGATCGAGAAGGATCTTTTGCCCTACTGCCGAGCCAACCATGTGACTGTGATCGCATACTGCCCTCTAGCCCGCGGTCTCAACCGTGTCCGAGATTGCGATCCCAGCGGCGTCATCGAAGAACTCGCACAAGAAACAGGAAAGTCTGCCGCACAGATCGTCATCAACTGGTGCCTGTGCCAGGATGGAGTAATTCCCATTCCAAAGGGCAATTCGGCAGAACACATCCTCGACAACTGCGGGGCGTCGGACTGGCGTCTGAGTCAGAAACAACTCGCACTCCTCAATTCAAGAATTCAGTACCGCCGACGAAGCCGCTTCGATATGCTGCTTAGACAATGGATCCCCGGTCCCCTGCAATCGTTAGCCATCCGTACCCTCAACGCATTACCAATGTGTTTGCGCCGGAGGCTCCGTTGAGGCTGTGACATGAGTCATCAGACCGGCACATTCGGGAGTCCTGTATAGATGTGTGGCATAGCTGGCAGTGTACAGTTGCGCGGAGCATCGGCCGACCGGGAACTGCTGCAGCACATGATCGAGACCATACGTTATCGCGGACCGGACGATGTCGGGATTTACAGCAACGGCCCGGTTGGTCTCGCTCACGCCCGCCTGAGCATAATCGACTTGGCCGGCGGCCATCAACCGATGTCGATCGCTAAGGACTCTCTGTGGATCACGTTCAATGGAGAGATTTTCAATTATGTCGAGCTCCGAGAAGAATTGATCAAGAAGGGGCACCGATTCGCCTCGAGTTCCGACACGGAAGTGATTCTTCATCTCTACCAAGAAGATGGCGAACGTTGTGTGGAGCGGCTCAACGGACAATGGGCCTTTGCCATCTGGGATGCCACGAAGCGCAAACTCTTTCTGTCCCGTGACCGTTTCGGTGTCAGGCCTCTGTATTACACCCAAACAGGCGACAACTTCCTGTTCGCCTCCGGAATCAAGGCGCTGTTGACCTGTCCTGAGGTTGAAAGCGCTATTGATCTAACCGCAATCGATCAAATTTTTACGTTTTGGGTGACCTTGTCACCAAGGACGGCATTCCGAGGAATCAAACAAGTACCTCCTGGCCACTCGATGGTAGTTCAAGATGGCCGCATCACTGTGAGGCCATATTGGAAGCTCGACCTCGTGCCCCGGAGTGACAGCGGAAACGCATCAGAGGAGAAGCTCGCCGAAGAGTTGTTGGCTCTCTTGCGAGATGCGACGGAAATCCGGTTGCGTTCAGACGTCCCCGTTGGCGCCTATCTGAGTGGCGGTATCGACTCCACCATTATCACAGCGCTGGTGGGAAAAAGCGCTGGAGACAGGCTTCGGACCTTTTCCGTCGGCTTTGAAGACAGCGAGTTTGACGAAAGCCTATACCAACGTGAAGCCAGTTTGTTCTTGGGAACCTCACATAGCGACATCCGCTGTCACCATCAAGATATCGCTCGTGTGTTTCCAGATGTCATCTGGCACACAGAGCAACCGGTCGTGCGTACAGCACCGGCGCCCTTGTACTTGCTGTCCAAGCTCGTGCACGAGAGCGGGTTCAAAGTGGTCCTGAGCGGCGAAGGCGCCGATGAAATGCTTGGCGGCTACGACATTTTCAAGGAAACGAAGATTCGACAGTTTTGGAGTCGCCGGCCGGAATCGTCATGTCGTCCTCTGCTACTGAAACGACTCTACCCCTATATGGATAACATCCAACGCCAATCGCTGGGCTATTTGAAGCATTTCTTCCATGTCACGGAGCAGGATCTGGGAAGCCCTTTCTTTTCACATCTCCCTCGTTGGGACTTGACGGCGAAGTCAAAACTGTTCTTTTCTGAGGCCACAAGGACCGAACTCGCCTCCTATGACGTCATTGATGACCTTCAACAAGAGTTGCCGGAGCATTACTCCTCCTGGCCTCCATTCAGCAGGGCGGAATTCCTTGAGGCCCAGTATCTGTTGCCCGGGTACATCCTCTCGTCGCAGGGCGATCGTATGGCCATGGCCCATGCCGTCGAGGGGCGATACCCATTCCTGGACCACCGTGTCGTGGAGTTTGCCACCAAGTTACCTATCAACCTGAAAATGAAAGTTCTTGACCAAAAATACTTGCTGAAGCGTGCTGTGCAAGGCATGATACCCGAATCGATCAGGGCAAGACACAAACAGCCGTATCGAGCCCCTGAGGGAAGATGTTTCTTCGGCCACAAAGACGGCTATGTGGAAGACACCTTATCCCCAGCGAGGATAAAACAGGACGGCATCTTCGATCCAAGGGCGACTGAAGCGCTTCTGCAAAAGTTCCGATCCGGGCGCGATACAGGCGTCAAAGATAATATGGCCTTTATCGGGATCTTGTCGACAACCCTCCTCATAGACCGGTTTGTGAGGGAGCGGGGCAGGCCAAAGGCGCCTTATTCCGCGACGAAAGATTGGCTCTATTAGGGCCTCGAGTTCGGCTATACTTGGATATCGTGAAAATTGCTTTGAAGCGAGGCTGATTAAAAGACCTATCTGGTGAAGGGTGGATGGCATGCTGCAGAAGATTCGAGCATTCGTGATAGAGAACTATCTGTTTGGCGAGGAGGGAAAACTCGGAAACGATGACTCCTTCTTGGAGTCCGGTATCATCGATTCAACCGGCGTCCTCGAGTTAGTACGGTTTCTTGAAGCGACGTTCGGCATCAAAGTCGCCGACGAAGAACTCGTCCCGGACAACTTGGACTCCCTCAATAAGATCGTCGCATTTCTCCAGGCAAAATTGCCCTCCTCGGCAACAGTAGCAAGCTCTCCATCACTTTAGTCCAGGCGCAGGTAACAGAGATGACGACTCATTCAACACCCTCAGCTGATATCTTGCGCCTCGATCCTGAAGCCGAAACTGAACGGATCACTGCCTGGATCCGAGAAACTATCTCTCGAAATTTACGGCGTCGAGGCGCTGTCATCGGAGTATCCGGAGGCATTGACAGCAGTGTAGTGGCCTTTCTGTGTGCACGCGCCCTGGGTAATGAACGTATTCAGATTCTCTTCACACCCGAGGCAGATTCTTCACCGGACAGTCTCCGTCTCGGGCGAATGGTTGCCACGGCGCTGAAGGCTAAGTCCGCGTTAGAGGATATCAGCGCGATTCTCAAGGGGGCTCGGTGCTACGAGCGGCGTGATGACTCGGTGAGACTGGTGGTTCCCGAATACAGCAACGGCTACAAATGCAAGATTGTGCTGCCGAGCCTCCTCGATGCGAGCCGCTACTCGATCTTCTCAGTCGTTGTTCAATCCCCAGACGGACAGATCAAGAAGGTTCGCCTGACGCCTGAGGCCTACCTGGGCATCGTCGCCGCCACGAATTTCAAGCAGCGGACGCGGAAGATGATGGAGTACTATTACGCAGATCTGTTGCAGTATGCCGTGGCGGGAACTCCGAATCGCCTGGAGTACGACCAGGGATTTTTCGTCAAGAACGGTGACGGTGCAGCGGATTTCAAACCCATCGCCCACCTGTACAAGTCGCAGGTCTATCAGCTGGCCGCCTATTTGGGGGTGCCGGAAGAGATCCAGCGTCGCCCCCCCACAACCGATACGTACCCCCTGGAGCAGTCACAGGAAGAGTTTTACTTTACGCTGCCACTCGAAACAATGGATCTCTGCCTGTATGGCAAAGACCATGGAATTTCCGCGGCAGGTTTGGTAGCCGCCACCGGAATGGATGAGGGCTTCGTGGAGCGCGTATACAGCATGATCGAGTCCAAGCGAAAGGTGGCCAAGTATCTGCACGCGCACTCGTTGCTCATTGACTAATAGGGACCCCTCTCACCATTTCAATCAGCCGAGATCCATCGTGACCAGCAGTGGAACTAACGTCGCGGAATACTTACTCACTGGGAAGAGCCCTGAACTAGTCGCGCTCAGATTTCCTCAATCGTTGCATTCCTATGGAGCACTCACCGCGCAGGCTAGCCTTGTGGCTGCACACCTGCTAAAGATAAGGAAGCACAAAGGAGACCGTGTCCTCCTAATCGGTGACAATTCGTTTTTTTGGGTGGCCTGTTACTTAGGAATCTTACAGGCAGGGTTGGTCTGCGTACCGATCGCGGCGAACAGCCAACCTCAGGACATCGACTATATCGTTGAGACGACAGAGGCACAAATCGTTTGTGCCCAGAGTTCAGTTGCCATGGGCCAGGGTGCCAGGTCCGCCGGAAGACATCTTCTCATTGACAAGGATGTACCGCCTCTCCCGCGAGCAGCATCCCAACAAGGCTTTCCGAGCTTAGGGGTAGACCCAACAGCCATTCACAACTATGTATCCGTAAGGCCAAATGATCTTGCGGCATTGGTCTTTACGTCAGGATCGACCGGCCAGCCGCGCGGAGTCATGGTCTCCCACGCCAACATCATCGCGAACACCGATTCGATCGTTTCATATCTCTCCCTGACGGAGCGAGATCGGATCATGGCCGTGCTGCCATTTCATTATTGCTATGGTGCCTCACTCCTCCATACCCACCTGCGAGTCAGCGGTGAGATCGTCGCGGACAACAGGTTTATGTATCCGGAAATCGTCCTCCAACGGATGATTGAAACTCGATGCACCGGATTTGCCGGAGTACCAAGCCACTTCCAGATTCTGCTGCGGAACTCTAGCCTCCGGAAGAAACAGTTCCCTGATTTACGCTATGTGCAACAAGCAGGCGGCCACTTAGCACCTACGTTCATTCGTGAGCTGAATGAAGCCCTGCCCAACACCGAAATTTTCATTATGTATGGGCAGACCGAGGCCACCGCCAGGCTTTCGTACTTGCCTCCGGACTGTCTCGAGGCGAAGCTCGGCTCTATCGGGAAAGGTATGCCTGGCGTGAAGCTTCGGGTGTTGAACGAAGAGGGACGAGAGGTGAAACCCGGAGAGGGTGGAGAAATCGTGGCGGAAGGTGCCAACGTCACGCTAGGTTACTGGAAGGCCCCGCAAGGATCTGAAGGGATTTTCCGCGATGGCGCGCTCTATACGGGCGACCTGGCAAAAGTCGACGAAGACGGGTTTATCTATATCGTCGACCGGGCGAAGGACTTTTTGAAGTGCCGCGGGGAAAAAGTTAGTTGCCGGCAGATAGAGGAAGTATTACTGGAGTTCGACGAACTGGTGGAAGCCGCCGTGATTGGCATTCCCGATGACGTGCTCGGCGAGGGGGTGAAGGCTTTCGTCGTATCCCGTACCAGAGATGCCAACGGCCTGACGGAGCGCGTGGCCTCCTTCTGCAAGAGTCGCCTGGCGCCGCATCACCTGCCCAAACAGATCGTCGTATTGCCGGCACTCCCCAAGAGCAACGCCGGCAAAGTCATGAAGACCGCTCTTCGAGAGTTATAAAGACTCTTCACTCCGCCATGTGCTCGGGTGTTTTTTTCCGCCGTCGCACCCACGCAGTCTCTAATCACACGGTGCCCCTGCATCCCACGCTCGGGCATCGGACGCCGTGCCAGAAAGTTCTCCTTCTGAACTGTCTACTTTTTAGAGAAGATTACGCTACAACCTCGACAAGTATGGGCGCAATCAGGCTGCCAAAACCCGCTGGCTCATCTCCTTCCAACCCCACCATTTTTTGCCCGAGGTCCCGGCATACTTAAGAGGTATTGTGGCACCTCAGTAAGGAAACTATACTAGTTCGCTTGTTACGCAAAAATCGGTGCTTTGGAGTCTCAGCCTATTAATTAAACCCTCTTTATAACTGTCTGAGATAGGGGTCTGTTGCCCGAGTTGGGTCGGCTGAGGCACCAGGTGTCATGACAACAGATCTGGTTTTGTAAAGGATTATGTGTCACCAGAGTTCAATGAGTGTGAAGAGCTATGGCCTGGTTCTACTCGTCAGTCTGGTCGTCGCAGTTGGCTGCGAACAAAGCAACACTAGTAGCCCCTCCGGCGGAAGAGTCTACACCACTAATTTCCCTCTGGCTGAAGATCCCATCTCTGAGGGCGGTAATTGGATAAACGGGAAAACGGTTGGTCTGGATTGGTCGGATTTCCAATCGACGCCTGGTTTGGCTGTGGGCAAAGAACCAGGCAACAGCGCCAGCATCTACGACGACTCGATCGCGCTGCTGGCCGGCACGTGGGGTCCCAACCAGACGGTCCACGCGGTCGTCAAAACCGTCAATCAGAATGATACGATCTTCGAGGAGCTGGAGATTCGTCTGCGAAGCACCATCACTGCACATCGTTCAACGGGCTATGAGATCAATTATGGCGCCCGCAGCTCAGTGAAGGCCTATCTGCAAATCGTGCGGTGGAACGGAGCCATTGGAGACTTTACAATTCTTGCGAACAAGAGCGGATCGGTGGTCGCGCTGCATGATGGCGACACAATCAAAGCCACAATTGTCGGCAAAACCATTACTGCCTATATCAATGGCATGCAGAAATTACAAACGACCGACCGTAGCTATCGCACGGGCAATCCTGGGATAGGAGCATTCCTCCAGAACACGACCGGCGTCAATGGTGATTATGGATTTACGAGCTTTACGGCTTCAGATTGACGATATCAGACATCACACATGTGTTCTCGATGAGGAACCTGGGAGCAGGAAAGTCAAACCACCACACCGGCTGAAGAATTTGTTTCGCTTTGGGGAATAGCATTGAGAAAAGGCGCCCTCAATACTCGGTTGACTGAGACGGAAGGATAGGATCATGGCATCAGGGTTACTCTTCGTCAGAACCAAGAGGGTACGGCAAGTTAGAAAATTCGCCACGTTTCTGGGGTACTGTACGCTGGGCTTCGCACTGATTGCTTGCGGAGGGAGCGGAGATACGCCGCCTTCAGGTATTACAACAACCGCCGACATTAAGCTGATCCCCCCGTCGCCTTCGATCCAGGTGGGTCACAGCCAGCAGTTTGTGGCCACAGCCAAGGATATCAATGGCACTCCGATTCCCGAGGTAACGTTCACGTGGGTGTCAAGCAACCCAGCGGTAGCCAGTATCACGAGTAGCGGGCTCGCCACGGGCCACCTTGTGGCCAGCACGACAATCACCGCAACCGACGGCACGGTGAGCAGTAATGCGAGCACGCTGACGGTGACCCCATCGAATCTAGCTTCTATTACGCTGACCCCACCGGCGCCTTCCATCCAGGTGGGTCAGACCCACCAGTTTGTGGCCACGGCCAAGGATATCAATGGCACTCCGATTCCCGGAGTGTCCTTTACGTGGACGTCCAGCAACCCGGGTTTCGCGACTATATCGAATAGCGGGCTCGCCACAGGCGTCTCTGCGGGCTCCACGACGATCACCGCGACCAACGGCACGGTGAGTAGTAATCCTTCGAGCATTCTGACGGTGACAATTGGCGGAGGTGGCGGAAGATTCTATACCACTCAATTCCCTCTGACTGAGAACCCCATCTCTGAGGGTGGCAATTGGATAAACGGTCAAATCGTTGGTTTGGACTGGAAGAATGCCCGCACGACGCCAGGGCTGGCCTTCGGGACGCAGACGGGTAATGGCGGATACGACGATACCGTTGCGTTGTTGACTGGGGCATGGGGACCCGACCAGACGGTCGAGGCAACCGTGTATACCGTCAACCTGAACCCAAACATCTTTGAGGAAGTCGAATTACGTTTGCGCAGTTCACTCTCAGCCAATAGCTGCACAGGTTATGAGGTGTTGTTTGGTTTGAACGGTTACATTCAGATCGTTCGCTGGAACGGGCCACTCGGTAACTTCACAGCTCTCGCTTCCGCTGCCTCTGCCTTGCCCACCACAGGCGACGTGGTCAAGGCCACCATTGTCGGAAGTACGATCACGGCCTATGTCAATGGAGTGCAGAAGCTCCAAGTCAATGATTCCACATATCCGAGCGGAAGGCCGGGCATGGGGTTTTTTCTGCAAGGAGCAGGCGGCGTGAATGGTAACTATGGATTTACGCGCTTTACGGCTTCGGATTGAGGCCATCAGACATCACCCATGTGTTCTCGATGAGCAAGCTGGGAGCAGGAAAGTCAAACGGCCACGCTGGACCTTGCGCCTCCTTAGCATCCCTCCTACAATGCGCCTCCCTGCCTGCGAGGCTTCCTCCATGCCCTTCTCGATTCGCCCCTTCTGCCGCTTCCCTGTGCAATGCGCTGTCATGTACAACGCGGGTCTGGTCCCCAAGCTGTCGCTGGCCTATTTTTTTGGTTTCTGGTCACTGATTTCACTCCTGGTGGTGAGTAGTGTTCCAGTGTCTGCGGAGTGGGTGACGGTTGGTGGCAACGACCAAGCAGGATTGGCTCTCGCTCAGCTAAGCCGCACGCAGATTCTCGACAGCAAACCGGCGGCGGTGGATCCCGTCCCACAGACCGCGTCCTGGTGGACAACCCAGCATGAACACACACTCGCGCGCATTCGCCAGGGCGAAGTTGACCTACTGCTGATCGGGGACTCCATTTCTCAGGGATAGGCCAATGAG
>Ga0134123_10001445_pt1 | contig 15493 bp, 15 predicted proteins | sample KB303_FD_96460 | JGI IMG/M metagenome (GOLD analysis project Ga0134123, IMG submission 96460) | Terrestrial soil microbial communities without Nitrogen fertilizer from Kellogg Biological Station, Michigan, USA - KB3-0-3 | ecosystem: Environmental > Terrestrial > Soil > Unclassified ...
CCCCGCTTCGGCAGGTGACGCGAAGAAGTTGGAAAAGCAACTGATGCAGGCAGGCTTTCGTTCGGCTCACGCGACGTCGATCTATCGCGCCTTGCAGCTCTTGTCGATGTTGCTTTTGCCTGCGTTGGTCGTTCTGCTCTGGGTGTTCCTGACACGTCCGCTGAACTCGGTAATCATGCCCGTGCTGTTTGCTTTCGCCGCCGGATTTATCCTGCCGCGATTCATTCTCAACCGCATGATCGCCAACCGAAAACTGCGCATCACGTGGGGTCTTGCCGATGCGCTCGACCTGATGGTGATCACGATGGAAGCAGGACTCGGTTTGAACGCGGCGATGCTCAAAGTTTGTGAGGAATTGAAGGACGTTCATCCTGACATCAGCAAGGAATTCGAACTCGCCAATCTCGAAATTCGCGTCGGTCGCGAGCGCAGCGAAGCGTTGCGCAATCTCGCGGAGCGAACCGGAGTCGAAGATCTCAACAGCCTCGTCGGCATGTTGATCCAGGCGGATCGCTTTGGTACGTCGATCGCGAGAGCCGTCCGAGTCTACTCTGACAGTCTTCGCACCAAACGTCGCCAGCGCGCTGAACAAGCTGCACAGAAAGCAGCGTTCAAGCTGTTGTTGCCGCTGGGCGCCCTGCTCTTCCCGACCATGTTCATCATCATTCTTGGTCCAGCCTTGCTGAACATTGCCGACATGTTGCACGGTGGCGCGGCCAGTCACGTAACAATCAAATAAGGAGGGGTTCCAATGTTCAGACGATTAGCGATTGCACTCATTGTCATGCTGGCGTTGATAATTGGTCTCGACTCACGCCATCACCCTGTGCTCAGCAGTGTGCTGTCCGACTCCGAGATCATGGTCCTCAGCCAAACCACTGATAACGCCGACACGCAGGAGCTCCAGACGAAAAAAGACGATGGCAACCGCTTCGTCAAAGTCGTCACCTTCCCGTTCAGGGCCGTGGGAAAACTTTTCGGCGGCGGCAAGAAGAATGAGATCAAGATGGAGCGGCTGTCACAGAAAGACGCGAAGAAGTTTGAAGCGGCCGCTTTAACTCGTGTCGTCGATGCGCGCACCGTGCCGACCGCGGAGCCGCAGGCAACAACGCCCGAGGCAATTAATTCGGCTGATTCAGAAGAACTCAAGAAGGCACAGGCCCGCCAACATCTCCAACGCGGCCGCGAGCTCTTCAACGCCAAAGACATCAACGGCGCGATCAACTCGCTCTCGATGGCAACGTCGTTGGACCGTCAGCTCTGGGACGCGCACAACCTGCTCGGCATCGCGTACGAGGTCAAAGGACTGCGCATGAAAGCGCTCGAATCTCTCGAGACTGCTCTCAAAGGCGACAACGATAAGCCCGAGCACTTGAACGATTACGGTTACATCCTGATGAAGAACGGTGACTACTCCCGCGCCGCTAAGTTCTTGAAACGCGCCGTCAAAGCCCAGCCTGCCGATCAACGTTTCCTTAACAACCTCGGCATGGCCCTGGTCCAACTCGGAAAGTTTGACGATGCTTATCAATACTTCGAGAAGGCGATGGGTGAGTTTGAAGGCCGTATGAACATCGCAACGCGACTGGTGCGCCTGGGTCATGACAAAGAAGCGATCAAACACCTCGAGCGCTGCCGCGTAATACAGCCGAACAATCTCGACGTTCTCTATCCACTGTCGGTGCTTTACGCCCGAAACGGCAGACCGTTAGAGGCCGAGGAGACGAACAAAACTTTGCTAACGCTCAAGACGACGGCAACTACCTCCCAAAAGTAGTTCGTGTGCGAGAACTAAAATTAAGGAGCAAACCCTCATGGGACATCTGAGCATACTGAGCCGGGCAGAAATCGAGAGCATGGGTCCTCCAACTCCGGAAGAGTTGTCGGAAACCGGCGTACACGAGGCTTTTCTTTGTGACCTCGCGCTGAAGCACGTCGCCATGCTGCCGGAGCCAACCACGATAACGGTGGCCGATCGGCTTCATCTGCCTCGTGCGCTCACGGAAGAACTGCTCTACCACCTGTACCGTGAAAAGCTGATCGAGATGCGTCTTCAGAGCGCCGTGGGAGCGACTCGCTACGCGATGTTGGACCATGGCTGGGAACGCGTGTCGCGTCTTCAGACTCAGAGTGGATATCTCGGACCTGCCCCCGTCTCCCTGGACGATTATGCACACATGATGCGACTCCAGGCGGTGCCGTCGCGCTCCGCCACGATGGAGAGTGTTCGCAATGCGTTTAAAGATCTCGTACTGCCCGACTCGCTGCTGCAAACGTTGGGCTGCGTGATCAATTCGCGCTCTTCACTCTTCCTGACGGGTCTGGCCGGCACCGGCAAGACTGCCGTCTCGGAAAGAATGAATGCAGCTCTTACCGGATCGATCTGGATTCCGTACGCGATTGAAGTTGACGGCCAGGTGATTCGAGTCTACGACGCGCACAGCCATCGAACGGTCAAGCAACAGGAGTCGCTGATCGAGCACGATCGCAGGTGGATCGAGGTTGAGCGTCCGTTGATTATCGTCGGCGGTGAGCTGACCTTGGACAACACCGATTTGACGTGGTCCGAGTCGGCAAAGTTTTACGAAGCGCCGTTCCAGGTGAAGTCGAACGGCGGCACGCTCGTGATCGACGACTTCGGACGTCAACGTGTTTCGCCGACGGATTTGTTGAATCGCTGGATCCTGCCGCTGGAACGTCGCGTTGATTTTCTGACGTTGCACAGCGGCAAGAAGATCGAGGTGCCGTTCGAACAGCTCGTGGTGTTCTCGACGAACCTCGACGAAAGAGACCTGGTGGATGACGCTTTTCTCCGGCGCATGGGTTATCGGGCGCGAGTTGAACCGCCGACGCCGAGTGCGTTCGTCGAGATCTTCAGGCGAACGGCGACCAACCGCGGAATCGCGATCAACCAGGACTGCATGGACCACGTGTTACGGAAGTACGTCGCTGAGAAGCGCATAATGAAAGGTTGCGAGCCTCGAGATCTGCTCAACAAAGTTAACGACATTTGCCTGTTCGAAGGACGCGTTCCCCAGTTGACGACTGAACTGATCGATCTGGCGTGGGGCAATTACTTCGGAACGGCACATGGCTTCGCCCCCGACAAGCAATTTGAGTTGGCGAGGACGGCGTAGACTTTTGAACTCTGGCCTTTGGTCTTGGGTTTTGGGTCTTTGAAGGTTTTTTCGAAGACCAAAGACCAAAGTCCGAAGACCAAGTACTAAGAACTGAATGACGAGTGCGGCTCGCATCATCACCGCTTTAAGTATTTTCTTGCTAACCTGGCATGCTGCCGGAGTTGTCCTTGCCCAAACGCCGGCTCAGCCTGCTGAGCCCACCAGTTATCGAATCACCCTCACGGACAATTACTCGTTCGAAGTTGAAGCAGTTTGGAAACAGGGCGATGAGGTCTGGTTCCGTAAGGGCTCGATCTCAAAGAGTATCGACTCTTCAACTGTAAAAAAGATCACACCTCTGACGAAGCCAGCGCCGGCTGAGAAACCGGCGCCCGCGGCTGTAACGGAAAAACAATCTCCGCCAGCGCCGCTCGCCATCTGGATTTATTTGAACGGCGGAGCGCGCGTCAGAGTCGACGAAGTTACGGAAAGTACTGATGGAGCCTGGTATAAACGCGGAAACCTGACAATGTTTCTCGACCGCGAGCGAATCGCGCGTATCGAACGCGAACAGCCGAGTTCGGGTGACACGGCGTGGCGTGGGGGCGGCTGGTCCTCCGGAAACGCTCACATTGATAGTTTAATAAAGGTGAACGCTTCCAGGTTCGGGGTCGACCCATACCTGGTGTTCTGCGTGATCGAACAGGAGTCGCAGTTCAAACAATACGCGCGGAGCCCGAAAGGCGCCCAGGGGTTGATGCAGTTGATGCCCGGCACGGCGCGTCGTTTGGGAGTGAGGCGACCCTACGATCCGGCAGAAAATATCATGGGTGGAACGCGTTATTTGAAGGAACTGATGACCATGTTTGGCGGGAAGGTCGAACTGGTGCTCGCGAGTTATAATGCGGGCGAGGGGGCAGTCATGAAGTACGGACGGAAAGTTCCCCCTTACCGAGAAACTCGCGAGTACGTGAAGAAGATCGGCAAGCGCTACGGCATCGACGGACGTAAGGCAGCGGAAGAGACCGATATGCCGAGCCCGCAGAAATAACTTGCTCCATCACGAAAGTAAGGGTGACAGTATGAAATCATTCGCAGCACGCATCATCTTTTCCGTCTCCCTCGTCCTATTCTTTGCGCCGGTGATGCTGGCCCAAAACAACAGCCAGCAGTCCACACAAACGGTCCTGACCAACGAAGCCATCGTCAAGCTGACCAAAGCAGGTTTCAAAGAGAAAACCATCATCTCGATCATCAATGCTCGTATTCCAAACTTCGACCTCTCGCCCGATCGCATGATCGAGTTGAAGCGAAACGGCGTCACCGAAAAGATCATCGTCGCCATGCTTGCACGTCAGGAAGGAATGGATGTGATGACTGACGACACGTGGGGTGACGAAGAGTTCATGACTAGCGGCGTAGATCCCAAGTCAGGCAACTCGGGCAATTCAGGTAAGTCGGGCGGCGGAACGGCCGACAACGGTGTGAACATATTCGGGTCGAGTGGTGGACTAAAAGGCCGCAGCCGTACCCAGGGCACAAACGGCTCTGCTGAGGGCGACACGGTAACGACCGGAAGCGCCACAGTCAGGCTCATCAAACCAGCAGCAGAACCAGGCGATGCCGGCCCCGCAAAACTCGAAAAGACGAAGAGCCTCACAAACGAATCGATCATCGAGCTCGTTGAAGCGGGCTTCACTGAAGGCACGATTATTCGTCGCATCGAACAGTCGCCAGTGGAATTTGACCTTACGGCGAAAAAGCTGGACGAGCTGCGCAAACGTCGCGTCACCGAGAAAGTGGTCGCGGCGATGAAAGCTGCGATGGGCGAAGACAAGTGAATCGCAGATTCAATCCGTGTTTAAGAACATATGAGAGTAATCTTAGGCGTAGCATTACTGTTGTCGTTCCTGCAAGTCGATCTTTTTATCGCGAGTGCGCAGCGCGCAACGCAGCGGCGCACTCCGCCCAAACAAACCGCGGCTAAACCGAGCGCGACACCTGTTCCCAAAACAGAGATCGAAAAAATGGGAGCTCCGCCTGCGGTTCCCACGCTGAAGAAACCACCCGAACAGGAAGTAAATCCCGGCGACGTCGTTAAAGTTGAGACGACCGAAGTCATGTTTCCGGTTACGGTGCGCGACGCAGAAGGTCATCTCATAAATGACCTGACTCGAAACGACTTTCGCATCTACGAAGACAATCGTCTGCAACCGCTGAGCGATCTTGCGCTGCGGCAGGTTCCGGTTGACGTAGTATTGATGGTTGATGCGTCGTCGTCAGTCGCGAAAAACCTCGACGACTTTCGCCGCGCCGCGCAGGGATTCGCAGCGAAACTGGAAGCTGATGATCGGATCAGTCTGATCAAGTTCGACGATCGTATCGAGCTCCTGCAAGACTGGACCAAGAGCCGCTTTCAATTGCAACGCGCACTGAATCGCGTCGAGCCTGGGATGTTCACTCGTTTCAACGATGCCTTGTTGCTCGCGTCGAAGGAACAGTTTGGCGGGCCCAATATCAAGTCGCGCCGCGCAGCTATCGTCCTGTCTGACGGAATTGACAACGGTCGCGGCACGTCGACGCTCGAGGCCGCGTTGCAGGCACTGCTTCGCGCGCAGGTGACGGTTTACATCGTCAGCAACACCGAGATCTCGCGTGCGTCGAAGAAAGCAGAGCTCGACACGTTGCTGGGTGGCACTGATGCGTCAGTCAGGTTCAATCAACTTCGGATCGACGACCTGCGACTCGGATTGCAGGTGTTGGACCAGAGCGAGAAGAACCTGGCGCAACTTGCTTACGCGACTGGCGGCCGTTTGTACAAACCGCAGTCATTCGACGCGCTCGAATCGACGTACGCCGAAGTGGCTGATGAACTGAGACATCAATACGCGCTCTACTTTACGCCGCTGAACAAGTCACGCGATGGAAGCTTCCGCCGCGTGCGTGTTGAGACTGCGAATCCGGCTTTCAAGCCGCAGACGCGCGTCGGATACTTTGCGCCGAAGACGTAGTACACAAAACACAGAGACCGCTGAATAAGATCGATGCCCCGTAGACCTCTCTTGTGCAGCTTTATTTTGCTGGTGTGCTTTACGTGTGCCTACGCTCAAGATAAAAAACCGCCCGAAGAAGAGAAGCTTCCGGTAACCATCATCCTCGCCGGTGGCTCTCCACTCCTCGTCGACGAAGTAAGTGAAAGCTCCGACGGTTACTGGTACAAGCGCGGCAACATCACAACGTTTCTCGATCGCGCGCGCGTCTCTCGCATCGAGCAGCCGAAGCCGGCGAAGGAAACTGAGACGCCGGAACCGGTTGAGCGTCCGGGCAAATGGAGTCTTGCGGACGCTGCGAAGGTCAAGGAGTTTTTCCAATCCAGGTTCAACAAGCCATTGCCACTGTCCACGTTTGGCCAATCGGATCTACACACGCGCTGGGGGTTGGACCATCGCAACGGCATGGACGTCAATCTGCATCCCGACAGCGTTGAAGGTCGCGCACTGGTTGCGTTTCTGAAGGCTGAGTCAATCCCCTTTCTGGCCTTTCGCGGCCCTATTCCGGGGGTTTCAACCGGACCTCATATCCACGTCGGTCACAGATCGCCGAGATCTTACAGCCGCTAGCCGGCTGTTTCTTCTTTGAGGAAGCACAACATGAAGTTCATAGAGTTCGCTCACCCCGAGGGCGGTAGATTCATGGTCCACGTCGACCACATCACCAGTGCGCATTTTCGACCCGGCGAAGGCGATGTCAAAACGCGTTTGGGACTCGACATCGATAATCGTCAGAACGACGTCGTGCTCTTCGGAGAGGAAGCAGAACGAACCTGGCAGGCATTAAAGAACTTACAAAGCCAAACGTGATCCAGGACGCGACAAAGAGACCAGCGGCGACTCGCGATCCACTTTCAGAACAGTGGCTCGACCTTCGTCTGATCGCCGGCATGCGCGTCGTGCTCGGCACTTCGGCGCTCCTCGTCGTACTGATCGAACCGATTGAACGGCCTCGCTGGGTCATACCAATCTACATCGCGCTCGCGTGCTATTCGCTTTACGGCTTACTGGTCTATCACCTGTCCGTTCGGCGCAATCCGGTCGTTGCCAACAAAGTCATCCCGTGGCTCGACCTGCTGTGGTATGTACCACTCATCGCTTATACGACGCACATCAACAGCAGCTTCTATTACTTCTTCTTCTTCTCGATCATCGTCGCCTCGTTTAGCTGGGGAATGACTGACGGATTGCGACTGACACTCGCCTCTGCGTCGATCTACACGATCATCAGCGTGATCTTTGCGGGCAGCGAACCGATTCGTCTCAACCGGCTGCTGCTCGCGCCGATCGGTCTGCTGATCTTTGGCTACATCATTTCGCGTTGGGGCGGTTATCACACGGAGCTCAAAAACCGCCTGAAGCTGCTCAAAGACGTGACTGTCTTTTCGAACCCGCGCTTCGGTATCGATCGCACGATCAAAGCAATCCTCGAGAGTGTTCGTGCGTTTTACGCCGCGGAAGCATGCGTCCTCGTCATACCCGGCAAGACCGGCGATCTGGACAGCTACCTGATGTATCGCGTGGCGCGGGGAATATATGCCAGCCGCACGGCGCCGCCGGAAATCGGCCGCGAAGCGGCGTCGCAATTTCTCTCCCCATCCCTCGATTACGCAGTCATCTACCGTAAAAATCGTTCATCGCAAACGCGTCTGTTTGACGTGCGGACACGGCAGTTTTCGGATACGAACTCGGGCAGCGGCGACAAACTCGCCGGCATGCTCGACGCAAAACGTTATTTGTCCGTACCCGTTTACTACCGTCACCAGGCAGTCGGCCGGCTTTACATCGTCGATGGTCTACAGAAGCTTGACACTGCCGATATGGATTTCATGTTGCAGTTGATGGACCACGTGACGCCGGTGATGGAAAACATCCGCTTGATCGACAACCTTGCGTCGGATGCAGCGGAACAGGAACGTCGAAGGATCGCGCACGACATTCACGACAGTGTCATTCAACCATACCTCGGGTTACAGTTTGGCCTCTCCGCGCTCGACCAAAAGCTCGAAGCTAATCAACCCGGCATTCGCGCCAACGTTCAGGAACTTCTCGAGCTGACAAACCATGAGCTCGCGGAACTGCGAAGATTCGTTTGGGGTCTGCGTGCGAATGAAGAACGTGCGGACGTTTTGCTTCCCGCGATAGAACGTTATGCGGAACGCTTTTCAATGGTGACGGGAATCAACGTCGACGTCGAAGCGTATGGCAAGGTGAAAGTGAACGACCGTCTCGCCGCCGAGCTGTTTCAGATTGTGGCTGAAGGTTTGAGTAACATCAGGCGACATGCTTTTTGCCGCGACGCGCGCGTGGAAATCTCTTGCAAGGAAACTTCTTTGCTTTTGCAGATCAAAAACAGCAGACCCCGCGCGGGTGGGAATGCGGATGGCGAGCGTGCAGACGGCAACGAGCCCGTTCGATCTTTCAGACCTCATTCAATCGCTGAACGCGCGGCGTCACTCGGTGGCGACACGCAGGTGTTTGTCGACGAAAAGGATTACACTGTGGTCAGCGTAGGAATACCTCTCTAGGACCTCTATGACTCAGAAGCCGATTAGCATAATGATAGTTGACGATCACGTCGTGATACGCAGCGGCCTGCGCATGTTGATTGAACACGATCAGCGGATGCAGGTGGTGGCCCAGGCCGGCAACAGAACGGAAGCGCTCGAGCGCGCCGAGAGTGAACATCCTGATGTGATCATTTTGGATCTGGTGCTTGGTGATGAAGATGGGTTGTCGTTTCTGCCGGAGTTGTGCCAGACGAGTCCTGAGTCTCGCGTGCTCGTGTTGACCGGCGTGCAAAATGCGGACGCACATCGTCGCGCGATTCGCCGTGGTGCGATGGGAATTGTGTTAAAGGAGCATGCTGCAGATCAACTATTGAAAGCCATCATGAAGGTGTACGAAGGAGAGGTTTGGATCGAGCGAACGATGATGGGCAGCATGATTCAGGAATTCAATAAGCCGGCTTTGCCCGATCCCGAAGTTACCAAGATCGAAACACTGACCGATCGAGAACGCGAAGTGATCGCGCTGGTCGGCGAGGGGCTCAAGAATAAGCAAGTCGGCGAAAGGCTTTTCATCAGTGAAACCACAGTGACTCACCATCTCAGCTCGGTCTTTTCCAAGTTGGAAGTGTCGGATCGCCTGGAGCTCATCATCTACGCTTTTCGCCACGGCCTCGCAAAAATGCCCAAATAACTCCCGTCGTCGCGCAGGATCCCTGCGGCGTCGTCTGAAAATTGGACAAACCCGATGATAAAAGTTGTTGACACGCTTGCTTTCAGCTTGCTACGTTTTTCCAGGCCGCACCTATAAAGGCCAGCTTTGCAGTTATTTGAAGCGCACCTGAAACGATAAAGGCACACCTCGTGTGAACGAGGGTCGCAAAGCCGACGGAGGTTGAGCGACATTGGCATTGTCAATGTCGGACCTGGCTGGGTTACCGAAAGCAGGAGAAGATCATGCCAACGGTACCTCCGTAGCTTGTTTCTGGGCAGCTTCTCTTCTCGAACTCACCATTCAATTTCCACATTTCAATAATCGAGTGCTTTTGTCGTAATCGAAGTCTCTCGGTCCGCTTGGGCGACCTGGTTTTCATCGCCCCGAATCCTCAACCGACCGGCACGCCGGTTTGAGCCGACACGATTTGAAGAAAAGAGGATAGCGATGAAGAAGACAGCTTTCACAGTTGGTTTTTTGTTCTGCGCAATAATGCTCCTGGCCCTCACTTTCCCCGTTAATAAAGTTGGAGCACAAAAAGATAGAAGAATGCACGTCGCGCCTTTGAGAGGTGACGAAGAGCCGTTTGTGCCCGGACGAGTGCTGGTTAAGTTTCGCTCGAATGTTGGTTTGGACCACGCGCGACAGATAATCGCAGCTCTTGGTGCGCGCGACGCGGATGAGTTCCCGCAGATTGGCGTTTTCGTGCTGGATCTTCCAACGGAGTCTGACGAACCAGGCTTCGCAAGGGCGATGAGTCAGCGTGCGGAGGTTGAGTTTGCCGAGTTGGACCGAATTGTTCAACCAGCAGACGTGTTACCGAACGATCCGTGGTTCGCGAACTGGGAAGGCCACTTGCAGCGAATCCAGGCGCCCGCGGCCTGGTCCACTACTGTAGGAAGCAATAATGTCGTGATTGCGATCCTGGATTCAGGCGTTGATCCCACCCATGAGGATCTCGCCGCCAAGATCGTTCCCGGATGGAATACATTTAACAACAACTCCAGTACCATGGACGTCTACGGTCACGGGACTCGAGTCGCCGGCACTGCTGCGGCCGCTAGTAATAACGGTGTTGGAGTCGCTTCCGTATGCTGGTCGTGCAGGATAATGCCTATGCGCGTTGCTGATACGAACGGCTCCGCGACGTATTCCAGTATCGCCAACGGTTTGACATGGGCCGCCGATCACGGCGCACGTGTCGCGAATATTAGTTTTATAGTTTCCGAGAGTTCGGCAGTGACGTCGGCCGCGCAGTACTTCCAGGGCAAAGGAGGCGTGGTTACTTCTTCTGCGGGAAACTACACTACATTTAGTAATGCTTCCGATAACCCTTACATTCTAACCGTCAGTGCAACAGATCAATCTGACGTCATCACGTCATATTCCAACACCGGAAAAAACGTTGATGTGGCTGCACCGGGTGATTCATTTACTACCCAGATAGGTGGCGGTTATGTTTCCGCAAGTGGAACATCGCATTCAGCCCCGATAGTAGCGGGTGTTGCGGCGCTCGTTATAGCCGCCAACCCTCAACTCTCAGGGGCTCAGGTTCAGAATGTCGTAAAGCAATCGGCAGACGATTTAGGCGCAGCCGGATGGGACCCGGTTTATGGAATGGGTCGCGTAAACGCGGCGCGTGCCGTGAGTATGGCCGCAGGCGGTGGAACAGTCGATACAACTCCGCCAAGCGTTGGGTTCATATATCCGAATAGCGGAATGGGTCTTTCGGGCGTTGTCACTGTCCAGATTTCCGCTACGGATAATACTGGCGTGAGTATTGTCGATCTTTCAGTGGATGGAACTCCCATCGGAAGCACTGCGATTAGTCCTTATGCATTTCAATGGGATTCAAGACTCGCCGCGAATGGGTCTCATTCGTTTTCAGCTCGAGCGACAGACTTGCGCGGCAATGTTTCGGCAGCATCGATCACTGTCAATGTACAAAACGTGGCTGACACTACGCCGCCGTCAATTACGATCTCGTCCCCCACCGACGGAAGTAAGGTTTCGGTTAATCTTCCCGTGTATGTCAATGCATCTGACAACACGAAGGTTGTTAGAGTAGAGCTTTATGCGGATGGCGTTCTGGTGACATCCTCGAGTTCAGCACCTTTTACGACGAAGTGGAACACAAAGAAGATTGTGGCAGGCGCACATAATCTTCAATGCCGAGCCTACGATGCAGCCGGCAACTCAGCCACCTCTCAAGTCGTTAACGTCTATAAATAGAATAAGCTCTACTCGAAAGAAGAGTGGGTGAGGAGTTGCATCCTCACCCACTTGCTTTTTAACAGTTCGGTCAATCTTTAGACCGGACTTAGGGGACATGTCAGGACCTACAAGCCAGGCAAGTAGCTTGCAGGACGAGGAGCGCGCGGCCTCGCAAAAATGCCGAAATAAACCATGCATTTGGCGTAAATCCTCTAGTTTCCACGTCCATTTTTCCCATAGCAGGATCCTGCCAGAAAAATAGGCAATGTCCTCCATTGTCTCCATTTTGCAACGTGTTCATAATCAAAAAGTCAAAATTCAAAAAGCCTCCCGACCCGCCCAGATTTGATGGAGCCAGCACTACAGAAAATTCGAATCGTGATAGTGGAGAATCAACTCGTGGTGCGCGAGGGTTTGCGGATGCTGCTCGACAATCATCCGGGTATCAAAGTGGTGGCGATGGCAAGCAGCCGACCGGAAGCACTCGACATCGTCGCACGCGAACCTGCCGATCTCGTCATTCTCGATCTCGAGCTCGGAGGCGTGAACTCACTTTCCTTCATTCCACAGTTGCGCGAAGCAGCGAAAGCCGCCCGCGTGCTCGTGCTTACTGGCTCACGCGATTCCGAAACACATCAGAAGGCTGCGCAACTGGGCGCGATGGGCGTGGTGTTGAAAGACGATGCTGCCGACTTGTTGCTCAAAGCAGTGGAGAAAGTCTACAAGGGAGAGGCATGGCTCGATCGTCTCACGATTGGAAATCTGCTTTGGCAACTTTCGAATCAGGACAAAGACTCGGTCGATCCACAGCGTAAGAAGATCTCACAACTCACCGATCGTGAACGACAAGTAATCGCATTAATTGCCGAGGGACTCAAGAACAAACAGATCGCCGAACGGCTCTTCATCAGTCCAACAACCGTCACTCACCATCTCAGCTCGATCTACGCAAAACTCGGCGTATCCGATCGTCTGGAGCTCGTCGTCTACGCCTTCGCGAACAAACTCGCGAAGATGCCGGAGTAGCGGCACACAAAAACCACACAACAATTATCCAGCAGCAAATTGCTGGAAGCTTCGTATCGATTCGCAATCTTAAAAGTGAATATTTCTGCCGCGAAAATCGGCAGCCTTCGACCTTGTCGCGTCACGGCAAGCGGAATACTCTGCAGCCTTGACACAGGGGTAAATTCCTTCTCGTCCGGTGCGGCGGATGACATCCCAACCCGCCTTAGTCTCTGCCAACCGGCAAGCCCGAATCTCCCCGCTTTTCCAACCACCCGACCCTCGCTAATGGAATGTTCCAGCCACGAGTGTCTTTTCAAGTAGGAGGATCCCGTGACTAAAAAACAGCATTTTTGGAAGTTGATGGTGGGCGTAGTCGTGCTTGGCCTTTTGACTATCGGAACATGGGCCACCACGTCCGCCCGCTTGACTAGCGGAGGCGAGTCAAAGCAGTCCACTGACAACACTGCGACTACAAACTCCGCCATAGCAACTAACCTTGTAAGTACCCTAAAAGCAATGGCAGGCGACCCCATCACCGGTGTCTTTGAACTCGACGGCAATATTTTCGAAAGCGGAAACCCCGGCGATGATTGGACCACTGTTAACTGTACAAACACAGATAATGCAGACGTAAAAACCGGCGTCTTATTTGACGGACTTGGACCAACCGTCTTCACAACCGGTGGCTCCAAAGACGACCTGGATGTCAGTGCATGGAGGCACAAAACCGATCAAAACTCTCCGCCAAAAGATGAAATCGTCAATGCGTACGCCGCGAAGTACACGGGTAGTCCGGCCGGAGACAGTATCCTCGCATTTGGCGCAGATAAATACGACACAAGTGGTACCGCCTTCATCGGCGCCTGGTTCTTCAAGACTGCGATCTTTGCCGCTTCTGATGGAAGGTTTAGAACCGCTAATGATCCATCAGCACCGCTCGCGGTGCATTCGATTGGAGACGTGCTGGTTCTTCTGAACTTCCCCGGCGGCGGTACTAATTTCGCCGAAAAGAAAGTTTACGAATGGGTGGGTGTCGGAGGCACGTGCAACGCTCCCGCAGCTCTCGTGAATGGCGTTCTCTGCGATATCTCGAACACTGGTCAGGCAAACAGTGTCGAGGGACTATCAAACCTGACGACTGGGCCACAGGCCATACCCAACACGTGCTCTGCATGGTCTCACACACCAAAGAACGGCCCGGTTGGAACCATCCAAACGAACGCATTCTTTGAAGGTGCGATTAACATCAGTGACTTTCCGGCACTCACTGCATGCTTTGCCAGCTTCATGCTCGAGACACGTTCCTCCGACTCGGTCGGCGCTCAACTTAAAGACTTCGTCCTCGGCGACTTTAATACTTGCGCCTCCGTCGAGGTGTCGAAGGGCAATGGACAGGTGTGTTCGGGCGTCGCTTCGTCCGTGTCGCAAACGATCGTCGTTCATAATACAGGTCCCGTCCCGGAGAACGTGTCGCTTGTAGATGACAACGGCACGCCGGCAAACTGCAACGACGACATCGACGTGATTGCCGGCGCCACGATCGGTTGCGTCCCGCCGGGTACGCCACTCACCGTCTTGCTGCAAGCAGACAATCATGCGGCGGGCGGAAGCGATCAAGCCAGCTTCAATCTGGTAAGAACACTTACACTCACAAGTAATCAGACCGATATTGTGACGGCGCGAGCTAGTGCGAGTGGTAGTAGCGCTTCCGCGACTGGCTCGGGGACAGTGACAGTGAACCCGATCCCGACTATCTCGATCAATAGTTTCTCGTGCGATCCTAATTCGACGTCGCTTGTGTTAACGGCTACTGCAAGTGGAGGCAGTGGCAACTACGTGATCACTTTCGATGGTGTGACGTGTGCTCCAGGCTCAACGTGTCAGATAACACGTGGGCCAGGTAGTTACTCGGCCACTGTCACGGATGGAAAGAGTTGCACATCACCCGCTGCAACTCGAAAGATAGGATTGTGTACTGACTGACGTGGGTGTTTGCCACAAGAAGCACGAGTTTTGTGCTTCTTGTGGCTACTTATTACTGAACGGTTAGAGTCGTGGATCCGATGGCAAGCATGGTCCCACCGTCGTAGACGCTGATACTCACTGTCATCGGACCAACACAAGTGTCAGGCGCGATCGGGTAAGCGACCGAGATGTTCTTCGACTCGCCTGCGCTGAAAGACATCACGCCCGAAGCAAATGTCGTTTCCGATCCGCAACTCGAAATGGATGAGCCGGTGACGGTGTATCTCTTCTTCCCGCTGGAGCAATTCGTGACTCTCGCAAAAACGCCGACAGATGAATTCGCTTCCCTGGTGGTTGTAGTAGTGCTCAACCTCGGCGTTTCTACAATCGCACATCCGGAACCGCCAGTAGATCCACCGCCGCCACCACTGCCGCCTCTACCTCGCTGGCCGAATAAAGACAGCGACATCAACGCGAGACAAACCAATACCAATGCAGTCTTAATCAAACAATTCCTCATACTACCTCCCCATCACACAAAATGAGCGGACGCTCTTCTGGTGAGTATTTATGTTTTGTCTTTCTGGAATCGGGGATGCGCTTTAGTGGTTTGTTCGATCAATGCCGCTCGAACATTCGGTTCAGCGCGTTGTGCTGTTTTAGACAGCGGAACACCATACAAGTTCGATCGAGAAGAAACAATGGTTCATAACTGCCATGTCCGCACGTCCCGATACCTGGGGCCTCAATCATTCGAGCAACAACACATGTGCCGCAGTTGAAGGGATAGTTTGCCTCGATAGGTCGATTACACGCGGTGAGGTAAACCCCTTGTGCGAACGACTTAAGTCGCACGCACGCATTGCCAGAGGAGACGTGTTGTAGCCTGCCGTTTACAAAGGCAGGTTTTACGAC
>Ga0134123_10001446_pt1 | contig 15472 bp, 20 predicted proteins | sample KB303_FD_96460 | JGI IMG/M metagenome (GOLD analysis project Ga0134123, IMG submission 96460) | Terrestrial soil microbial communities without Nitrogen fertilizer from Kellogg Biological Station, Michigan, USA - KB3-0-3 | ecosystem: Environmental > Terrestrial > Soil > Unclassified ...
ACTGATCGGCGTATCGATCGTGTTCATCGCGTGGGCGTTGCTGCGACCCGTGCCCATCGCCGAAACACCGCCGCAGACAACCGATTCCGAGACACACTAGGCGGAGCGCTGCGCCACCTCCGCCTCGAGCTGCTCCTCGTACGCACCCTCGTCGCGGCCGAGCGCAACGGTGGCCGCCGCCATCGCGACGGTGCTGATGGTGATCAGCACCGCGTCGAGGCGACTGACGTCGAGGTTCTCCCCCAGCACGATCGCCCCGAGTAGCACGGCGATGACAGGCTCGAGTACCAGCATCGTGGGCACCGACGTCTGCAGCGATCCCGCATGGAAGGCCGACTGCTGCAGGAACGTTGCGAGTACACCGATCACGACAAGCAGATACGGCACCGGGGTGAGGAACAGCGCCCGCGCCCCTTCATGAATGAGCACGTGCATCACCAGCTTGGTCAGCACCGCGACGACGCCGAACAGCACGCCCACCGCGAGCGCAAGCAAAACCGCCCGCTTCCATCCCATGGTGCGAGTCGCGACGACGACGCACGCGCACACCGCAGCCGTGCAGATCACCGCGACGAGTGCCGACGTCGGTAGCGAGGCCTCGTAGTCGCCCGGAGTGGTGCGCGCCAACACGACGAACACCGCCAGGGCGATGGTCAGCACCACCGCCCAAATCCATTCGGCACGGGTGACGCGGCGGTGGGCAAGCCTGGCGCTCAACGGCAACGCGAACAGCAGGGCGGACACCAGGATCGGCTGCACCAAGAGCAGCGAGCCCTTCGCGAGCGCCAGCGCCTGAAAGACGTAGCCCGCGACGGCCGCGGCGGTGCCTGCCCACCACAGCGGGCGGCGAAGCAGCGTCAGGAACATCACGGAGCTCACGCCGTGCTCTTGCGGCACGTCCATGGTGGCGCGCTGGCGCATCACGATGCCGATTGCGAGGAACACCGCGGCGAGCACGGCCAGCACCACCACCAGACCATGGCCTACCAAAGCGTCGCGCTCCTTTCGGGCCACGGCCACCACATTGAACAAGAACAACATATGCGGCGACCTGCCGCCCAGCGCGGGCCGGTATCAACATGGTTTCGACACTGACCTGGTCGGGCATAAACCAGCACATGAATTTGCGTCGATTGATTCTGCTCGTGGGGGCGGTCGCGCTGGTCGTTGGCGTGGTGGGGCTGCTGGTGCCCGTGTCGGTGCCGGGACCGGACAACGGCAGCATCGGCTGCGGCAACGGCTTGGCTCAGGATTCGTCGGCGGCGCAGCAGGCGGACAACAGCAACCCGGCCAACCTGCCGATACTCAACCAGATCATCCCTCACACGAACTACATCGCGCAGTGTCACTCGGCGGTGTCAGGTCGACGGGCGTGGACCATTCCGGTGACGATCGTGGGCCTGGTGGCGATCGCTGGATCGTTCTTCGTCGGTGGCCGCGCCGGCGCGCGGACCTTGTGACGGCTAGCTGGCTTCGCGGCCGGCGACCAGGTGCAGGCGCGGCCGCTGGGGTTCGTCGTCGCCGAGCCGGTCGTTGACCGTCGCAACCACCGAGTCGACCCGGTTGACGGCCCGGTCGCACAAGTCGCGCACCTTGTCACCGGCCGCGTCGACATCGTCGGCGGCGCTCAGCAGATATGCCCTGACATTGATCCGCAGCCGTTCGCCGGCACGGCGCAACCGACGACGGAACCGGTCGTCGACCTCGACGGTGACGTAGGGCAACACCTGAAGCTTCATACTTCGCGCCTCCCTTTGTGAATGCCTGACCTCACCCTACTGGTCAGCGGCCTGGGAGGCCGCGGAAGGCGGGGTGCGCGCTATCCGCCTGAGCTGCCGGACTGAGCCTCTTGCTGCTGCTCCTGAGCTTTCGCAATGGCGGCCCTGCCCTCCGGGCTGCCCGCCGAGTTTCCGGGATCCTTGGCGGTCGCCACGGTGGCGTTGCAATTCAGGTAGACCAGCACCGTGTCGGTGACGGCCGAGAAGTCGTCACCCTTGATCCACGGCGCCGACTGTGAATGCGTGACGATGCAGTCGTCATCGGACAACGTGTCACCGGCCCGGCTGGCGATGACGGCCTTCTGGCCCGCATCGCTGATGGCCTTCGACGCATCGCTGTAGGTCTGGCCGCTGTAGTCGTCGGCCGCAGCAACCCCCGATCCAAAGAACGCCATCGACACGGCCATCGCACCGACAGCAGTGGTGGCGTAGACGCCGAACTTCTTCACGTGCGACCTCCGTGTGATCTAGCTGTGTTTGTGCTTCGCAGACACTGGACGTTAGAGCCGCCGGCTGGCAAGACGCTGGTAGGAGCGATGCAACTTCCTGCCAATCTGACCAGGCCCTTGACAGGGCAACCCCATTTGGACCGCATCGTCTAATGCACGGCAATGCGGATACCGGCAAGATGGCCCATATTGTGCGGTTTCCGCGTTGACTACCTGGTTTTTTGGACGATATAGTTCAGTTCTCGATACAGATAGGACGCATCATGAGGTTAGGCACCCGTCGCCTCGCCGCTACCGCCGGCATGGGCGCGATCATCGCCATGGGCGTGCTCTCAGCCTGTGGCCAGGGCGAGAAGGCACCGGAAACCACCACGCCCACCACCACCACGACTACCACCAGCGAGACGACGACGGCACCGCCGCCCGCGCCTGCGCCGACGGAGAAGTCGCTCAACCCGACCGGCGGCAACCTGTTCACGCCTCCGGTCAAGGCGCCGCCGGCGCCGACGGCCCCCCCTGGCGACAACTAAACGCCAGACTGGTCGATCAGGTCCACGCGCGGCCGCCGTCACCGCACTGCTGTGCCGGCGGTCGCGAAGGACGCCACATGGCCGATCGCCATGTTCAGCGCCGACTGCATGAGCCTCGGGTCGCGTCCCGTCTGCGACAGCAGGTAGCCGCCTTCCACCGCCGCAAGTAGGCCCGTCGCAAGGGATTTCACGTCGACGTCGGCGACGAGCGCGCCATGGTCGCGCATCCGCTCCAGCGCCGCGCCGAGCAGGCCCCGCCATTCTGTGAAGTGCTCGGACAGCGAGGCCCTCGCTTGGTCGTCCGTGTCGGACAATTCGGCGGCCAGAGAACCCAATTCGCAACCCCACAGCCCGCGCCGCAACGCACACCGCTGCACCATGGCGTCGCGCCACGCATAGAGCCCGCGGAAGGTGTCCACCTTTTCCAGCCGGAGGCGCTGCCACGACAGGATCTCGTCGGCGCGCATCGTGATGACCTCGTACACCAGTTCTGATTTGTCGTCGAAGTGTTGGTAGAACTGGGATTTGCTCGTCGCGCTGGCTGCCAGCACGTCGTCGATGGTCGTCGCTGCGACGCCCTGGACATGCATCAGCTCGGCGGCGGCAAGGACGATGCGGCTGCGGGTTGCAACGCCGCGTGATGTCAACTTGGGCCGCGTCGCGCGGTCAGTCTGCGGCGGCACGCCCTAACTGTAACTCCGTCGCTACCCCGCGGTCGCGGCCCTGTGAACATCTGCCCCGGATTGGAACATTTCGTCCGCTACGCCCTGCCGGAGGGGACGCGCTGCGGTCTCCCGGATGGTCAGGATGGTCACCAGCGACACGATCGCGGCGACCACGACGTAGTACGCGGGCGCCACGTTGTCGCCAGTCGCTGCTGTGAGCCAGGTGACCACGTAGGGCGTGGTGCCGCCGAATGCGGCGACGCAGATGTTGTAGCCGATGGAGAACCCGCTGTAGCGCACGCGGGTGGCGAACAGTTCGACGCCCGCTGCGACGGCCGAGGACACGTATACGGCCTCGATCACCGCCAGTCCGCAGTGCGCCGCGATCGCGGCCACCAGCGAACCCGAGTTCAGCAGCAGAAACAGCGGGTAGCCGAAGATCGCGAACGCCAGCGAACCGGCGATCAGCATCGGCCGCCTGCCGACCCGATCCGACAGCGCGGCCAGCGGCAGGATGAGGACCAGCGCCACCAGGCTGGCCAGTGTGATGGACACGAACGCGTTGGTCTTGGAGAAGTGCAGCGTCTTGATGAAGTAGGTCGGCAGGAACGTGAACACGACGTAGTAGCCGATGTTGAAGACGATCATCAGGCCGATCACCGGCAGGATCGACCGCCACGCTGTGCTGACCGCCTCCTTCAGTGGCGAACTTGCGACCTGTTGGGCCTTGCTCAGCTCCGCGAAATGCGGGGTGTCGGCCAGGCGCAGGCGGATGTAGAGACCGACGAGGCCCAGCGGCCCGGCGAGCAGGAACGGGATGCGCCAGCCGTAGCTCTCCATCGCACCCGCGGGCAGCAGCGCCTGCAGCAGCGTCACCGTCACCGAGCCGATCAGGAACCCGAGCACCCCGGACCACACCATGAACGTCACCGTCAGGCCGCGTCGCTTGTCGGTCGCGAACTCGGCGAGATACACCGCGCCGCCGCCGTATTCGCCGCCGGCGGAGAAGCCCTGCAGGCAGCGCAGGAACAACAGCAGCAGTGGGGCGGCGACACCGATCGTGGCGTAGGTCGGCAGCAGGCCGATGGCCAGCGTCGAGGCGGCCATCAACAGGATGACGATGGCCAGCACCCGTTGCCGCCCGACCCGGTCGCCCAGCGGTCCGAACACGAACCCGCCGAGTGGTCGCATGAAGAACGCCGCCGCGAAGATCGCGAAAGTGTTCAGCAGAGCCGCGGTTTCATTTCCCGATGGAAAGAAATTGGCGGCGATGAACGTAGCGAGGAAGCCGTAGATGGCGAAGTCGAACCATTCGACGGCGTTGCCGATCGAAGCTCCGGTCACTGCCTTACGCACATCGCCTGACATGACGTTTCCCCCCGAATGTAAGCGTCCCGCTGAGCATTTCGCTTACGGGAGGCAAAGGGTCCCTCTCTGAGAAAGATAGTGGCGACGAACTTGCAAGGGTTGCATATGCCGCGAGATCGGATCGACGACCCCTCGAGGCGGCGATGACTTTCGCCCGTCACCCGTGTCTATATATTCGGACCGACTCGAAGGAGGTACACGGCGATGGACTTGCCGCCGATCGTCTCACCGCAGGAGTGGGACAGCGCCCGCCAGGAATTGCTGGTGAAGGAGAAGGAGCTCACCCGCGCTCGTGATGCGCTGGCCGCACAGCGTCGCAGGATGCCGAGGATGGCGGTCGAAAAGGACTACCTGTTCGACGGTCCCCGCGGTCCGGCCGGCCTGCTCGACCTGTTCGACGGCAGGCGGCAGCTCGTCGTCTACCGCTTCTTCTTCCAGCCCGATGTCGACGGCTGGCCCGATGCCGGTTGCCCGGGTTGTTCGATGCTCGCCGACCAGGTGGGCCATCTGGCACACCTCAACGCCCGCGACACCACACTGGTGTTCGTCTCCCGCGCGCCTCAGGATGCGATCGCGCAGCTGAAGAAGCGGATGGGATGGGACATCCCCTGGTACACCCTGACGGATTCGTTCGAGGCCGACTTCGGTGTCGACGAGTGGCACGGCACCAACGCGTTCCTCCGAGACGGCGACGGGATCTTCCGCACGTACTTCGTCGACAACCGGGGCGACGAGGCGATGGGCAGCACCTGGGCCTATCTCGACATCACCGCCCTCGGCCGTCAAGAGGAGTGGGAGGACTCACCCGACGGCTATCCGCAAACACCGCCCTATCAGTGGTGGCGCAGACACGACGAGTATTCCGCGGCAGGTTGTTGACAGCGAGTACCGGCTCGACCGGGTCGTCCCCAATCCTGAAGGCATTGCATCGAATTGGCCGCCGCTTACGGTTCAGCCGCCTCCACTTCCACGGCGAAGCGCCTCTGCACGCCTGTCTCGCCTTCCCATGGTCGCCAATACTTCAGGCGCAAGGCTCCACTACCTGCCGTGCGGACAGTGATGCGAAATATCGCCTGTCCGCCCGCTCCCACCGCCCCGGCTGGGTACTCGGCGCCAGCGTCCTTCAGCTCGAACATGTTTGCGTTGAGGTCATCGGGCGACCAGCGATATCCCGCGCTGGCGATCTCGGGCAACCGGACCTCGAGCGTGTCACCGACGCGAGCCTGGATCCGGCTGTTGTCGTCACGTTCCGTGAGGGTTATCGTCATGTGCCCTCCTGCAAGGCCTTTCGATCAACCGGTCGGCGCGCAATCAGCCTAACCCCGAAACGAGGCGGCCACCGTGCCAGCTCAGAGGGTCACGCCATAGCTTTCGTCGTAGAAGCCGGCGTTGATATAGGCCTCGCTCGCATACGCGAATCCCTTATCACCCCACGTGGTGCCCCAGCTGTTACGGATGATGAAGCGCTTATCGCGGGTGTAGCCAACCACGGCCACCGCGTGACCACCGCGCACCGTGTCCGGCTGGAATGTGTCGAGCTTGCCCTTCGTCGCTGTGGCATCGTCCCACGTCGCATCGACGTTGAGGCCGACGAGGATCGGCCCGTTCTGCGCCAGCCAAGAGCGCCAGTTGGCGAGGTTGCGTCGCAGATTGAAATAAGAGGCCACCTTGCGGCTTGCGGCGGTCGCGTAAAAGGTGTTCTCGCTGCCCGTGTACATCGTGGTGCTGATCTTGAACGGCAACATGGACTCTGTCACGGCGCCGTACCTGCGAAGGACGTCGACCGCCGCCTTCAGTGTCGTGCCCGCTTCTTCGATCATCGTCTCGGGCCGGGATGTGAACGTGTCGGTTTCCTTGCACGCCATCCAGGTGAAACGCGGCGAGAGCTTGGTGGCCTGCGTCAGCCGGCCCGCGGTCACGAACATGTACCGGGCGACCCCATCGGTCGATCCCCATCCGACACATGAACCGGTATTGCCTTGATCGCCGACGTCCCACCAGGACTTACGGAGATCGAGGCTTGCCGCGAGACGGGCCGGGGCGCCCAGCACGCCGGCATCGACGGCATCGGCGAATTGCCAGTCGGTTTTGGTGCTTTCCGCCGGTGTCGGCACGAGGTTGCATATTCGCCTCTGTTCACGACGCGATTTCGACGGCTTAGCCATGATCCATCCCCTGTCTTTGCGTGAGCGCGCGCCAAGTACGTGCCCGTAACCGATAGTGAGTCGGTGACGGCGTCGGCGCGCGAGTATTGCACTACCCGAATTCCGGCGACAGCAGGCAAGCCTCTGCCGCCTCAGCGACGACGCGACTACGTCGTCCAGAACGGGCGAGTGAACAGGACATAGAGCGTCAGCACGGCCAGCGGGGCCAGTAGCGGCACCCACGGCAGCTGGAACGGAAGCGAAACCGCCGCCAGCCCCGATGCGGTAAACCCAACGGCGCCAAGTACTGTCGGTGCGGTCACCGCAGCGGTGTGCCGCAACACCAGATACGCCGCAGCGCACAGCCCGGACGTCGCGGTCAGCACGGGCGGTGCGTCCGCAAGCACGATCACCGCCACCGTCAGCAGCACGGCGACTGCGGCGGCAGGCCGAAACACGCTGCCCACCAACACCGCGGCCGCCGCGACAATGGCCGCGATCAGACCCGGGCGATCGGCCTGGACCACGGCAGACGCCACCATCACCAATCCGAACGCCGCCGAAACGGCGCGGGTGACAGGTGCAGCGGCGGTGGTCATCTGCGCGCCGCCCTCCGCCGCGCCGGACGCCGGTGATCGGGCACCAACTGCATGGCCTGATCGAGCGTGGCATCGCCGCGCCACGAGACCACGTCGACACCGATCGTGCGCATGTCGCGGTACATGAAGGAGCGTTGCAGCGACCACATCCGGCCGACCAGCCCGTCGCGCTCGTCTTCGAACGGGGCGCCCTCCAACACATCGACAGCGACCACCGTGTGCCCGCGCTTGCGCAGATCTATCAGCGCCAGCGCGAATTCGGTGTCGAGCAGTGTGGAGAACGCGATCACGATCGCACCAGTGGGCATGGCCGCCCGCGGTGCCAACGTACCCGGCGTGGTCTCGAAGTCGTCGCCTGCGGTCAGCACCGCGTCGAGGATCCGGTAGAACTGCCGACGGCCGATGTCCGCACCGAGCCATCGCGGGTGGCGGTCGCCGAGCACGACGACACCGGCACGATCACCGCTGCGCAGCGCGCTCTGCACCACCTGAACCGCACCGCGCACGACGCGGTCGGTGGCCTCCGTCGCAGGCCCCGGCGGCTGCGGATACCCGTCAACAAGCACCACCACGTCGGCGGCGCGGTCGGTCAGCCGCTGCGTGACGTGCAAGCTGCCGCGCCGCGCGCTGACCGGCCAGTTGACCGTGCGCAACTGGTCACCAGGCACATATCGGCGGACATCGGCATACTCGACGCCCGGCCCGATGTGCCGAGTCAGATGGGTGCCGAGGCGGTCGAGCAGTTCGGTGCGTGGGATCGCGGTGGATTGCGGTGGCGCCAGCGGGAACACGAACACATTGGCGGCGTCGGCGGTGCCGGTGCCCAGGATCAGCCCCCCGCGCGCAAGGACTTTCACGCGGCCCACGATCGGATACCGGCCCCACGTGTCGGCGGTGACGGTCACCGTCTGTTTCCGGCCGGCCGCGGGCTCGACGGTCTCGAGCCGCATGCCGTCGACCGCTTCGATCGTGAGATCCACGGCCACATTGGGTGTTTCGGCGACGGCCCACACGTCCAGCCGGGACTCCTCGGACTCGAAGCACCTATGAGAGCCTGGCTCGCCGTACACGTGGACCTTCGGCACCTGGTGCTGCCATGCGATCGACACCAGCACGCCGACCAGTGGCGCCGCGAACGCGACGAGCTGCCAGTACCCGCCGACGACCGCGACGGCGAGTGCGGCTGTCGCGCATGTGACGAGCGTGCGCGTCAAAGGCGATGGGCGCCAGCGCAACTCGACTTCGGTGCGGCGGGCCTCGATCACGCCGTCAGCCTTTGGCCCGCGGGACCGGCAGCCGCCGCAGCAGTTCCTCCACGACGTCGGACCCGTGCACGCGGCGCACCCACATCTCGGGCCGCAGACTGATCCGGTGCGCCATGGTCGGCACGGCCAGCGACTTGACGTCCTCTGGTACCACGTAATCCCTGCCGAGCAGCAACGCCTTGGCGCGGGCGAGTTGCACCAAGTCGAGTTCCGCGCGAGGACTGGCACCGACGGCGACTTGCGGGTGTTGGCGCGTCGCGGTGGCCAGCGACACCACGTAGCGCAGCACGTCCTCGTGCACGGTCACCTGTTCGACCGATTCGCGCATGGCCAGAAGATCGTGCGCGTCGACCACCTGGTGCACGGTCGGCTGCGCTGACCCCCGGTCCAGGCGGCGCCGCAACATCGAAGCCTCCTCGTGCTCGGACAGATACCGCAGTTCGAGCCGGATCGCGAACCGGTCGAGCTGGGCCTCCGGCAGCGGATAGGTGCCCTCGTACTCGATCGGGTTGTCGGTTGCGAGCACGATGAAGGGCGCGGGCAGCTTGTGGGTGACGCCGTCAATGCTGACCTGCCCCTCGGCCATCGCCTCCAGCAGCGCCGCCTGGGTCTTGGGTGGTGTCCTGTTGATCTCGTCGGCGAGAAGCAGATTGGTGAAGATCGGACCGCGGCGGAACTCGAAGCGGCCTGACTGCATGTCGTAGACCGTCGAGCCGAGCAGATCGGCGGGCAGCAGGTCCGGGGTGAACTGCACCCGCGTGAAGTCCAGACCCAGCGCCGCGGCGAAGGACCGGGCGATCAACGTCTTTCCGAGGCCGGGCAGATCCTCGATCAGCACATGCCCGCCCGCGAGCACGGTCGTGAGAATCAGCGTGAGCGCTCCGCGCTTGCCGACCACGACCCGCCCCATCTCGTCGAGCACCGCTTCGCAGTGGGCGGTCGTCGTCGCAGCGGGCGGCCCCATGTTCGCCGTCATACTTGCTCCAACCGTCGCAGGATTTCATCGAGCGCATCCCGGCCGGGACCGGGTTCGCTGTCGCCGGTCCTCGAAACGTTCTCCGGATCCACCCATGCCCACAGCTCAGCCCCGAACAGCATGCTGCCGGTGGCGTGAAACGCGGCGTGGTTCCTCGCCTGCCGTTGTCCGGTGGCCAGCTCGAACTGCCGGGCCAGCATCGGGCGCAGGTGGCGGTCCCAGTCCCTGCGCGTGGCCTCCGCCCGGCTGACCAACGTCTCGGTCCGAGACAGCCAGCGGCGTAACGACTCCGCGGCGTCATTGCTTACAGCGCCGCCGGATTCATACCCGGGTTCACGCGACAGGTACAGGCGTAGGCACAGCAGCACCAAGGCGACCATGACGCCCACCACCAGCAGCACGAGCTCGCGGTCGAGCACTGCGAATGCCACCAGCTCGACGAGCACCACGATGAAGACGCCAGCGGCCACAAGCTTTTTCATGCCATGCTCCGCAACTCCGCGAGCACCAGTCGCAGCGCCTCCACGGCGGTGTCCCGGTGCCCTTCGTTCATCACGTGCGGGGAGAAACGGGCCTCCTCGAACAGCTCAACGAGTTGTGTCGCGCTGGCGGCGTGCAGCGCATGGCGGTCGACGGCGCGGGCCAGCACCTCCGACGGCGTATCGCAATCCAAGGGAGCCGCGCCGGGCACATGCGTCAGTTCTCGTTCCATCGCGGCGTAACACGCGATGATCGCCTCGCGTGGTTCGCGGGTGAGGTCACCGATCTCGGCGAGGCCGACTTCTGCTGCCCGCGCTAGTGATTCAGCCGCACCGGGGTGAGTGGGCGCCTCGGGGAGCTCACCATCGGGGGCCCACGCCGTGGCGGCATGTCGCTGTCTGCGCGACACGATGGCGGTGCCCACGACCACCAGCGTCATCAGTATCAGCATCGGCGGTATCAGGTAGCCGACGACGTTGGGTCCCGGGCTCTCCGGCGAATCCGGTTGCCGCGGCACCGGATTGGCGGCGGTCGGTGGCCCGGTGCCCGAGTCCGCGACCGTCGAACCCGCAGGCGACTGGTCGCCCGGCGCGTGCACACCCATTCGCGTCAGCATCATGACGAGCAGCAGCCACACGATGATCACCGTGAGCGCGATCAGCGAGAAGCGCCACGTCGGGCGCCCCATGGCGCCCCGACCCCCGGGCAACGATCCCGGCGCTGGGCGCCGCTCCTGTCGATCGCGCAGCCGTGTGATGATCGCGAAGCCGATGATCGCGACCGAGATGCCGACAAGGGCGACGTCGACGACCAGCGCCGCGGGACTGCTGGTCGGGCGCTCCCGATCGGCCACCGGTTCAGTGCCGGGCAGATACCCGCGCAACGCCCACGCGGTGACGAACAACAGCGCGATCACCGCGACCGCTCGCGCTGTCGACTTCTCGAATCCGGCCATCGGCACACCATTCGGCTGGGCTCATCCCATCCTGGCACGGGCGTGGAGCTTGCGACGGAGATTTCTTGGCGTTGCATCGCGATACGTTGCGATATATCGCATCAGTGCTATCTTTGGCGGAGTGACCACCACGCTGCAGGACGCCCGAGTCGCGTCCGCCCTCGACCGGATGTACACGGAATCCACCGCACAGTTCGCCCGGTTGCGCGACAGGTCGGGAGACTTCGAGCGCCTTGCCAAGGCCAGTGCCCAAGAGCGCGCTGACGCGTTCAGCGACTTCTATCTGCCGGTGACGCCCGAGGCGGGTCGGTTGCTGTACGCGCTGGTGCGCGCGACGCGCCCGAGCACGGTCGTCGAATTCGGGATGTCCCTTGGTATTTCGGCAATCCATCTGGCGTCGGCGGTGCGGGACAACGGCTCCGGGCGCGTCGTCACCACAGAGCTCAGCGCGGTGAAGGTGGCCGTGGCGAAGAAGACGTTCGCCGAGACCGGCCTCGACGATCTCATCACCGTGCTGGAAGGGGACGCGCTACACACGCTGGCCGCCGTCGACGGCCCGATCCAGTTCGTGCTGCTCGACGGCTGGAAGGAGCTCTACCTTCCGGTGACCAAGCTGCTGGAGCCGAAGTTGACCGCCGGTGCGCTGATCGTCGCGGACAACACGTCGATGGACGACACCAAGCCGTACCTGGAGCACGTGCGTGACCCGGGCAACGGCTATGTGAGCGTGAACTTCCCTGTCCGCGAGGCCGACAGCATGGAAATCACCTGCCGCACAATCACTTGAGCGCGTCGAGGAACGCGGCGATCCGCGCCCGCGTTTCGGCCGACTTCCAGATCTCCCGCACGTTCGCGTCGAGCTCCGCGCCCGCGTCGATCGCCGCGCGGGCGTGCCGGTGTAGTTGCGATTTCATCGGCGCGTAGGCGGTCGCCGGGTGCTGCCCGAGCGCGCGAGCGATCTCGACGGCACGGATGAGTAGGTCATCCGGCGCGACCACTTCGTCGATCCAGCCCCTCTGCGCTGCAGCCAGGACATCGACGTTGTCGGCCTGCAGGACCGCACGTGTCACCGACGGGCCCATCGAGTATCGGCATATCTCGAGCGCTGCCACCGGGAACGGCACGCCGACCGCGACCTCGCTGAGGCCGATCAGGCCGGCAGACATCAACCGGAAGTCGGCTGCCATCGCGAGCACGCATCCGCCGGCGATGGCATGCCCGTTGATCGCTGCAACCACCGGCGCGGGGTGATCGAAGACTGCGAGGAACGCGAAGGAGAGCGCGGCGAGGAAGCGGTCGGAGTAGTCGGCTCCGCCGTCGAGGATGGCGCGCAGATCGACGCCCGCCGAGAAACAGGAACCCGCCCCGGTGAGGACGATCGGACCGTCGATGCTCCGTACCGTGGCGACGGCGTCGTCGACCAGCCCAAGGTCGAGGGCGTTCACGGGCGGGTGGTCGATGCGGACGGTCGTCACACCGTCGGCCTGTTGCACGTCGATCACGGGTGCCTACCTCAGCTGTGCCTTGGCTTCTTTTACCAGCGCCGCCGCGTCGCGGCTGACCCGCTTGCCATCGTCGTACGCGCCTTCGGCGGCGGTCAGCGCCTCTTCCGCGTCCTTCAGCCGTCTGCGTGCGTCGTCGCGACGCAACCGGGCGGTGGCGAGATCGGATTGCAGCTCGGTCAACGCCGCGTCGGCGTCGGCCTTCGCACGCTCGGCGGCGACCAATGCCGCGCGCGCCTTCTCGCGTTCGCGGCGTGCTGCCTCGCGTTTGTCGTCCCCCTTGTCATCGCGCTTCGGCGCTTCGGCATGCTTCTCGCTCGCGGTGCTCGTCTTGCGCGTCGCAGTGAAAACCATTGCAGTGTCACCGAACTCGCCAAAGCCGGACCATCGCTCAGCCTTGGTCAACCGGCCGAGCCGCGATGCGACGTCCGGGTCTGCGACGGCCGCCTGCAGGGTGCCCGTGACGTCGTCGCGCAGTGCGCCGGTCGGTTCGGCGAGCTCGGCTTCCTCGAACGCGGCGCGGGCCGCATCGTCGACGAGGCGACGCTGCTCGGCGGACAACTCCCGGATGCGGTTGCCGTCCATCGCAGTGTGGGCCTCCTTCAGCCGTTCGCCGAGCCCGGTAAGGCGCCCCTTGATCTCCTGATCCCGAAGCGCGAGCCGGTTGACGACCCACGCTGCCGTGGTGGGCTTGCGCGCGGCGGTGATCTGTTTGGCGGTGTCCCCGTCCCCGCGTTGCTTGGCCGTTGCTGCGAGCTTGGTGCGCAGGGCGGTGAACTCCTCCGGCTTGACCTCGTATAGCTCGTCGAGTTCGTCGGCCATGGCTTTCATGATCCCGTGAGATCCACGTTCAGAGTACATAACAGAACTGTTATGCTTGATTCATGAGCACGCTGGGTGGTGACCTGATCCGTGAGGCGCGCCGACGCGCGGGCCTGACGCAGGCAGAGCTGGCTGTGCTCGCGGGCACCTCCCAGTCCGGGATCGCGCGGTGGGAGGCCGGCCGCACCGCGGTGAGCCTTGACGACGCCATCCGCCTCGTCCGGCTGTGCGGCTTCGACCTGGAGGTCATGCTGCTGCCACGCGACGACAGCGATATGGCGCAGGCGACTCGGCTGGCCGGCCTCACCGGCCAGGAACGGATGGATCGACACGCGCGGTTGGCGCGGCAGCTGACCGGGCTTCGCCACCGCGACGACCGCTGACATGGAACTCGACCTGGCCCGGCTGCTGGAGGCTCTCGACCGGCACAAGGTGGCGTACGTGTTGATCGGTGGCCTGGCCGCGGTGTATCACGGGTCGCCGTTCCCGACCGAGGACGCCGACATCACACCGCAGACCGATCGCGCGAATCTCGAGCGCCTCGCCGCGGCTCTTGTCGAGCTGGACGCGCGGATCCGCACCGACGCCGAGCCCGCCGGGCTGCCATTCACGTGTGATGCCGATTCCCTTGCCGCCCTGAAGACGGCCAACCTGACGACTGCCGCAGGCGACCTCGATCTGACGTTCGAGCCTGCGGGGACCGCCGGCTACGACGATCTGCGCCGCGACGCGACACGCACCGACTTGTACGGGGTGACAGTGCACATCGCGTCACTGGCCGATGTCATCCGGTCGAAGCAGGCCGCGAACCGGCCCAAGGACCAACGCGTCCTTCCGACGCTTCGCGAAATCCTCTCGCGGCGCGCCACCTAGTCAGCAACAGGCACAATTCATCTTGGCCGACGCCTGCGGATGCAACGATGTCAGTCGTGGACAGTCGGCAGACGCTGCGCCCAGCGATCGTGATCGGCGCGCTGGGCATCGTATTCGGAGACATCGGGACCAGCCCGATCTACACGCTGCAGACCGTCTTCAATCCCGACGACCCGCATCCCGTGCCGATCTCCACCGCCAACGTATACGGGGTTGTGTCAACGATCTTCTGGTCCGTGATGATCATCGTCACGCTGACCTACATCACGCTCGTGATGCGAGCCGACAACAACGGCGAAGGCGGGATCATGGCGCTGATCACCCTGCTGCGCCGCTGGACCGGCACGCGAAGCAGGCGCAAGACGATGTTGCTGGCCGCGCTCGGACTGTTCGGCGCTTCACTGTTCTTCGGCGACAGCATGATCACACCGGCTATCTCGGTCCTGTCCGCCGTCGAGGGCCTCAAGGTGATCTCGCCCGACTTCCGAGATTTCATCGTGCCGATCACCGCGGTGATCATCGTTGCCCTGTTCTCCGTGCAGCGGCACGGCACCGCGGCCGTCGGGCGGTTCTTCGGCCCCGTGATGATCGTCTGGTTTCTGTCGATCGGCGCGTGCGGAGTGCTCGGCATCGTCGGCAACCCCGAGATCCTGAAGGCGCTGTCGCCCACCTACGCCGCGACGTTTCTGGCGGACCACTTCCACATCGCGTTCTTCTCCCTAGCCGCGATCGTGTTGTCCGTCACCGGCGCCGAGGCACTGTATGCCGACATGGGGCACTTCGGCCGCAAGTCCATCACCTTCGGTTGGCTCGGCCTCGTGCTGCCCGCGTGCACGCTGAGTTACTTCGGTCAGGGTGCGCTGGTGCTGGCCGACGAGTCGAAGGTGAGCGCGCCGTTCTTCCTACTCACCCCGGAGTGGGCGCGGATTCCGATGGTGCTGGTGGCGACGGCGGCGACGGTCATCGCGTCGCAGGCGGTGATCACCGGGGCGTACTCGGTGGCCTCCCAGGCTGCCCAGCTCGGCTACCTGCCGCGGCTGCGGATCGCGCACACCTCCGCGTCGAC